>ERZ1027087.616-NODE-616-length-17395-cov-7.545098_pt1 | contig 17395 bp, 9 predicted proteins | sample MGYA00519413_ERZ1027087 | MGnify/ENA primary metagenome ERZ1027087 (study PRJEB26926, sample SAMN06164438) | human gut metagenome | biome: ENVO:00009003; feature: ENVO:2100002; material: ENVO:00002003 | host: Homo sapiens | place: USA | collected 2012 ...
CAGCCTCGGTCTCGTGGGCTCGGAGATGTGTATAAGAGACAGCCTATAATATGTTGAAGCTTACCGGCCATCTGTATGAATGGACGAATGATGTTCAGTATCTGGATTATTACGAACGGGCACTTTACAACCATATCCTCTCTTCACAACATCCAGAAACGGGAAATGTGTGCTATTTTCTCTCGCTGGGTATGGGCACGCATAAAGGTTTCGGTAGCCGTCACAATAATTTTAGCTGCTGCATGGGCAGTGGATTTGAGAATCACTCCAAATATGGCGGCACCATCTACAGTTATCTGCCGGGAGAAGATGCCGTGAGCGTTAACCTTTATATTCCTTCCGTACTGACGTGGAAAGAGAAAGGACTGAAATTACGCATGACTACTGCCTATCCCGAACAAGGCAAGGTAATGATAGTGTTGGAAGAGGTTTCCGGACAACCACTTACCGTCAATCTGCGCTATCCCGGCTGGTCGGAAGAGGGAGCCTCAGTGAAGGTGAATGGTCGTAAACAGCAGATAAACAGTATTCCCGGTTCATTCATCAGCCTCAATCGTCGTTGGAAGAAGGGTGACAGGATAGAACTTAACTTACCGATGCCGCTCTACACCGTAGCAATGCCTGATAATGCTGATCGTCGTGCCATCTTTTACGGTCCTACCATACTGGCGGGAGTATTCGGCACCGAAGAGCGGAAAATGGGAGATATTCCGGTATTTGTTTCCGAAGAAAAGAGCATGACGAATTATCTCCGGAAAGTAAGCGAGCACCCGCTCCGTTTTGTTACCACCGCCCCCGGCGGACCGGACGGAGTGCAGATGGAACCTTTCTATCAGGTGGCAGATGATAATCAGACTGTGTACTGGGATGTTTATTCACCCGCAGAGTGGCAGGTGATTGAGCGGAAACGCCAAGCGGAACTGGAGCGTATAGCTGCGTTAGACAAACAGACCACGGACTACATTATCTTAGGTGAAATGCAACCTGAACGTGACCATAACCTGAAAGGCGAAAATACACGTAACGGTGAAGGCTACCTGCGCAAGTACCGCTTTGCTTATGAGAACGGCTGGTTTGCTTTCGATATGAAGTGTGACCGTTATGAAGGTCCGATGCAGTTGTTGCTGACCTATTATGGCGGCGACAGCCGGAAATATACGTTTGATGTGGTAATTGGTGACTGGGTGAAGCCTGTAAGCCTAACGGATACTACGCACGGGTTTGTGGAGCATGTTATTGATCTGCCTGCTGAAGTTACTCAAGGTAAGGAAACCATACGCGTCATGTTCCGTGCAGGAGATAAGACGCGGGTCAGCAATATTTATAATTGCCGTTTGATGAAGCAAGGACAGGCAGTTCAGCAATCGTTGTTGCCTTTAGGTAAGGAAATCTATATTCCCCGCGATTTGCAGGGGATGGATCTTAGTAATCCCGAAAGTCGTTGGAGTTATCACCGCATGCACTGTACAGAAAACTTTGCCATCTTCTGGGAGAAGGGCTTTGGCTCTAACCTAAGTACTCCGCCTACACTGGAAGGACATCCGATGGCGGTTGATCTTGATAACCTTGCTAATCGCCTTGAACAGTTCTATCAAGTCTTTCGTGACAGTTTGCAGTTCATCAAGTCAGGTTCTAAGGCTGAGCGTTACCGCATGATGGTAATGTTGAACTATTCTTTGGATGGCACTGCTTATGGAGGTGATTACGACCAGCAAATAGGTGCCATGTGGATTGCCCCAAACCGTGTACAGGATAAGAAATTGAACTGCATCGCCCACGAACTGGGACATAGTTTTCAATCACAAATCAGTTGCGATGGGCAAGGAGAGGCTTGGGGAGGCTGTGGATTCTTTGAGATGACTTCGCAGTGGATGCTTTGGCAAGTCAATCCTGAATGGATTACTGATGAAAAGTATCATTGGGATGCGTTTATGAAGTTGACTCACAAGGCCTATCTTCACATGGAAAACATTTATCATTCGCCCTACGTGCTGGAATATTGGGGAATGAAACGAGGATTGTCTTTCATTGCCGAGTTGTATCGTCAGGGTAAGAGGGGAGAAGATCCTGTTATCACTTACAAACGCTTGACCGGTTTGAATCAAGAACAGTTCTGCGATGAGATGTTCGATGCTTGCCGTCACTTCATCAACTGGGACTTTCCGCGTGTGTGGAAAGAAACACGTCCGTATGCCAATAAATATACAACCCGGCTGACTGCCCTACCTGATGGCTGGTATGAAGTGGCACCGGAAAACTGCCCGGAAAATTATGGTTTTAATGTTATCCCTTTGGCTATCCCTCAACCTGGAAAGAAGGTGAAGGTAGAATTTATCGGAGATGTGGGAGCAGAAGGTTATCATGCTGTTCATACAGATAAAGCTGGTTGGCGGTATGGCTTTGTAGCTATAACGGCAGATGGTAAATCTATTTATAAAGATATGTGCAGTAATAACGGAAAAAATATTAATTTTACAGTTCCCAAAGATGTTACTTTGACTCATTTATGGTTAGTTGTGATGGGAGCCCCTATGGAGCATTGGATGAATCCTAATCCTGGAGAGAAAGATGCTCAATGGCCATATCGCATTAAGGTTACAGGAAGTACTCCTCTGATAGAGAAAGGAAAAATGTAATTAAGTAAGAAGTATGTAAAACCTAAAAAAGAGAAAGTATGAAAAGGGTATGCTATTTTGTATTGTTGTTAGTGATGTTTGTTGGTTGTAAGAATGCATCAAAACACGAGAATCAAGGTGAAGCAACCGCACTGGATACTCTTAAAACTGTTTGGAAAAGTCAATTGGATGCAGTAAAAGAAAAATCAATACAGTTATTGGGCACAAGTGGGATATCATTAGTCGATTATCAGTTCGTTGATGATATTAATAATGATGAGAAGTTGACTAAGTATAAAGATGTTCTGAAAGAAGAACAGGATTTGTTCTTATACTATGATGCATCATTAAATCAACTTAAGGTGTTGACTAAGAGGGAAATGCAAGGTGTAGGACCTGCTCAAGCCCAACTGTCATTTGATAAAATGAATGAATATATTGACAAGAACATACATGAGGGCATGAAAGTAATTCGTTTGACATGGGATAATAACGGAACTCCCATAAACACTCTTTGTATTGTTTCAGATTTGAAGGGACTTGTTTATGACTGTTTCCTTTCTAACATCCTTCTGTTTAATGTAGAAGGTAAAACAGTTGAAAGGGTAGAGTCAGTCCTCTGAGGTAGCCAGTAATCTATTTGTGGGGAATATGGACAATAATAACGAAAAAAGTATTATTTTTACAGCTTCAAAAAGTAGTATCTTAACATATTTATGTCCGGAAGAGAAAACTTAGATAATACTATGTCCACAAAAGCAATTTCCATAAACAGCCGTAACCATACAAGTGCCATTCTTTGTGCCTGTATTGCCGTGCTCAGTTGGTCTACCGTAGCTACAGCATTCAAGATAGCTTTGATGCATCTCACTCATTTTGAGATGTTACTGATTGCCAGTTGTACATCACTGCTTATATTTGCGTTGCTGCTGACTTTCCAGAAAAAATGGAAGTTGGTAGCAACGCTTTCCGTTCGGCAGTGGGGATACTTTGCACTGCTGGGATTGCTGAATCCGGTTGCCTATTATTTGGTTTTGTTCAAAGCATACGACTTGCTACCTGCACAGGTGGCACAACCCATCAATTATGCATGGCCCATTGTGCTGCTGATACTGCTGGCGCTGTTCGCCCATCAATCCATACCGCCGAAGAAGTACATCGGTATGTTCATCTCTTTGGGAGGCGTAGTGCTCATTTCCGTGGGTACGGGGCATTCGGGAGGTATGAATATACCTGTTCATGGGTTGTTGCTGGCTGCGCTGAGTGCCTTCTTGTGGGCTACGTATTGGATGATAAACAATAAGTTCAAAGATAAAGCGGACGGTAGCGTTGCATTGTTCATGAGCTTCCTGTCCGGCACGGTTTATCTGCTGCTGGGGGCTATAGTGGTAGGTGTGCATCTGGATACACTGCCCGGTCTGCTGTCCGGCATGTATGTAGGTGCGTTTGAAATGGGCATTCCTTTTATCTTTTTTGGTCTCGCCATGCGGAAGACCTCCAATCCGGCACTGGTAAACCAACTTTGCTATTTATCTCCTTTCCTGTCTCTATTTTTCATTGCAATCATATTGGGCGAGCAAATTGTACTTACAACTTACATCGGTCTTGCATTGATTGTGATGGGAATCATGTTCAATCAATACCTGGTAAAGAAATGAAAAAGAGTATCTTTGCTATTATAGCTTTGGTTGTTCCGTTGATGTTTTCGGCAGCTTCTGCTGATTTTTGGTTTCGTCGTTTCTCTGTAGAGAACGGATTATCGTCCAATTCGGTACGTGCTATTGTGCAGGATAAATACGGCTTTCTATGGTTTGGGAGTGATGATGGGCTGAACCGCTATGACGGCATTACGATGAAACAGTATAAACTGAATCCTCAGGGAGCTAATGAGTACATCTCGTCATTATATGATACGTCTGATAAAATATGGGTAGGAATTGATGAAGGAGTATATACTTATGATTATGAGACAGAAACTTTTACTCCATTCGATATTGTGACTTCCCGGCAGGTGGGCATTAAAACCACCGTAAGTCATATCACGGAAGATAAGGATGGAAATTTGTGGTTTTCAACAGTGGGGCAAGGAATCTTCAAATATAATGTGGCAAAGCAGTACTTGGAGCAATACGAGTTCAGAGGTGCCAATGGATCGATGGCAAGTGTATTGGTTGACAGTGAAAATCAGATATGGGCTGTTACCAATTGGGGAACTCCGACTATATCCAAGTTGAATAAAGCTGAAAATACATTCGAGCCTTTTTGTATAACTTATGAAACAGACGCAGGCAACTCAAACTCTCTTGTCATGTTGGAAGATTCGGAACATGCTTTGTGGCTGGGGACATGGGAGTCCGGCTTACAGAAGATAGACAGGCATACAGGTAAAGCGGTTATTTATTTGCATCCGTCGGCGGGCAAAGGAAGCACGCATATCCACTCTTTAATGGAATATGCTCCTCATGAGTTGCTGATTGGTTCGGACGATGGGCTTTTGCTATTTAATACCCTCACATGTGAGCATCGACTCTTCACTGAAGATGAAACAAATCCGTATTCATTATCCAATCGATTTGTTTATCCTATTGTGAAAGACCGCGAGGGTGGAATCTGGATTGGAACTTATTACGGAGGGGTGAATTATATTTCGCCCAATACGGGGCAATTTGAATGCTTTGCCCATTCGCGTTTTTCGAATTCTGTAAATGGAACTGTTATCGGTCGTTTTTGTGAGGATTCTTACGGAAGAATATGGATCGCTTCTGATGACGGAGGGCTGAGTTGCTATTCACCGAAAGATCGGAATTTTACTCATTATCTGACGAATGAAAATAAGAATAGCCTCTCTTACCATAATGTACATGCACTTTGTATGGATGGTGACAATTTATGGATTGGTACATATACGGGCGGGGTTAATGTCTTAAACCTGAAAACCGGATTGTTTAAAGTTTATACGTCTTATGCAGATAATCAGTCTACCCTTGACGGCACCAGTTCCTACGCCATCTTCCGTGACCGGGAGAAACGGATATGGGTGACTTCTATGGCAGGGGTAAACCTGTATAACCGTGAGGAAGACAACTTTATCCGTGTCAAAGATCTTGAATCGTTAACCATCGATATAGATCAGGATGCCGACGGCAATATCTGGTTTTCTACGCAAGGGAAGGGCTTGTTTAAGTATAATCCGGATAAAAAGACTTGGAAGAACTATGTGCACAGCAATGTTTCCGGTGCATTGGTTAACGATCAGGTGAATTGCGTGCTGATAGATGGCAACGGGAATATGTGGGTGGGGACGATGAACGGGCTTTGCAAGTATAATGCTGAAGAAGACCAGTTTGAAGCGATACCTCTGGATATTCCCAGCCGTAACATTTGCGGCATTGTTGAAGACCAGCGTGTGCTGTGGCTGACCACAACGAAGGGACTGGTTCGTTATGCTCCCGGTGAGAGTTGTCAGGTTTTTACGCGCAGCGACGGGTTGCAGAGCGAACAATTCCTGCCTAATGCAGCTTTGAAGGCTTCCGACGGGAAGATATATGTCGGTTCGGTAAATGGTTTCAATGCTTTCTACCCTTATCAGATAAAAACGAATAAAGTGCTTCCACCGGTCATTATCGCTGGATTGGAAATCTTCAACAAGGAAATCCGGATAGGAGATAAACAGTTACCAAAGGCTCTGAATCAGATGACGGAACTGGATTTGTCTTATAAAGACCATGTCTTCAGCCTTCTTTATGCTTCATTGAGCTATTGCACACCCGAAAAGAACCAGTATGCTTATAAACTGGAAGGCTTCGATAAAGACTGGAATTATGTAGGTTCGCAGAATAAAGCTACTTATACCAATCTGCCTGCCGGAACATATGTTTTTAAGGTGAAAGCCACGAATAATGATGGGGTTTGGAGCGACCAGGAAGCAAATTTAAAGATAACCATTCATCCTCCTTTCTACTGGAGCACCACCTCCAAAATCCTTTATTTCATTTTGGCATGCATAGCGCTGACCTTCTTTATTCGTTTCTTGTTGAAGCGGACGGAGAAGAAGCACACTGCGGAAATCAATCAGTTGAATGTGAGCAAGGAGAAGGAAGTACATGAAGCTAAGATTAAGTTCTTCACGATGATAGCCCATGAAATCCGTACTCCGGTTTCCCTTATCATTGGTCCTTTGGAAAAGATAATGAAATCGTCCATACCAATGCCGGCAGTGCTACGGGATGATCTGAATATTATCGACCGCAATAGTCAGCGACTGCTGTTTTTGGTCAATCAACTGCTGGACTTCCGTAAGGTGGAGCAGGAGGGAATGACTATTAGGTTTGCTTCGCAGAATATCCGCCAATTACTACAGGCGGTTTGCGAGCGGTTTAAACCGTTTATCACCCAGCATGGTGCACATCTGGAAGTGGAATATCCCGATGCTGATTTTACGGCTATGGTTGATAGTGAGGCGGTCACCAAGCTGATAAGCAATCTGCTGACGAATGCAAGCAAATATACCAAGGATAAAGTAATCCTTTCTTGTCTTATTCAGCCGGAACAGCATACGTTTGTGGTGAGAGTAACTGATAACGGAATCGGTATCAGCCAAGAAGACCGGAAGAAAATCTTCAAACCTTTCTATCAGGCAATGGATAATAAACCCGGTACGGGTATCGGACTCAGTATTGTGAAGAGCATTGTGGAATCACATAACGGTTGCATAGAGATAGAGTCTGAAATCAATAAAGGTTCCTCTTTCATAGTGACACTGCCTATTGAACAAGTTGGGGAGACGGTGCAGAATGGGGAGGCAAGTGTTCTCAATCCGGCGGTTCCCGAAGATATCTTGTCGGAAAGTCTGCCGGTGGTGTCCTCTAAAGATAAGCCGGTGATGCTGATTGTGGATGATAACGAAGAGATGCTGAACTTCCTTTCAAGCAGTTTCTCCGCTCAATATTCCATTCTGACGGCAGAAGATGGGGTGGAAGCGTTGAAAAAACTGAAGGTGCATGAGGTGACCTTGATTGTGAGCGACTGGATGATGCCACGCATGGATGGGGTGGAATTTTGCAAGGCTTTGCGGGCGGACCAGGCTATCAGTCATATCCCGTTCATATTGCTGACGGCAAAAACGGATACGAACTCTAAGATAGAGGGTATGGACTGCGGTGCGGATGCTTATATCGAGAAACCTTTCTCAGTACAATATCTGGAGGCATGTATCAAGAATCTTCTCGACTTGCGTAATCTGCTCCGCCAGAAGTTTTCTAAAATGCCGATGGTTCCTTTGAACAGCATAGCCAGCAACTCGGTGGACAATAAATTCCTGACCCGTATCAATGAGGTTATCGAACAAAACTTTTCTGAACCGGAACTGACAATTGATTTCCTGGCTGAACAGCTTGGTATCAGCCGTTCCGGTCTGTTTGCCAAGATCAAGACGCTGGCTAATGTTACTCCGAATGAATTGATACAGATAGTGAGGTTGAAGAAAGCGGCAGCCCTGCTTGCGGAAAATAAATACCGTATTAATGAAATCTGCTATATGGTAGGTTTTAATAATCCGTCGTATTTTGCAAAGTGTTTCCAGAAACAATTCGGTATAAAGCCGGGGGAATTTGTTAATAATCCGGGGCATCAGTTGAACTGCACTTAAAGTGGCAAGATTGATTTTTTGCATGCTTTTCGTGTAATTATTCTTATTCTTTTCTTACTTTTGTAAGTTGACTAAATTCAAATAACATGAATAAGAAATTACTTTTATCCTTATTCGTTCTGATCGGTGCATCTGCATGGCTTTCTGCGGCAGATGAAGCACGTTTGTTGCGTTTTCCGGCCACGAACGGTAGTGAGATTGTCTTCTCGTATGCAGGCGATCTTTACAAAGTGCCTGTCACGGGAGGAGAGGCTCAACGCCTGACTTCGCATGTGGGATACGAAATGTTTCCCCGTTTCTCACCGGACGGTAAGACAATTGCCTTTACAGGCCAGTATGATGGAAATACGGAAGTGTATACCATCCCCTCCATAGGCGGCGAACCGCAACGCCTTACTTACACCGCAACCAATGCCCGTGATGACTTGGGCGACCGCATGGGACCTAATAATATCGTAATGGCATGGAGCCCCGACGGCAAACAAATCGTATATCGTAACCGCATCAGCAGTGGTTTTTCCGGCAAACTCTATACTGTTAATCAGGAGGGTGGAATGCCCGAAGCCGTTCCCCTTCCCGAAGGTGGTTTCTGTAGCTACTCTCCCGACGGGAAACAACTGGCTTATAACCGCACCATGCGCGAATTCCGCACCTGGAAGTACTACAAAGGCGGTATGGCGGATGACATTTGGATATACAATCCCGCAAAGAAATCAGTGGAGAATATAACGAATAATGTTGCTCAGGATATCTTCCCCATGTGGATCGGCGATGATGTCTTTTTCCTTTCCGATCGTGATCGCACCATGAATATCTTTGTTTATAATACGAAGACAAAACAGACGTCGAAGATTACTAACTTTACCGAATATGATGTAAAGTTTCCGAGTGCTTCCGGCAATACCATTGTGTTTGAGAATGGCGGATATATCTATAAGATGGATGCTGCCACCCGTCAGCCCGAGAAAGTAAATATCAGTCTTGCTTCGGATAATATCTATGCTCGTAGCGCCATAAAGAATGGAGCTAAGTATCTGACTGCTGCCAGTGCATCTCCCGATGGAGAACGGGTGGTGGTAACTGCCCGCGGAGAGGTTTTTAATCTGCCCTCGACCAAGGGGGTGACGAAAAATATAACCCGCACTCCGGGTGCTCACGAACGTAATGCGCAATGGTCTCCTGATGGAAAATACATTGCTTATATTTCGGATACTACCGGAGAGACCGAGCTTTATCTTCAGGATGCGGTGGAAGGCAATCCGGTGCAGCTGACCAAGAATAATGATACGTATATCCGCTCTTTCGAATGGAGTCCGGACAGTAAGAAGATTGTTTATACCGACCGTCAGAATCGTATCAATCTTCTGGATGTAGCTTCACGACAGGTGACTATGCTATTGCAGGACCCGATGGGGGAACCGCAGGATGTGACTTTCTCGCCGGATAGCAAATGGCTGACCTATACCCGTGATGCAGATAATGAAATAACAGTTGTATATGTCTATGATATTGCTGGAAAGAAGGAATATCCGGTAACGGACAAGTGGTATAATTCTTCATCACCAGTATTCAGTACGGATGGTAAGTATCTGATTTTCTCATCTGCCCGCGATTTCAATCCTACATACGGCTGGTTGGAATGGAACCATGTCTATAATAATATGTATGGAGTTTATCTTGCTTTGCTCTCGAAAGATACCCCGTCACCTTTCATACAGAAAGATGCCGGAGTGAAGAGTGACAGGGAAAGTGATACCCCGAAGGCTGCTGAAAAGAAAGACGCGAAACAGGAAACAGCTTCTGCGTCACTCGTCAAGTTTGATCCGGAAGGTATCACCGACCGTATCATCAAGCTTCCATTGTCGGCTTCTTATTATACTAATTTCTATTCAAACGGAAAGAAGGTATATTACTGGGGCAATGGCGGAACGAAGTTTTTTGATCTTGAAGGTCAGAAAGAAGAAACGGTTGCCGATGGTGCAATGATGACGGTTACTCCGGGTAGTCAAAAGTCTTTGTTCTACAAGGATAACAAGCTTTATGTAACCGCTATACCGGAAGGAGCGGCTAATCTGAGTACGCCTGTCAATATGGATAATATGTCCATTACGATAGATTACTCCAAGGAATGGGCACAAATCTTTGATGAGGCGTGGCGTGCTTATCGTGACGGTTTTTATCTGGAGAATATGCATGGTGTGGATTGGAAAGCAATCAAACAGAAATATTCTGTTCTGCTGCCTTATGCAAAGACGCGTCTCGACCTGAACTATATCATTGGAGAGATGATTGGTGAGCTTAACTGCGGACACGCATATGTCAATCCGGGTGAAACGGATAAACCGGCACGTATCAAGACAGGTTTGCTGGGTGCTGAGGTATCGGCAGATAAGAGCGGTTTCTTCCGTTTGGATAAGATACTTCCCGGTGCTTCCTGGAGTAAGGAACTGCGTTCTCCGCTTACTGAACCGGGTATTGAGGCTAAGGCTGGGGAATACATTGTCGCCATTGATGGCATACCGACGAATACGGTGAAGAATATCTATGCTTTACTGGTAGGAAAGGCTGATGTACCGACAGAAATCTCGCTGAACAGCAAGCCGCAATTGGCAGGTGCAAGAAAGATTGTCATCAGTCCGCTGGAAAATGAATATCCTCTTTATCATTATAACTGGGTACAGAATAACCTGAAGAAGGTGGATAAGGCATCCAATGGACGTATTGGCTATATCTATATTCCTGATATGGGCCCTGAAGGTCTGAACGAGTTCTCCCGTTATTTCTATCCGCAGCTCGACAAGGAAGGTCTGATTATAGACGACCGTGCTAATGGTGGCGGTAATGTATCTCCGATGATTCTGGAACGTTTGTCTCGCGAACCTTACCGCTTGACGATGGGACGTGGAACGAAGCGTGTCGGCACTATACCCGATGCCGTGCAAGTGGGGCCGAAGGTTTGTTTGATTAATAAATATTCTGCTTCCGACGGTGACCTCTTTCCATGGGGCTTCCGTGCATTGGGGCTTGGTAAACTAATCGGTACCCGTACCTGGGGTGGTATTGTAGGTATTAGCGGACCATTGCCTTATATGGATGGTACGGATATCCGTGTTCCTTTCTTCACCAGTTATGATGCGAAAACAGGCCAGTGGATTATTGAAAATCATGGTGTCGATCCGGATATCTTGATTGATAACGATCCTGTGAAGGAATGGAACGGTGAAGACGAACAGCTCAATAAGGCTATTGAGGAAGTAATGAAGGAGTTGCAGAACCGTAAACCATTGCCGCCTGTTCCGGCTCCAAGAGATTTCAGTAAGTAATTATATACTTTACTATACTGTTATAAATATGCCATTCTATAAGGAGAGCTTTGATTTTTCCTTATAGAATGGCATATTCTGTTTATCTTTGTGGCTCAGATTTCGTAATTATAGAATTAAGAGGATGAAGGATATTCAGATTATTATGTTAGGTACAGGTAATGCAGGCGTTACCAGATGCTATAATACTTGTTTCGCAATCCGGACAGCTGAAAATGTGCTGCTTGTAGATGCCGGTGGAGGAAATGGAATATTGGTTCAGTTGGAGAAAGCCGGTATCGCCATTGAACGTATTCACGATATGTTTGTGACTCATGCTCATACGGACCATATATTGGGTGCGGTATGGGTAATCCGGATGGTGGCACAACGGATGCAAAGTGGAAAATATGCAGGAGTCTTCCGGGTGTATGGACATGATAAAGTATTACAAGTTCTGGATTGGATCTGCCGGATGACGTTGCCTAAGAAAATAGTACAGTATTTGGGAAATGGTATTGAACTTTGTGAGGTTAAGGACGGAGAGACATTTAAAGCAGGGGAGTTAAAACTACAATCTTTTGATATAGGATCGACTAAAGAGAAACAATATGGGTTTCGTACCATATTGCCGAATGCCCAATCGCTGGTTTGTCTTGGAGATGAACCTTATAATGAGAAGAATCGTCCTTATGTGGAAGGGACTGACTGGTTGTTGTGCGAGGCTTTCTGTCTGTATAAAGACCGTGATATATTCAAACCTTATGAGAAACACCATAGTACGGCACTGGATGCCGGGAAGCTGGCGGAAGAACTGAAAGTGAAGAATCTGTTGTTATATCATACGGAAGATAAGACGCTGAATACGCGTAAAGCGTGTTATATGGAAGAAGCAGCTCAGGGATTTTCCGGTGTGGTACACGTGCCGGATGATTTGGAAATAATAGACATTATTGTTAATTAACAATATGCCATGCAGTCTTTTTTCTAATTTGTTATTTCTCTAATACAAAGAAGTTATTTTGAATATTTAATTAGAGGAAGTACATTATGAAAATTAATTCAGTATTTAGTAAAGCACTTGCCGTGGCAACAGTAGTAGCCACTTCTATAGGTTTTCAGTCCTGTCTGGACGACGACGACAATAACGCTTATTACCTGAGGTATCCTAATGCCCTTGTGACAGTGAAGGAAGCTGCCGATGGAGCATTTTTCTTGCAGTTGGATGATAAGACGACCTTATTACCGACCAATGTGAAAACCTCTCCTTTTGGAGACAAAGAGGTCAGAGCATTGATGAATTACAGTGAAGTGGACGAAGCCAGTGGTGAATACACGAAAGCAGTGCACATCAACTGGATAGACAGTATCCTGACAAAGCCTATTGCACCGGATTTGGGAGAAGAAAATGATGAAATATATGGCACAGATCCTGTGGAAATAGTAAATGACTGGGTGACTCTCGCGGAGGATGGTTATCTGACACTTCGTTTCAGGACTGTATGGGGAGGCTCGCAGAAACATTTTGTAAACTTATTGTTAGGACAAAATCCGGATAATCCTTATGAAGTGGAGTTCCGGCATAATGCGTATGGTGATACGTATGGAAAGACGGATGATGGCTTGGTTGCCTTTAAGTTAGATGAATTGCCTGATACGGAGGGTAAAACTGTTAAGTTGAAACTGAAATGGAAGTCATTCAGCGGTGATAAATCAGCCGAGTTTGATTATTGCACCCGGAAATCCGTTACACCAAGTGAGCCCGCTGCTGCGGCTGTAAGAAGTAATTTAAAGTTGAAATAGTTTCATCAGCTGTTTTATTTATGTTGGAACTTCCATTTCTGACTTGATATGACAATAGGATAGCCAAATAGGGTATTTTGTTGCATTATGTCTGCTTTTCCTCATTATTGGTAATAAGGCTTTCGGCCAGAAAGGTGTTTCCAGAAGATTGAAACCTTAGTTTGTCAGAATCAGACCATCTGTTTGCATGCAACAGATGGTCTATCTTATATAATTACATGATCTTTTTCACCCAAACAGACTATCTTTTCTGCGAAAATAAATACTCTTTCATATATTAAGGCTACACCCTTTACTTCACAGGGCTACACCTTATTCATAACAAGGTGACGCCATCACTGAAAAAGGGTGTAGCCCCTCCGAAAGACAGGTGATATTTCTCTATTTTGAAGAGGATAAGCAACGGAGTCCAATAATCATTTTTTTAGAAATCTGTCCAATTTATGATTAATAAGGATGAGGCAGATTGAGTTTTCTTCCGAAAAGACGCTTTATGATATTATTATGTATCATGTAGTATTTGCTTAATAGAAAATCCTTGCGTTTTCCTGCATCACAGTAGCATTGATGCGAAAGAAAGAAACGTAAGACGATACTATTGACATTTTGTCATTTTGGACTAGTCGTTCTATCAATCATGCGGTGTATGGAAACCGGAGTATTTGCTATTTCCCCTTTTGCAGGAAGTTAGGAGTTTGTTGGCAAGAAGTTAACTTCTTGTCGACAAACTCCTAACTTCTTGTCGACAAGAAATTGATACTTTGTAGTGCCTTGATAATCAGCGATAAATTTTCCTTGTACAAAAAAGAAATTTATACACATATATTACTTGCTTTTTTACATACCTCTTACGTATTCCGTCAACGGAATCGGGTACCCCCAACGGGGGGATAATTCTTTAGTTATATGATTCATATTGTGTTCTTCACTATACCATGCAGAACTATTATGAAACAATACTAAACTATTTCGTTAACAGGGAAACGAATGCATTTGCTGAATCATTCAATGCAAAAATTAAAACGTTCAGAGCACAGTTTAGGGGAGTCGGAGATATACCATTCTTTATTTTTAGATTATGCAAACTGACAGTGTAGATTTAACATACCCACAGGATTTTCGGACTGACCCCTTAATTAGCGTCACCTATAGCGTCACCTGCTACCAATTGAGGCAAAAAACAAAAAAGACCGCCAAGAGTGGAAGCCTCCTAACAGTCTAAATCTTCTTTGTAGCGGGACCCGGGATTGAACCGGGGACCTCATGATTATGAATCGAGCACTAACCGATGTCTTCCTATTTCTTAGCGTTTCATACTCTTGCTTAAGTAGCTCTTTTACAAGGGTAAAGATAATATTTCTTTTTCATCCGTAATCACTCCTTTTCTTCTTTTTTCAGGATGCGTGTGCAATTTGTGTGCAAACATGATAAATAAAATTGGATTTCATATGAATGTTTGAAATTAAAAGATAGGATATAACTCGTAATAAAAGTGTATATTTGCTTAAATCTTAGTAATCAAGTTTATGGAATTTAGCATTTGGCAAATAGAATTAGAGGTAAAGAAAGATATAATAGACATTTATCCTTCTAACGGTAATCTTGAAAATGTAATAAAGATTTTTTTTAATCTTATTTTAGAAGGACAATTTACGGAATTGCAAGATGCTTTGCGAATGAGATATGTCGACCAAGATTTTAGAAAGTTTGATACTGTTCGAACCTTGTTGCTTGGACAATTTGAACTTTATGTAAAATATATACATAAGTCAATTGGACGGGAACCTCAAAAAACACTAAAGCCTTGTTTGACAGAAGTCTTTAAAGAGTTTTCGTATTTACAAGAGGGTAGTGATAAATATAATGAGTTTTGGGCTAAAAATGCAATAGATAAAACCCCTACATATTCTCCAGAGTATTTTCAGTATATATTCCCATTAGGGAAAGAGTTCAAGTTGACATATGATTTGCGTAACTCAATAATTCATAATAGTAAACTTTATGGTGGACAAACGCCTTCTGTAAAGAATTTGCCTTCTGATATAGGAGCTATTATAGCTGTTATGATACATGTAACTGAATTATATAGTTATTTGTTGGAAAAGAACCAATTACAACAAACAAAGAATTCTTTTAAGCCATATTTAGAATCAATAAAGAAGGAATTTCAGAAATGGAAGAATCGATTTATTTCGATAGAAGGTAAAGAAGATTTTACAATAATGGAAGGATATGCAGTTGAAGAATTAAAAGAGAATAAGGAAGAATGTGAGGTTGAACGGAGAGGTTCAATTGATAACTTGAGAAAAAATGAAATACCAGAAAAAAGAATGATGATATGGGCAGAAGCTGGCATGGGTAAGAGTACAACATTGCAATATTTGACTTTTAAAGATGCATGCGCAATATTAGAAAATGAAGCAGATATACCTATTCCAGTGTATCTCCCATTAAAATTAGAAACGGAAACAAATTTAACTATTGAAGATTCTATTTCGGCTAAGATTGGCATTTCGAAAAAAGAGTGCCTTGACTTATTGCATAAGGGTGAGGTTTCTCTATTTATTGATGGATTTAATGAGATATTGAAAGACCTAAAAGAGCAGAAAAGAAGAGAAATAGAGAATCTAATGCATGACTATCCCGATACTTTTATTATTATCTCAAATCGTCCACAAACTTATATTGATTTTCCCCGAATACCCATATTTAGATTGCAGAAGATGAGTAAGGAACAGATTATTCTTTTTATTGAAAAGAATTCACATTTAAGCTTTGTCAAGGAAAAAATTATTAGGGAAATGAATTCTAAACCTTCATTTTTTAATGTAATTAGTACTCCACTAATCCTGTGGATGTTAATAAATATAATTGTTGAACATAACGATATACCTACTAGACGAACTGTTATTTTTGAGGAATTTATGCGTCGTTTATACAATAGAGAAGTTCAAAAAGATATAAATTTTGACATAGAGGAATTTGATTCATGTCTAAAATTTTTAGCATTGGAAAGTTATAGCTTAAATTATTCGAATTCTGCGTTATATAGAACCCAGATAGAGAATCTTTTGATAAAGAGAAAAATAAAATATGGTTTGTCGATAAGTATTCCCTATTTTATTGACAAGGTGATTAAATTAAATATTCTTGCTTGTGATAGGAATCTTATAAGTTTTGCCCATCAAGAATATCAGACTTATTTTGCAGGAGAAGAATTGGAAATTAATAATTTTATGTGGGATTAGTATATGGAATTAACATCAGAAATGCTATTAGATAGTAGATGGTATGAAATAATAATATCAAAATCAGGTTCTTCCCAATTATTAGATGAAGATAGAATTCTGTTTATAAAAAAAATATGTAACAATAATGTCTATTTAGCTGCCTTGTGTAAAGCTAATTCCTTTGGACATACTTATATGTGTCTTGATGAAATAATAACTGATAAAGCTGTAGATATTATTGACCACTCAACAAATGCAACTTTGAGTGCTGAAGCGTTTCATGCTTTAGCTGTTATAAATCAATATGATATTATTTATAAACTGTTTAACGCCAATGGGCTAAATCGGAGCTTTTACAAAAGTATCATAAAGATAATAATTAGAAGTGCTGCTGAGAATCAGATTGTTGAATTATTGAATGTATTGCTTAAATATGATGAGGAGCTATTTATTACTGCGTTGGAACAGTTGAATAGTCTAAATTATGTGTTTTCTCAGGATGCGCATAATAGACTCTTAGAAATCACTCAGCCAATCTTTGCATCCTCTTTAGATATATTGAAGATAAAAATAGTTGCATCATTAAAACTGAAAAAAGATGATATAGATGTATTGAATTTGATAGTAATAGCCATTAATCATAATCTGATTCGGCAGGCTATTGATATTGTGTATATTTATAATTTTCATCAAGATTTCTATCCATTGGACTATATAGATAAAGTTCTTGATAGTGAGAGATATCAAGACCTGTCTCTTATACACATCTCCGAGCCCACGAGACCGAGGCTGATCTCG
>ERZ1027087.637-NODE-637-length-16969-cov-6.035828_pt1 | contig 16969 bp, 17 predicted proteins | sample MGYA00519413_ERZ1027087 | MGnify/ENA primary metagenome ERZ1027087 (study PRJEB26926, sample SAMN06164438) | human gut metagenome | biome: ENVO:00009003; feature: ENVO:2100002; material: ENVO:00002003 | host: Homo sapiens | place: USA | collected 2012 ...
AGATGTGTATAAGAGACAGCACTTTTAAAGATTAAAATATCATAAAAACGGATATAATCATTGCCTTCAAAGATCCTTCACTATTCAGCAGTTAAAAAATCAGATAAATCTAGGGTTCGCACGTCCTGGCCCCCCTTTAGCTGCGCATTCTTTTACGTGGCTATCAAACATGCTATCTGCAAACATATTCTTACAATATGGGCACATACTTTGAGGTTCAGTTCCTGGTCTATTTCCACCTTTTGGATAACCACCTGTTACATCATTCAAGTCCTCTTCTTTAAGAGGGCCTTGACTTTTGTTGTCTTTTTCCATTTTCTTAAAAGTTTTTTTAATAGTTAGTAATCAAATTACAAAATATCACAGAAATACTTCATAAAACATACTCGTTTCATGTCATTCATTTTCAAATAACGCGGCTCAGAAAACCCACCGGCTCACAGCTCCAGGTTTAGGAGTGACCGCCGTACATTCAGCCACATGTTTCTCCCATTCCTCTGCCGAGAATTCCTGTCTACACTTAGGGCACACTCTCATATCATCACCTCCATTTGTACCACCTCTAACGACTTTCAAGTCCTCATCAGTAAGGGCAGAAGCCCAATTAGTATCTTCTTTACCTTCTTGTTTTTTCATTGCCTCCATAGTTCATTCATTTTTAGTTATTATTTACCTACAAATTTTCCCATATCCATATCATACAAGCCCGTATCCAGCAATCTTAAAGAAGGAATGACCGGCAAGGCCACAAAAGACAGAGTAATGAAAGCATCTATATTCCTGTTGACTCCCATATTATGAGCCGTCTGTTCCAACATGCGTATAGCCTCCATAGTGGTTATCTCGTCTCCAGAAGCCATCAGCCCGTAAGCCGGAAGGGGTAGTTCGCCCACGATCCTCCCTTTGGATGCAATGACATAACCGCCTCCTAACTTTTTCAACCTATTGCATGCGATAGCCATATCATTAGCATTATCTCCGGCACATATCACATTATGTGAATCATGTGACACACTGGTAGCGATAGCCCCCTCTTTAATACCGTATCCTTTTAAAACACAGACAGCAATATTTCCATTTTTGCCATAACGCTCTATAGTGGCAAGCAATGTTTCCTTTTCCCATTCGCCCTCAGCCAGATGAGCCTTTCGAGTAAGTAATTGCCCGTCTACCAACTCTATAGCAATATTTCTTTGTTTCTCAGGCAATGCAAAATCCTGTGCAACCAAATTCTTAAACTTGACAGTATTAGCAAACTCCTGTCGCTTTTCTCTTTCTTTATTTTGGCCACTAACGAGCTTCATTTCTTTAGCCACAATCTTCCCATCCTTTATCACGCAGGCTATCCGTTTACACAGGTCATCCGTTACTACAAGATCGGCTATATAACCCTCTTTTACACTCCCCCGGGCTTTAAGTTGATAGAAACGGCAAGGATTGTAGGACGCCATGCGAGCTACTTCCCCCCAACTAAACCCCATACTTCGTGCCATAGCGACAATGTAAGATATATGTCCTTCCTGAGCAATAGTAGCCAAATGTTTATCGTCCGTGCAAAATGCAAATCTGGATACATCCAACTTTTTGTCTATTGCGCAACGAAGTAATTCTTGAGCATTACGCGCAGCACTGCCTTCACGTACATAGATATTCATCCCCTTGTCATAACGTTGCAACATACTCTCTTTGTCGGCACACTCATGATCATTCTGCACTCCGGCAGCCACGTAGCTGTCAAGCAATTCGGCAGGCATTCCCGACGTATGTCCAGCAATCCTTTCACATTAGAAACCAATTGAGCTAAATGCAAAGGAGAAGAAATACAATAAGGACCTGACTCTGTCCCGCTTCCTCCACCAAAAGCATAATCCGCATCTTGAGGTTGGGGCAACCGACCGTCCCACACCACTTCTATCGGAATTTCATCGTCATCAGAGCAGGACATAAAAGTAGCAGATACTACAGATATTACTAATATAAGCAATATCAACCCTGTTTGTTTCATTTGTAAGTATTTTCTCTTTTTTATAGCATGCAACAAATCAACGACAGCACATATTCAGAATTATCTATATATCAAAATATTAAGTTCAATTCCACCTATATCATTTGGTACATTTTTCTTTATGCTTCAACCATTGATCATACTTCTGAAAATGCGCCCCGCAAGGACAACGATAATCTCCAAATTGTTCAAAATTAGTTATTGCTCCTCCACCATTCACACCCTTCAAATCTTCTTCCTTCAGCGATTGTACTTCCAGTCCAACCTGCTTTTTTTCTTTTTCATACTTCATATATCAAAATATTTTTTTTTTGTACCACTTATGTTATTGGAGCTTTTTGGGACAGACCTTCAAGTGGGCTTTCAATTCCCCCGGTGACATAAATTTGCCACCACAATAACGACATTTTTCTTCCCCCCTTGCTACTATTTGTTCAATATGCCTACTAGGTGCTCCTCCGCTCACATCATCCAATTCTTCTTCCTTCAACGGTTGTACTTCCGATTCAATCGGCAACTTTTCTTTTTTTGCATTCATAATCAGATCATTTTTAAAGGTTTATACAATTTCAATATTTCAGATCATAAAAGCGGATAAAATCATTGCTTGCCATAGACCCTTCATCGTTCAGCATCCGATAGGTAAGGATGCATTCGGTGATATTCCCGTCGACATCATACTGATAATCAAAATCCGTCATTCCTGTCATTACATTTTCCTTATTATAGCGATTCATTCGCTTCAATAATTTATTCCGGCTATATCCTGCCAGGCCTGCAACCTGATAACCGCCATTCATAGGGGTAGTCATTAGCAGTTCGGGATAAAATTCCACCGGATTCGCTTTATCAAAATACTCCAAACCATAATAGCGGAAATCAGTTTTTCCCCCAACTTCCCTTTCATACTTTATACGGGTGACATTGTCATCATCGGCTTCATATAAGAAAGTCACGTTAATGGTGTATGAATGAGCACCTGCCTCCGCTTTATCAGCGGCATGGATAAGACGGTTCTTTTCATCATAGGTATACGTCATCATCTCGGGAATGGGAGGTTCTACGGGAAGCCTGGAGATAAGCACCGAGTAATCCTCTACTTCTGACAATCCCGCTTCGTTACGAGTAATTGTTCCGGTAAACTGCTTCCGACCGTCACGCAGAAACTCGCCATATACGTCGACTCCTCCATCGGTGCGGTAAGAGTAATGCCATCGGATAGAATCACTGTTCCAAGAGGTCAGGCGTTGTTGTTCATCATATTGCAGAACGTTGACAGCTCCACCCTTCCCCCATACTTGAAGCGAAAATTCAGTCTTATATGACTGCAACCGGGCGGTTACAGTTCCAGAAGCGTCCTCCTTATTATTCTTACAAGAAATAACGCCAACTAAGCTCAAAAAGAGTACGACAGCAAATAAAAGATTCTTTTTCATTCGTTCATTTTGTTTTTTGCAAAAATAGACCAAAATAAAGGATATAATCTAAAAAAAAGACGGCTACATGTCCCGATTTGTCAGAGAAATTGTCCGTTTTTGTCCATGCGCTTCAATAATCCGCCGATAAAAAAGGTGATATTTACATACAAAAGCATCTTTTTAGGCAGGAACTATTCTATCTGATTATCAAAGCGTTACAAAATATTAATTTCCTATTCACAAGAAGTTAGGAGTTTGTCAACAAAGAGTTAACTTCTTGTCGACAAACTCTTAACTCCTTGTAAGTAGAGTAATGGAGAATTTTCCTGTTTTTATACATGATACATTTTAAGAGTAAAAAGTGGACCTAGTTTAATATGTAAAATCATAGTATCGGATGTAATCATCCGCAGGCATCACGCTGCCATCGGCAGTGCTCATTTTTACAATTTTCATAAGATACTCGGTCAGCTTGCCACCCGCATCATATTGATAGACAAAGTCGAACGCCAAGTACGGCCTTTCATCCCCATCAAGTCTGATTGCAATGCGCTTCAGTAAATTCTTGCGACTGTATCCATTAATCCCCGTCACCCCGAATTCAATACCCATGCCGAAGACTGTATAAGCTTCAGGATAGAAGTGGAAAGGCATTTCTTCATCCATGTACTCAACAGTACATATCAAAGTCCTTGCTTCATCCGGATAAACAGTTGTCATCCGAACTTCTTTCACATTGCCTTCATCCCCCCAGTTCAAAGCCAAATCCATTGTATCGGGATAGTTGACAGCTGACAGACTCGCACCATTCTGCCGGAAATGAAGCAAACGGCCTTGCTCATTGTGGGCATATGTGCTGATTGTAGTAGTGGAACCCGCAGCACCACCGCGTTTTTGATAATGTTTCTCTTCCCTCACAAAAGCTCCGTCAGCACGGGTCGTTACCACACCCGAACTGACCACACTGCTATCCTTCTGTGATATGCAGGCTGTGACAATACGCCCGGGAGAATCGGAATAATCAAAGGTGTAGTGCAACGAATCTTCATTGTATACCAACAAACGGCCCTGCCCGTCGTACTCCAAACTGCATAATACACTCTTCAAGGAGTCGTCCCGAGAACTGATTTGCCTGTCAATCTTGAAGGACTTTAAACGAAATTGAGCTTCTTCCTGTTTTTTTTCAGGATTGTTCTTACATGATGCTGCACATACTCCTATCAGAAGTAAGATGATTAGCGGACAAATGTGTTTCATTCTATAAAATTTTAATTTAGTATAAAAAAGACCAGAAAGATTTTATCTCCGGCTTTCAAAAATAGCCAATAAAAAGGAAACGAGATAAGATAAAGAGCCACTACACAAGTTCAATAAGTCAAATCATAATACCGGATGTATTCATCCGCCAACTTCGTACTGCCATCGTCGGGATTCATGGTTGCAACTTTTATAAGACACTCGGTCAACTTGCCATCTGCGCCATATTGATAAACAAAGTCGAACACAAGCAACAACGCGCCAGTCTCGGCAGATTTAGCCGTAATGCGCTTCAACAAATTCTTGTGACCGTATCCATTGGCACCCACCAGACCGGATCCGAGGCTCATACCGAAGACAACATAGGCTTCGGGATAGAAGTGGCAAGGCATTTCTTTGTCCATATACTCAAAAGTGTATACCGTAGATTTTTTCTTCCCCGGAAAAACGGTGCTCATCCGTCCCCCTTTCACATTACCCGCATCATCCCAATTCAATGTTAACTCTAACGTATCGGGATAGAATACAAGCGGATTCGCACCACTTTGCCGAAGATGGAGCAGATACCCTTGTTCATTACAGGTATATGCAGTGATGGTGGTAGGACCGCCACCCGCAACGCCACCGTGTTGTTCATAACGGTTCTCTTCTTTCACGAAAGCCCCGTCGGCACGGGTCGTTATCATACCCGAACTGACTATACTGCCATCCTTCTGCAAAGTGCATGTAGTGGCAATATGTCCGGGAATAGCGGTATAATCAAAGGCATAATGCAAAGTATCTTCATTATATACCAACAAACGACCCTGCTCGTCGTACTCCAAACTACACAATACACCCTTCAAGGAGTCGCCCCTGGAGGTGATTTGATAGTTAATCTTGAAGGAATTTAAACGTAGTTGTGTTTCTTCCTGCTTTTTATCGGGATTACCCTTACATGATGCAGTACATACGACTATCATAAGTAAGATAAATAGTGGATAAATACGTTTCATTTTATAAAAATTTAATTTTAGTATAAGAAATGCCAGAAAGATTCTATCTTCAGTTTTCAAAAATAGCCAATAAAAAGGAAACGGGATAAGATAAAGAGCCGCTACATGTCCCGAATTGTCAGAGAAGTTGTCCGATTTCGTCCATACCTATTGATTACTTGCTATTTACAGAAGCAAGACATAGCTATTATTACAACCCATCAGTTGGCAGCGAAGAGTCCTATTTCAGGCGGCATTTATTTTATTCCTGTACATCAAAACAAAAAAAATCATTATCTTTGGCATCAGATACGAAAAACAAAGAATTATGACCACCATAAAGCATTATAGCAGCCGCGCTGTAAACCATCAATCAACTAATCTCAAACATATACCTTCAACGGCGTTACTTTTTTATTTCTTCTTTCTGCTTTTCCTTCCGCCCGGTGTACAAACAATTTACGGAAAATCCCCCAACGACTCCCATACCTCCTCCTCCATCCCCGACAGCCTACTGCAAGACCGATACATACGCCACATCTATACAGCCTATCCCGACAGTGCCCTGCAGCTGCTGGACATAGCCGAAACACGCTGCTTGCCCCAACTGCCCCAATACCGCATAGACCTGTTGCGAAGCATAGTGTATGAACACAAGCAAATGTACACCTTAAAGGAGACTTACAGCCGCCGCGCCCTGCAAAATGACTCCATCAAACGACAACCCGGACAGCGACTGCAAGGGCTCTGTTACCTGAACACCGCCCTACTCTATCAAGGCAAATATAAGGAAAGCATACAAATCGCCGGCGAAGGCATCACCCTGGCACGGGAGTTGGGGAACAAAGTGGTGGAGTATAGCCTCTTGCTTAGCATGGCGCAAGTCAGTTTTGACTTGAAACAGCCGGAAGAAGGATTTCAATATCTGCAACAGATTGTGGAACAGGCAGCCCCCTCGGACAATGTGCGTGAACTGGCACAACTCTCCACCGCCTACGGTGAGCTCATGACTGCCCTTGCCCGTGAAAACCGCCTGGAAGAAGCTATAGAAACCGGAGTGAAACGAAAAGACCTAATCCGCCGCATGGCCGATATGCCCGGTCCACCACAAGGATACATAGACCAGCAGTACGCCTATCTGTACTCCAAACTGGCTGTTTATCATCAAACCCTCGGACACTCCCGGGAAGCTGCCAAGTACTACGCCGACTTCCTTGCCACCGCCTTTTCACAAACGCCTCAAGGAGCTTGTGAAGGCATTCCTTACCTGCTGCTGACCAAACAATATAAACAAGTGCTTGAAATGAATCGCCGTAACCATGTCCTTTTCTCCGGACAAGATACGCTGAATTATGGTTATTTGAATCTGCTGAAATACGATGCAGAAGCCTGCCGAGGACTGGGTGACTATCAGCAAGCGGACGCCTTGGGACAATGTATGGCTGTGATAAGCGACAGTATCTATACCCGTGAAAAAAAGAACCGGGCACAGGAATTGAGCACCCTCTTCCAACTGAATGAAAAAGAAGAGCATCTGCAAAAGGCACAAACAGCTGCCAGACAAAGAAGCATCTTGTTCGTAGCTGCTTGTTCCATAGGGGTCTTGTTGTTCATACTGTTATGGAACGAACGCCTGAGCCTGCGCAAAACCCGCCGACTCAACCGCATAGCCACCAAGCAAATAGACGAGTTGCTGGCACAAAGAAAAGAGTTGCGCCAGGCATTTGCCAAAGAAAACGAGAAAAAAATCCACGAAGAGGAAGAAAACAGGAAAGAGGAAGACAGCGATAAAGCAAGCTATGCCGACTTCATGCAAATGGAAAACACCATCATTGCCGGAAAATTGTTTCTGCAACCTAAATTCGGACGTAACGAACTGATACAGATAACCCGACTGGACAAAAACCGTTTAAGCAAACTCATACAAAAACATACCGGAGGCAACATCACCGACTACCTCAACCGCTTACGGGTGGAGCATTCCATCACCCTCATGACAGAGAAACCCTATCTCTCTATCGATGCCATTGCCAGCGAATCCGGATTCAACGGGCGCACCACCTTTTACAATGTTTTCAGTAAAGCATTCGAGATTACGCCCGCGCAATACCGGAAAAATAAAGGGAAAGCGAATCAAAGCTGACGTTTGCTCATTTCATAAAACAGCTTTCCGTTTGCCATCAATTCATCGAAAGTACCCTCTTCGGCTATCTCGCCTTTATCCAGCACTATGATGCGGTCGCAATGGCGGATTGTACTAAAGCGGTGGGCTATGACCACACGTGTGCAGCCCAATGTATCAAGATTGTCCGCCACTTGCTTCTGACTGATATTATCAAGCGCACTGGTGGCTTCATCAAAAAAGATAAGAGAAGGCTTGTTCAGCAAGGCACGGGCTATCAGTATCCGTTGCTTCTGTCCGCCGCTGAATCCTCCGCCACCCTCGCTTATCAGCGTGTGCATCCCCATCGGGAGAGCGGCTATATCTTTGTCTATACCAGCCAGACGGGCCGCTTCCCAGGCATCATCCTGCGTACTCCAGGGAGCGGTGATGGTGATATTGCTATATACATCTCCGGGAAAAAGGCTGCCACTCTGCAGGCAGGTACCAATATTACGGCGCAAACTGGGTTTATCCACCTTACTCAGGTCGTAATCATCATAATAGATACCGCCCGACTGCGGTTCTTCAAATCCCAGCAGCAGACGCAACAAAGTACTTTTGCCACAGCCGGACTTGCCAACAACCCCTACATACTCGCCGGGACGTATCTTCAGGTTCAAGTCATTCAGCACCAAAGGACCGTCTTCGGCATACCGGAAAGAAAGGTTCGACACTTCGATAGCTCCACTCAGAAAAGAGACTTGCGCCGCATGTTCCTCAACCTCGGGCAGCGCTTCCATGACCGGAGCGGACATTCTGAGCAAGGGGCCTACCTGCGCCAGCGAAGGAATGATGCCTGCCATACTCATCACCGCCCCACTGATCATGCCATAAGCAACGGTAAACGCGATATAGTCCGACGGCGCGACTTTACCTTGCACGGCACAAAAATAAAGCAAAGCCGTGCCACCCAGCGTAAACAACGCAGAAAAGGCGGGAGAAAGCCTGAGGAAAAGCGGCGGGTTGTATTCTATCGCTGCACAACCCCGATAATTAGTAGCCCAACGGGTGAAAGCACGTTTCTCCGAACCGGTCAGCTTTATCTTCTGGATGCCCGAAAAGATATTGAAGACCAACCCACTGAGTTTTGTATTGGCTTGCAGATAGAGATTATGATATTTGCTCTCCAGCCAGAAAGTACCACCCATCAGCAGCAACTGCGCCAGCAGTATTGCCAAGGCAGGCAACAGTAGAGTAGTGGCGTAAAGGATCATCTGCCCCACGTAGACCACTGAAAAGAGCATGGTGAGCGAGGCACTCAGAATTACATCATTCAGCAAGTCGCACAGCCGACTGACGCCCGTGATACGGTCGCTCAATTCGCCCGAAGAGTATTTCCAGAAGAAATTAGGACGCAAAGTAAAGGTACGGGACATGACAGCGCTCTGCACACGTATGTTCACCAAGTCTTTGAAACGTGTCAACAACAGGTCGCGCGTCACTCCGAACAAGATGCTTCCTATACCGGCACCAATCAGCAGCCCCGCTATGGAAAGTATATCCTCCCGGGTGCCATTAGGAATGATGTTATCGAAAATCTGCTTATTGATAAATGGAAGGAACATACCGAAAAGGCTCACCATCAAACAGATGCCCAGTAAGCGCACCACATCGGACATGCGGAAAGATGAAAAAATGAATTTCACCAAGTCCTTATAAGTCAGCTTGCGCTGGGGCAGCGAAGGATAAAAACAAAGTGCCTGTTCATCCAGTTCCGCCGCCATGCGCTTAGAGTTTAGGCGGACACGCTGTCCGGCTTTGTTTACGAATGTATACGTATTGCCCCAACGGGAAGGAAGCAGAGCCACGAACTGCCCTTCCTTATCGCTCCCAAGCAGAGGTCCCACCGTTTCACGCCACCATTTTCCGGTCAGGCGGACACGACGCTGCATGATGCCTTCCGAGCGCAGGATGCGTTCCAGTTGCTCTTCGGGAGTAACAAAATCATCTTCTTCCCAAACGTAATCCTTCACCCCCAAAGCATTCAGCACTTCCTTCAGGGCATGTCCTCCCGAATGTTGCTTGCGCTTGTGGCGGGAACGCATTCCGGCAGACGAAGCCAATTCATCAATGGCTTCCTGCAGAGCAGCCTGTTCCAGCTCCTCGCGCTTCTCTATCTGGTCCTTGAATAACATAATGCCTATCAGTTACTTTCCATTAGTTCTTTATACCTGCCGTTCTGTGCCAGCAAGCCCTCATGCGTGCCACGTTCCACCACGACTCCCTTGTCCAGCACCACAATCTCGTCACAGTCGCGTATCGTGCTCAAGCGGTGCGCTATGATAATCAGCGTCACTCCACTCTGGCGGATGGAACTCATCACCTTCTCTTCCGTATCAGCATCAAGGGCGCTGGTAGCCTCATCCATAATCAGAATAACCGGTTCGCGCGCCAGCGCAGTGGCTATTTCCATACGCTGCCGTTGTCCGCCCGAAAAGTTTTGTCCGCCCTTTACTAACTGGGCATTAAAACCTCCGGGACGTGCGATGATATCTTCGCGTATCTGTGCGTCACGGCAAGCCAGAATCATGGCAAAATCTTCGATGGAAGAATCCCACATCTTGATGTTGGCGGCTACGGTATCGTCGAACAATACCACATTCTGGTCGATGACAGCCACTGAATTGACAAACTCCCTCCGGCTGATTTCACTGCGCCGGCGGCCGTCGAAGAGGATTTCCCCTTCCCAAGGCTGGTAGAGACCTGATACTAATTTCGCCAAAGTGCTCTTGCCGCATCCCGAAGCTCCCACCAGCGCCACGCTCTGTCCCGGCTTCAGGCTAAGCGAAAAATCTTTTATTTGCGGCTCGCTGTGGGCATTATAGCCAAAAGTGACCTGCTTCAGTTCCAGATTGCCCTTCAGCTTCCCATTCTCCGTCCAGTGCGAATCGCTCTCATTTACATCACAAGGATATTTAAAAACATCTTCCACGCGCTCCATCTGGGTACGCATTTCAATCATAGTCTCACCCGCATTCAACAGCTGGTTTACCGGACTCAGAAAAGCCCCCATGAAACCCTGGAAAGCCAGCAGCATACCAATGGTGAACTCACCGCCCAAAATGAGGTATATGCCCAGAATGAGTACCAGACTATTGGCCAACTGCGCCAGCAGTGCAGGCAATATATTCATAATCACGGAATAACGGTCTATCCGCATGGAAGAGTTGTGCATGCTAGTGAAGTAGCCGGCCCAATGTTCAAAGAATCCGGCTTCGGCCCCCGCCGCCTTAATCGTCTCCATATTATCGAGGCACGACATAGTGACGCCAAAGAACTTACCCTGGTCCCTTTCGGTGGCACGACTCATATCAACCCGCTTTTTAGAGATATAGCGCACCACAAACATATTTATCAGCACCACCCCCAAACCTACGGAAGTGAGCAGAACGCTGTATTGCAACATGAAGAAGAGATAGAGCACAAGCAGGATGATGTTGATGAAAAGCGGTCCCAGTTTATCTACCAACGTGGCGGTGATAGTCTGATTGGAACGCTGGCGAAAAATCAAATCGCCTACGTAACGCTGCGAAAAAAAATCGATGGGCAGGCGCAGCACATGCCAGAAGAAATTGGCATTGGCCTCAATGGCCATATTTCCACTGAAACGCCGCTTATAAATGCCCTGAATAGTCAGTAGCAGAAAATTGAAAAGCACCATTCCACCCATGGCAATGATAAACGGAACAAACCAGTCGGGATTCTTGCCGGAAAGGATATTATCCATAAAGACCTGGGAAAAGAGCGGGGTCACCAAGCCGACGAAGGCAGTCAGAATGCCCATCACCAAAGTAAAGAAGAAAGCGGCAGCGGTTCCTTTCAGTCGGCGACGGATGAAGCCCCCCACCGAAGCCTGCTTGCCACCGGGTACAAAATCAGCCCCTTTACGGAAAGTCAGCACAATACCGGTAAACGATTTATCAAATTCTTCACGACTGACAGTTACCCGCCCTCTGGCAGGGTCATTCAGATAAGCCTTCTTGCCCCTGAAGCCATCAAATACCAAGAAATGATTGAAGTTCCAATGAATGATGGCGGGCGCCAGAGGTTGCAAGGCAGCCGGCTCTACACGATAGCCCTGTACTTCCAGCCCGTAATCACGCCCCACCTGCATCAACTGCCGTGCACTGCAACCGTCACGCGAGACACCGCAATCTTTGCGCAATTGCTCCAACGGCAACCATCTGCCGTAATAAGCCAATATCATCCCCAGCGAAGCAGCTCCACACTCCACCATCTCCATTTGCATGATGACCGGCACTTTCTTTATTCCAAACATGATTCCTTCTTGTTAGTTACCCGTCAACTTGAATATCAGGTCATACACCGGGCGTTTGCGGGTGACAATCTGCAGATTACAGAAAGTGCCTACCGCTACGTTCACATTCTCCCTGTGCTTGTGCGACCAATGTATCTGCTCGTGATTCTCCGGGTTAACATCCAGCAGCACCTTTATCTCAAAAGCTGTTTCCGATGGAAAGATATCGGCGGCAAACTGTTCTACCTTGAATTGAGAAGAAGCCTCCTCTTTGGTCGTAGGATAATTGGCTATCTCGATAATATGCCCTACCATATATCCATACTCCTCACGTGGAAGGTCGGTGGGTGAAACCTGTACTTCCATGCCCACCTTCAGTTTACGCAAATCCTTAAAAGGAACATAGGCTATCAGTTCCCTATATTGCATTTTCTCTGCCAAAGGCAACAGATATACGCAAGATTCAAAAGCCTTAAAACTCTCGTTCTCTCTTTTATAGGAAAGCACAACTCCCGATACGGGAGCAGTTATATTGCCTGATATGCCTTCTCGCACAAAGCGCAGCAAGTTCTCTCCCTTCTGCACATAACGACCACGTTTGGCTATCACTTCCGTAACTATTCCTTCATTAGGAATATGAACGCTCTTCACTCCCTGATGCGGAAAAACAACCCCTGATACTTTGACAGTATCGGACACCGTGCCATAGAACGCCCAGACGCAGACGGAAGCCACACACACCAGCAGAGCGATGAGAAAGATGTAGAGCGACGGTCCCGTAACACGAATATATTCATTGATTTGTCCGGGAGAAGTGAGCGTATCCGCAGCTTGTTGCCGAAATAGTTTATTGTTCATAATCGATAGTTGGCACGGTTATATTATCATTAGGTTAATCTTCTTCCGCAAACATCGGGTCCCATGCCGGCAGACGGATGGGCTTCTGCTTGAATACATCCATTACTTTGGCAGGAACATACTTAGTTTCCAGCACCAGACGGAACATATATTCGTTGAACCATTCGTCGGTCATAATCAGGTGTCCCTGATAACCGCTTGCGGGCCCCCAACTGTTCTCTACCATCCACTTCACAGGCTGTCCGTCTTGGTTCAAGTCCACAGCCATGAGGGTCATGGCATGGCTGGAGCCACTGGAGAAGGTTTGGATGCGCTGTTTCTTATCCATGCCGAAGGTGGTGCCCATCAGTGATTCGTAATCATAGTTATTCACATCGAGCAGGCCACGTTCGGAGTTCAGGAACTTGCCCACATCGCAGGAGAAATACATCATGGTGCTATCTTTCAGGGAAGCGATGGCCATTTCCTTGATGTCCTCTACAGGCAGGTTGACGTATGTCCAGTTCTTACCGTCGTAGCGGTGGCGGTCATAGTCTATCTCATAGCATTTGTAGTACTCACGGGTGGGGTCGTTCATCACCATCACGTAGTTGGTCAGCAGGTTTTCGTCACCATATTTTTTCAGGAAGGACATCGGGGTATGATGTTCTGTTTCGACAGGATTGCCCTGGGCATCTTTACGCACATAGTCAAACTCCGTAGGAGGAACGCCAAGATTCAGCACCAGCATGCGATAGATAGTGCCGAGCATCGCAGTCTTTTCCTTATCCAGCGCCGCAGGCTTTGCCCCTTTAGAAGCCAGATCACGCAGTTGCAGACCGTATTCCTTTAACTTCAAAGAAATCAGATTTGCCATACGCGACGTATTGTCGCTGCTGTTCGTTTCCGGCATGGCTTCTTTAGGTACCAGGCCATATTTGCTGACGATATCTGCAACGCCCGTAAAAGTTCCTCCATCGCTCAGCGGGTGCTGGAAAAGCCATTCCACGGTCTTATCGGTCAGCGGACTCTTGCTTGTGTCGATTACGCCTTGCAGGAAAAGATTCGCTTTCTCTAACTGATCCCAGAAGAAAGGGTAAATCTCCGAAAATTCAAAGGATTGGAAACCGTATTGAGCGATAGTCTTGGCGCGCATCACGTTCAGCCCGGTGAAGAGCCAGCAACGACCGGACGATTTTTGGTCTGTAATCCCCTTGGAATCAACTTTCACGGAGAAATGAGTATCCATACCTGTCAAATTCTCCTGATTGAGGGCCAGTTTACGGATGTCGTTGTTACCGATAGCATTACGCAAGGCCTTATCGGCAGTGGTTCCTTGATAGCTCTGTTTAATTTGATTCAGCATGGTTTCACTGATGCCACCTTTTCCATCTTGTGCCTGCATGGAAAACAAAGCAGCACTGAAAACAAAAACTGATAAAATTCGTTTATTCATAATGACAATAGTTTTATGTTATTTATCCAAGTTTCACAAGTAAGCGTTCTGATTCCCAATACATCCGCCGGGACTGCTCCGTAGTATCTCCGTGTCTGCTCCGTAGTATCTCCGTAGCAGGTCCGCATCTATACATACGGAGATAGTACGGACCTGGTACGGAGGAGATACGGACCTGGTACGGACCTGGTACATTTTGCTTACCGCATGAGGTGATGCAAATTTAATTGCTTTTTTGAAACTTTTAGTAAATTCTTTAGATTTATTGTCTATTGAATTGAAAACTTATCCAAATAAAATAGTTTTCTTTGCACCCTCATTCGCATGATATGAAGAAATATATAATAGGTATTATGACGTTACTGTTTTCAGTAACTGCTCTTTCCGCTCAGGAAACAATGGATTTGACTACCAACAATGACACCACTTCGGCATTGACGAAACGTGAATTACGGAAACAAAAGGTAGCAAAACGGAATTTGCATTATAACATTCTGGGTGGCCCCAGCTATACCCCCGACTTTGGCGCCGTACTTGGCGGAAGTGCCCTGATGACCTTCCGGATGAATCCCAGTGACACCACGCAGTTGCGTTCTGTAGTCCCCGTAGCCATCGCTTTCCTGTTCAATGGCGGCATCAACCTCTTCTCCAAGCCCCAGCTTTTCTTCAAAGGCGACCGCTTCCGCATCTTCGGAAAGTTTGCCTATAAGAATACGGAAGATAATTTCTACGGTTTAGGCTATAATACGAACAAAGATTATGTCCGCAGCGACACCACGAGCCAATACCGTTACAGCGGCATACAGTTCAACCCCTGGTTCCTGTTCCGCCTGGGCAACAGCAATATATTTGCCGGTCCGCAGATAGACATCAACTATGACGACATCACGGAGCCTGCCAAACACCTGGTAAACGAACCTTCCTACAAAGCAGCGGGCGGAACCAGCAAAGGATATACGAACTTCAACTCCGGCGTCGGCTTCCTGCTGACTTACGACAGTCGTGACATCCCCGCCAATGCCTATCGGGGTATGTATCTTGATTTCCGGGGCATGATGTACACTAAATTCCTTGGAAGCGATGACAATTTCTATCGCTTGGAGATAGACTACCGCCAGTACAAGAACCTGGGCAAGCGCAGGGTACTTGCCTGGACGGCCCAGAGCAAAAATGTATTCGGTGACGTGCCGTTGACACAATACGTACTTACAGGGACTCCTTTCGATCTGCGAGGCTATTACATGGGGCAGTATCGTGATAAATCTTCCCACGTAGTCATGGCAGAATACCGCCAGATGATAAATACCGACAAGAGCACGTGGGTGAAACGTATGCTCAACCATGTAGGGTTTGTGGGATGGGCAGGTTGCGGTTTCATGGGACCCACCATCGGCAAGATAGAAGGTGTGCTGCCCAACTATGGCTTAGGATTACGCATCGAGGTGCAGCCCCGCATGAACGTGCGTCTCGACTTGGGTAGAAATACAGTCAATAAGCAGATGTTGTTCTACTTTAATATGACGGAAGCGTTTTGATTCTCTTCTGATGGGTTTTGAATCAAATGGGTACGCGGACGACGCGGATCCATTGATTCATGTCTGCACCAGTTATGAATATATTTAGACACGGAATTACACGGATTACACTGTTGCAGTATATAAAAACAACAGTGTAATCCGTGAAATCCGTGTCTAAAATATCAATTAGCTTTTGCCTCTTTTCTTTTCCGTTATAAATCATAATTCTTCCCCTTTTCTTGCATCAGTAAAAGATTATCTATAAATTTGGGGATTATTTTTTGTTTACCTTAAACAAAACTGAAAATATCACATAATGAGAACTTTCGAGATAGTATTCTGGATAAGCCTGTTTATCGTATTCTACACTTATATAGGATATGGAATTGTATTGTACATTCTGGTCAAGATTAAAGAAACTTTCCGTAAACCGGCACACTACCCCATGCCTCCCGATGCGGAACTACCCGAACTAACCCTTTTCATAGCCGCCTATAACGAAGAAGACGTTGTGGACGAGAAGATGCAGAACTGCCTGGAGCTGGATTACCCCGCAGAAAAGCTACGGATATTCTGGGTTACGGACGGCAGCAACGACCACACCAACGAACGCCTCGCACGCTGGCCGCAAGCCACCGTCCTCCACCAACCCGAACGACAAGGAAAAACCGCCGCCCTCAACCGCGGAATGAAATTCGTGAAAACACCACTCGTCGTATTCACCGATGCCAATACCCACCTGAACCGGGAAGCATTGCGCGAAATCGTTCATGCTTTTGTCAACCCCAAAGTGGGCTGCGTGGCAGGCGAAAAACGCATCGCCATGCAAACCAAGGATAATGCCGCATCGGGTGGAGAAGGTATCTACTGGAAATACGAGTCTACCCTGAAAGCACTCGACTCACGGCTCTACTCAGCCGTAGGCGCTGCCGGAGAGCTGTTTGCCGTGCGCAGCGAGCTGTTTGAAGATATGCGGACAGATACATTGCTCGATGATTTCATTCTCTCCCTGCGCATCGTCATGCGGGGATACACCTGTCTCTTATACACATCTCCGAGCCCACGAGACCGAGGCTGATCTCG
>ERZ1027087.659-NODE-659-length-16399-cov-4.888705_pt1 | contig 16399 bp, 6 predicted proteins | sample MGYA00519413_ERZ1027087 | MGnify/ENA primary metagenome ERZ1027087 (study PRJEB26926, sample SAMN06164438) | human gut metagenome | biome: ENVO:00009003; feature: ENVO:2100002; material: ENVO:00002003 | host: Homo sapiens | place: USA | collected 2012 ...
GACGTATTTTTTAATGGAAGCCATGAGCGTATTATTATCTACGTTCCGTACTTTCTCTTTATCCAAAACGCCGTTCTTAAAACAAGATTCAGGATATATTTTAGTAGAAAAATGAGTTAGGTTGTGCTTGGCTAACACTGTTGATATTTGATACATCTCGTTAATATCATCTTTGCTGATCCTTTGATATAGATTATCTCCTACCTTAAGCAATGAATGTTTCTCAAACGCTTCTACTGGGTCTATATTGGATTCAGAATAAACGATATTCAAATTATCCATATACTCCGGCAATAATTCAGAATAATAATCTGTGCTATCACCAAGAACATCATCTATAGAAGATGCCAGCGTTGGAGCATAATTTACATCATTATGCCTGGCCACATAAATATCAAGATCCAGCATCAAATTATCTATCTTATTCAAAGATTCTTCTGTGCCATCATAAGTTTCCGATGTCCCTATTATATCTATGCCAAACCACGTACAAGCCTCTTCTATATCCCATATCATGCTTCTTAAATCGGATTCGGTGTCGGCATTAGCCCTATGTAAATAAGCTGATATACGAGCTCTTAGGAACTCTATTTTGCCAGGATTGTAATAAGACAGATCTTGTAACTTAGACAAGGATCTTCTCTTGCCTTCTACCACATCATCCCCTTCTATGTTTATTACCGGAATCTTATTCGTAGATGAGAACTCATCAAACATAGATTCGGCAAATTCTTTATCAGAAACGAATTTCTCAACCAGTTCAGGATAGGAATTTCTCAACGATTCAAAAGCAGATGAAAATTCAGAAAAGTTTTTTATGCCGGCTACTGTTTTACGCATAGCATAATAAAGCTCAGAAGGATTATATGGTACCTTTTTACCAAATTGGTTAAACACTCCCTCCTTGTAAACAATAGGACCATACTGATAGTCAATAGACATAAAATAATTATCTTTTTCCCTATCATGTTCGTTAATAGAAGAATCTATTAACTTTCTCATGGAAGTCAAAACCTCGTTTAAAACAGAAGGATCGGATAAAATACGACTTATCTCTGTTTCATCATACAAACCGGATCTCCTTAATTTCTGCTCATTCAGTATCAAACTGCCATCTACATAAAAATCGAAGAGAATAGCATTAGACAATGAAGACGCATTGAAAAAATAATGAGTAGACAAAAGGAAATCCCTTACATCCTTAATGTCCTGAGCCGTTAAAGGATCAGCAAAATAAGTCTGACGCTTCATATACGACAGCACGTCTTCTAAAAGAGGTTCGCCATTGGGATCGGTATTAAATATCTCCCCTGGAGCCGGATTATTCCAATGACCGTAATACGACAAAAAACCAGGAGTGTAAGCCTTAGCCCATACCTGAAGAGCCCGCTCGCTGTTTCCTAATACTTTTAAAGCACTTTCGTAAAGGACGGAAGGCTCCCCGTTAGGAGCCTTAACCCGTTTTATTTCATTTTCCTTTTTTTCTATCTGACATTTGACACCCATAATAATTAACTTTTTTTCAAAATTAACTATAAAATCGACTTATACAATGACGGATCCCAAACTCCTTCTATATAAATCTCTGGGAAACTCAAACTGCCATCACGAAGAGTGGTAACTTTCAAACTGGGAATGTTAAAAACAGTGCTAACATCACTAAACTCACCATTCAACTTAATAGCATTTCCACTATTATCAGCTTCATAATAATAATAACAATAATTTTCATTAAGACTCGGATCATATTCGTACCAATATGTTAGATCTTGCATATGGTCTTCTATATTACCAATTTTATTTCCACCTAATATAAAAATACCATTATTGCTATGATGATAAACCGTAGATTCATAATTACCATAATTCCAGTCACTATTAAACACTATATCACTGACATCGGAATCATGATCTTTTAATACAGGCCCTATATGTATATGAATTTTATTAAACTGACATACATAAGGTCTTTTTCCTCCAAGCCTTTTTATATCCTCATTAGATAACTTATTATAACATCCTCCCACGAAATTATCCGCAGCATTAAAAAATCTCCTTCTCATACTCAACACTCCTTATTTAACTCATTTATCGAATTTTTCTATCTGACATTTGACACCCATAGTGATAAATATTTTAGACAAAGATAGTATAAAAATAGAAATTATGAAACTTCTATTTCATAATGCGAAGCCTCTGTCTCAACTATCAATCTTCCCTCTCCTTCGAACTCAACGCTATCATTTCCTGGACCAGTAACAAAAGGGAAATCAGATACGGATGTTACATAATCTCCAGAACCACCGGAGAAAGACTGACTTTTACTTTGTTTGTAATTGATAGTCAATTGTGTTTTACCTATCTGAAGAGTTCCAGATAAATTTTTAGTATAAGTAGTGGTAGTTGTAATATCCCCATTTTTATAACAATACATTATAAAGGTGGTAACCGGACTCTTTTTTATATTACTATCCGGACCTGCATGATAAGATTCATTTCCTCCAAATATGCTATAAATGTGACAATAAGGACCGACTCTTTTACTTGAGGTTTTAGCCTTATCCTCGACTCCTTTCAAAGATATAGTAACCTTACTCTTGTATTCAATATCCTTCCAATTACAGACTCCTTCACTTACGTTTCCAACAAACCTGTCATCAACATAAACCTCTATATTCCCCTGCTGATTGGTCTTCAACTGATACTGAACAAGATTTGAAACATCTTCGTATCTCCTTCTCATACTCAACACTCCTTATTTAACTCATTTATCGAATCCGAATTATCAGAACCTTCTACGAGATTCTTATTCCTATCTATCTCTTCCTGGCTCATATTACTCATCATATTTTGTATTTTTCTACCAGATTGAGATAAAGAGCGGATGAATGCACTGGAACTTATCTTAACTCCAAGATCCGGTTTTGCCCTAAACGCTTCACCGGTACTGATATTATACAAATCATACACACCTGAGTTCATATAGAATTTATATATCCAGTTTCCACCAGCTTTTTTGTACCCTAATTTGGTTAACTCGACTACACTCATACCAAATTTAATGCCATTACGACCCATTATCTTCTCTGGTATAGGTTCTACCTTAGCCGGAACAGATGTATATGCTTCATCACCGCCGTACAGGAAATAAGGGGTTGTTACCCTTGATATGTGAGTAAGCGGTTCTTCGGATATACGAGGTTCGTCTTTTTCTATTTCTCCTTTTGTAGATCCAGGTAATTCGACATTTCCTTCAACTTCGACATTTGTTCTGGATTGTCCTTTGCCTTCTCCATCTCCCTTTTTATCGCCATCTTCCTCAGTGCGTACTGCACCGCCTTCTGCACTTCCTTCTTTTCCATCATTTAAAATATTATCTGATTCTGACTCTATAGACTCCACAACAGCATCATACTCTGGTATGCCGCTAAGGAAATCTGCTACGTTATTCAAAAACTCTATTTTTTCCTCGTTTGTCATATCAAGGCTTTCCACGGGCCTCCATATGGCAGGCAAGTTGTTTGATTTTATTGCAGTAGAAACATCTTCTACAGTTTTATTATCCACCGTAGGCAAAACTTTAGAAACCAAACTATTGATATCAGATTCCATTTTTTCTACTTCCTCTTTTGTGCCATATTCTTTTAGGGTATCCATGCCATTGACTCTAAGAGAATAATTTAAAGCCTTACTTGGAACAAAATTAATATATTTCAAAAAGTTTTTCAACTCTGATATAATTTGTTCATCAGATCTTGGACCAACATAATCAACCACCACCTGATCTGTTTGAGAACGAAGCCAAGAAATGTATTCTTCTAAAGTCTTACCACCTTTACTGGAAGGAGTGGATATTTTATCACCTACTGTTCCTTTAGGTTCTAATCCCATTTCCTCCTTAAGGCTTTTAGGATTACCTCTCTCACGAAGAAACCTCAAATCACCCCCTACAATCTTCCTTGCTATAAAATCAAAAATATTAGCATAAGGCGGCAATCCCTCTTTTTCTATATGAGATTCTATTTCGTTTAACATAAGAGAGAAGTTTTTCCTGGAGGTACGCTTCTTGCCAGGTAAAGACTGCGCATCTTGTGCCGCAGGAGCCGGCTGAGCTAATGGCGCCGTCTGAGTCTCCCGGGCAGCCCCTTCCTCTGGCATTTCCTCTTCATAAACATCCACGTATTCTTTAGAAGTAACGGTCTTACCCTCATCAGAGAAAGGAAGATCATCCTCTATAAGTGATTTAGGTCTGGAAGATGATTTACCAAACTGAATCCTGATCTTAGGAGCGACAAACATCTCACCTTCGAAATCTATTCCAGATTCTACTTCAGACGTCACAATGTCTTTCACATTCCTGCTTTCATCTTCTACCCATTTAACAACATCAGGAACCGTAGATAATTTTTCTATAGCCTCACGAGCTTTTCTAAGCCCTGAAATAGGATTCAAATACGATACTTGATACGAAGCCGGATCAAGGCCTAACTTGGTTAGATACGCATTAAGATCTTGTATATCATCTTGACCCATCTGTAGCAATTCAGAATCACCGGATTCAAGCAGCATATCTATAAAAGACATCCATTTCCGCCCTTCCTCTGATTCCACAGAACGCAGGCTAACTGGGAAAAGATAATTAAGACCGTTTTTACCTTTGATGACAACTACCGGAACTCTTACATTTTTGTAATTATTCCCCTTGTCATTTAATATAGAATAAGCAAATGGGAAGCCTGTGTATTTAGATCCGTTCTTAAGCACGACTTTGCCATTTAATACATATCCGACATCAGATACTTTTTCAGCACCTTTTTCGGTAATAGGGAGATTTTCTACCTGGCCATATCCTTGACCGTTCACCTTCATGTTAAACACCGGTCTTCCGGGAAGGGTCTGGGCAACAACATGCGTGCCGACGCCGATGGTAGCCGACCGGCCGGCGTCCTTCTTCCACTTGTTAAAAGCCGTTCTTCTTATCTTACTTATACCATCTATGCCTCCTGTGTCAGCTTTTACAACAGAAACGAATCTGTTTCCACTCATGACCTTGATAACCATATTGGACACCAGTTTATTCTCAGCAGATTCTATTCTTTTTTTATCGCCGGACTGAACAGCATCATTGTATTCGGCAAAAAGAGACTGATTATAGGTATCATTTACATCTATTTCGAGATTAACCTTATCTCCTTTTTTCAAAGAAGATAATGCTTCCTGATCTATTTTATCTACCTCATTATCTCCGAATCCGACACCCGTTCTGTACGGAACCAACTCATCTGAATCAAGACGCTTATAAACCAAAGAATAGGAATTACCCACGTCCTGAATAGACACATCTGTGTAGCGATTAAGAACACGAGCCGATTCTTTGTCTATAGACCATCTCGCATGATAAGGAAGTTCTATCACGGTAGCCGTTTCTCCACCTATGTTAAGGAAATACCTTTTAGTTCCATTAGCGTTCGTTTCAGAACTTATTTGAATAGGAACCAATGATTTTATTGAAGATATAAATTTATCGGCTCTAAGACCTGCAATTTCATACCTTTCATTGCCGTCATTGGAGATTCTTCTCACCATCAACGTCTCTGGATTCTGGGCGCTATCTATATTGGCTCCTGGCGTATTATCGGATTCATCTAACTCATTTACAAGAGAATCTATATTAGCATCATCTTCCCCAAAATTACTCAACGTAGATTCAGAGATACGACCTTTGTCAATAATCCTGTTTTGTTCAACATAAGGAAGGAGATCCGTGATGTTTCCAACCTGGCCAAGATCTTCTATGGTAAATACCGAATCAGCAAGCTTATCTTCGTCAACTTTCTCCCCTTTGTCCCGTCTGTTCATTATATCCACATACGAAGAAATAGCATCATCAAGTTCCTGCCTTTGATCTGGTTCCAAATTTGATTTAGCCATATCAATAATGATCTTATTGTCCTCATACACAGATCGAGGTTCAGTAAGTCTCTTAACTTTATCCGATAAATCTTTTATCATCTTAGCCGGACTATCACCAAGATATGATATATAATCATCAATATCCTGTTTATACTTTTCATATATCTCCTTCTCCCTTGGAGATAAAAGATCTTGATTACCTGTATATATCTTATCTACGATACGTTCTCTAACCTCTATAGGTGCAGACAAAAGATCTTTCATTGCCAACTCATAATCAAAATCAGACAATATATCCTCTTTCGGCTTCTGAGTTATACCATCGTTTAGATGACCAAATACTTTCATGGTAAATGCTTCATCTAAATTTATTTCTCCATTATTCAGAAGTTCATCTATTTTTTCATCCAAACTGACATTATTACCCTCTGTCTGATAAAAACGATCACTTTCTATAGATTCAGTATTAGAAGATACCATATCATTTAAGAACTTAGAAAATAAAGAAAAATCATGTCTCATGAATTTCTTATCCTGTATGGAGTTCATAAATGACCGTAAAACCTTATATTGGGTAATGGCTTGCTGATATTTCACAACCATATTTCTTAAATCCTCTGCTTCTTTCTTTCCTTTATTATTCTCAATATAAGTACTTAAAGAAGCTACGGAGTCATAAGCCTTCAATATATCTTCAGCAGTTATCGTTTCAGATTTAAACAACTCAAGAGCTAATACTCCAGGATCAAAAGAATAAAATACTTCTTTATAACTACTAAGAAGTTCTTCTGACAACCTTCTATATTCCTTATTAAGATTATCGTATTTAATAGTTTTTTGTTTTATAGCCTCTGCTTCGGTATCATTGCCATCCTCTACTCTTCTCGGAGTTGTAGCCAACCTCTCTATTTCAGCATTCAGATCATTGATCTCATTACGCAATTCCCTTAACTGATTAGCTGTATCAAAAGCTTGACTTGATAATGAATAAAACGTATTTATATCATCAAACAAATTATTGTCATTTACATAATCAGCAATATCATTTGATGCTTCCATTGCTATATCCTCTGCATCCAACCCCTTAAAAACAGCATTAGCAACATTAGATCGATAAAGATCAGATGAAGTCTCAGCAGTAATAGCCTCAGCAAAAGAAGAAGCTTTTTTATAATTGGCTAACTTCTTATCAAAATCTTTTATAATATCTTCCTTATATTTTTTGACAGTTTCTTCATCTACTTTCATTTCAGAAGCCAACTCACTTTCGTCAAGGCTTTTAACCATTGACCTGAAATTGTTAGCCGTATCCTCTAACATTCCCATTCTGTCAGATAATTCAAATTTAGAATAATAATCTGATTCAGGATCATTCATTTGAGCATTAAATTCGGCTAAATTTCGCATAGAGTCTTTTACAGATTGAGAAGTAAAAGCATTATTACTATTAAATTTCTCAACATCAGTATTAATAGTACGTTCTTTATTTCTCCTTTCATATAAACCAAAAGCACCATTTCTGGCTCCAAATAAACCACCAATCAGGGATCCTATACCAATCTCTTTCAATCCTTCTTTGGTTGTAAATTGTTCAGCTATGGCCTTAGAAAAAGAATCAACTATAGAAGACGTAGCATCAAGATACGTCTTATCATATCTTGATCTAATAAAATCTTCCCCCATGCGCTGAGCAACACCTTGCATGCCTTCCTCCCATACGCCTTCAGATATGGGCCTTTTAGACACATTCCAGACAGTAGCTAAGGATTTCTGGAATAAATTTGCTTTTAATGTCTGTAACCTTCCAGCATCACCCGCTACCTTCTTAGTTCCTAATCCAAACAAATAACGATCTATAAAACTCTTTGATCCTCCATATGTATCTGATACACCCTTTAATCCAGGTATGTATTTAGAAGCAAAACCAGTGTCTACTCCAAGATATTTTCCCAGAAGGAGATAATTGGATAATCCAACTATACCCATATTGGCTAAAAATATGCTGTTTGCTGTATCGGAAATAGAACTCTTAAATTCAGCCATCTCGGACTGATTAGGATTCCGACCATACATATTTTTAAAATATTCTTTGTATTTACTTTCAGAGTCTTTCATGAAGGACTGAGCTTCCACAGCAGACTCCCAGCCGGCTCCCACGAACGTATTTACTCCTACCTTGGCCATATTGCCGATAGCTCTGCCGTACATCGCTCCTGCTCTATACGCTCCAAAAGCGGATTTTACAGCACTTGCTGCAATCTTAGATGCTGCCATCTTGCCGGCCACTTTCATCCCTACTTTAGCGCCAACAGCTCCAAGACTTGACACGCCCATCCCACCTGTAAGGTAGGCAGACAGAATAGCTCCTGTCGTAAACGATAGACCATTTCCAATAACATCATTAAAAATAAAATTTGCAGTTCCAAGACTCTGCAAAAATCCCATATCACGCTCTTCTCTTGTATAATAATGAGGAAGAGAGTGGTTTATTCTTTCATCTATATCATTTATGGTCCGTGTAAAATCATTGTCAAATGCAGAAGATAACGTACCAGTCTTTATAAGATTATACGCAGCCGGGATAATACCTACTACTCCTGATACACCATATAATGCTGTTTTTGTTACAAGCTTTCCTATGCCATTAACAGCCTTATTCCAAGTAGTTTGCCTTCTTCCGTAATAATCTTCATTATCCCTTCCTGGCATATAACTTTTAAACTTTGCAAGACCGATGTTTCCATCGGATAAAAAGTCATATGCTTCATCTAACTTAATAGTTCTTCCTTTACCAAATACACCAAAATCAGCAGCAGATGACTGTTGATTACCAGCTATAACCTCACCATAAGACGTTTGTTTACCAGAATAAGTATTCCTTGATTTATCTTGAATAGATTTTATCATGGAATTTAACTTATTATAAGATTCCTCTTTCTTCTTTCTTGGGTCATCTCCACCATTCAGAGCCGATTTTAATCCAGAAAAAGATGTGTCTACATCAAAAGAAGTATCTATTCCGCTAATATCAGATCCTTTTTCTGAATCATCATCAGGATTTATGGCTGATACTGGGGGAGTGTATGATCCTACTTTCATCCTCTCCATCTCTCTTTTTGCTCCCTCAATAAGAGAAGATTCTTCTTCATATCGCGTAGGAACTCCGGCATTATACCCTCTTAATCCAGTAGATGGTAAGAACCCTGATTTCTCCACCAATGTCTGTTCCTTATTTTCCATATATTATTCCCTATTTACACTATTCAACAACTTCATCAACTTGCCGTTTTTATTCAAAGACGTAGGTAAATCACCCCTTTCTTTTGCCGCCACCATATCCTTAATCTCTTCTGTTATGGCTGCCACAACAAAATCAACTATTTTTTTCTGAGGCGCAACAGCAAGTTCTTTAGACACATTATCCGCAAACCATACATTAGGAGTATCAAACGAATCTATTAACTCAGGTTTACCATTCTCCATAAGATAAAGCCTTGTCTCATATCCATAACCGTAACTTGTCTTAGGATCATAACCTTCAACCTTTACACCAAGCTTTCCACTGTTATCCAATATATCTTTAGCTGCATTAAGAAGCCAAACCTTTTGTTCTGGCATATCATCTAAATTATTACCAGATTCATTTATCATATCTGATAACACTTTCATCATTGAAGATACAGAAGCATAAGCGGGTGATATATCTGAATTTTCAAGCATCTTCGGATACCACATATTGGTATCACTTCCAAATGTAGGTCTTATAATACCACTTTCATATCCACCTATATCGACGGAAGGAGTATTAATACCAGGATCTATGCCATTATTTATCAACTCTGTTTCAGATACCTCAACAATATCTATTTCCTCTCTTTCACCAGTATGATTAGCAACCAAACTGTAAGTCTTCTCTCCATTGTCGGCTATTCCCGATTCTGTCAAAGAAAATGATTCAATAGTTGCCGATGATGATTTAGATTTACCAACAGGATGCTCTGCCATTTTTTTAGTAAATAGATCCCTGAGAACACCCATCTCTCTATAACCAGCCTCCTTGGAGGTTAATTTGGTTGAATACGTTACTGTGTTAGGTGAATACAGTTCGAGATATTCTTTACGTATCTCATTTATACCATCATCTTGAACCTTAGTTATTTGATTGGCTATATTAATATCGCTTACTACATCACCTCCAACGCTCTCCATTCCGCTAATAGAATACAGTGTATTAAAAAACACCTTTTCTTCACCATCCGAGAAACTATTTTTTACATCATCGTATTTTTTTAAGAAATACCTGCCACTTTTGCTATCCCTCTCAAATACTTTAGATAAATCAATGCCATCATTTTTCACCCTCTTTCTTATAGTAGCTATATCAGCAGGCGAGAATCCTTTTTCATAATATCTTACTCCAGATTCTACATCGCCGACTGTACCTCTATTTTTTCTTAAAATATCATTAAGGGATAACGCTGTAGCATAGGCTATATATTCTTCGGGTTTACCTCCTTCCTTCTGCGCGATCGCATTTGCTATTTCAGATACAATATTATCATAAATCTTATTCTCCTTCTTAATTCTATCATTCTCTATATCCATCTTGTCTACAGCGCTATTAAGCTGCATATAAGCATCTGTGGCAGCTTTTCTCTCTGCCACAGGTAGCTTGTCAAACATATCATTAGAGAGACCTCCATTGTCCTTTATATACTTAAGAAGTTTTTCTTCATCCATAAGATACTTGTATCCTGATGTTTCATCCGTCATATTTCTTGATATGGCAGCTTGAATATTTTTCATGTTTTCAGCACCAAGGGCTGTATATAGTCTACTTCCGGATGTTACAAGATCTGTATATGCCTTATTAAACTTCTTATGAGTTTCTTCTGATATGCTAATATTTTTAGTTTCGATAGGATTAGCTGAAATAGTTCCACCAGAGTTTGTGCCAACGCCCACCTGCATGGCTCGGCTTCCAGCTCTGCCGCCTGCCGCTCCTGCACCAGAGGACATAAGTTTTGCTATTCTGGCTTCATTAAGCCTATTCTGCATCTTCAGACGTTCTTCGTCTAATCCAAATCTGGCTTCATCCTTATTCTTACCATATTCAAACTCTGCAATATCCCTATTTCTTTCATATTCAAATTCTATCTTCCATTTTTCGAAATTCAAATTAGCTAATCTTTCCCTCTGATTATATTCTTTGGTTTTCCAGTAAAGCTCGTCGGCTTTGATTATGAAAGACGAATTATCATAAGCATATGAAGCAGCAGCATTATTAATAAAATTATTTTCAATAACCTTCATCGCTCCAAGATACGGATCGTAAGCCCTTTCATCCATTCTGCTAAATTCAGATTTCATGGAAGCTATTTCAGATTTGGCTCTCTTTATTTCATTTTCAACCATTTCTTTCTTTGCAGGATCAGAACCCAAACCGGAAAGATCGGCAGTAAGAGCATCAACATACCTCTGCTTATCACTTATCTGCTTATTCATAAAACCAAGAACAGAATCATACGAATATAAAGAGGGATTAGAGTCTACCATGTAAATAGCCTCCACCTGCATCTGCTGCCTTGCTTTATCTGATAACCCTGACAATGCAAAAGAAGCTATCTGTTCAGGAGTAAGCATATCCTTAGTTACTTCTTGTACTGCCCCGGTAGGATGACCATCCTTGTCAAGAATAGGAATCTGAACTTTAGCTCCTTTATGAAGCTTGCTTATAAAATCTATCCTATCTTTTAATTCCTTATTATAATCAGTATAAGGAGTATATTGAAGAGGAGCAAGACGGGAACCAGCCTTTCCATCATTCACCCATTCATTATACGGCTTTAAAGCCGCATAAGCATTCGCAGCAGAATAAAGTTCTGGATTATTTATTTGTAAATCAGATAGCATTTTATGCATTCTCCTGCCTTCTTTTGTGCCGGCAATCGCGTTAATGACCGTATCATCCAACACCGAACTGATCTCTCCTTGTATGGCTCTCGTAACACCATCAGAAGAAAGATCCACGCCTTTGAATTTTTGATTGATGTTAGCAATCACACCTGACATCTTATCTTCCATATAAGCGCGGGCTTCAGGCTTATCTATCTCTTGACCCATAAGATAATCTACCTGGGTATAGATCTTTTCACGAGCAGCATCAACCTTCTGCTGTTTGTACATCATGACGTCCTTAACAAGATCTATGTTGTAAGGACTAACATACGGGGCATATTGCCTTAAAATACTATATTGTGAAGCCATCAGCTATTTCTCCTTCTCTTTTTATATTTATCTTCTTCATCATCCTCCAAGCTCTTCAAATAAGGTGTAGAATAATCACCCATATTCATCACATCCTGATTGCCTTGAACGTAAATAATTTGACCACTTGGAAGCATTCTCATATTCGGGGCTATGGAAGCTATGGTATTCAACGATGTACGAACATTAAACTTATTCTGTATCTCGCTGTTTATACTATCATAATAACGAGCAAGATTTTCATCCCTTATAGCCATAGCTTTCAACAACCCAGATTCATAACGTTGCCTTTCTGCTATGTTCTTATCATCTGTCTGAACATAAGCCATTTCATTAAACCTATCAGCTTCGTTTATTTGCCTTGCGTTATTGAAATTTACTTCATTAACATACTTGGCTATATTGCTTCCAGCTATGGCGTTCATATTAGCCAGAATAGCAGCCCGCTGGGAGTCGGGCACGTCACCTGCTGCGTCTAACTGAGCCGATGTCGCACGGTTGAGCTCGTTGATATACTGATCAGCAGATTGCAGAACAGGATCTATTCTCGGAGCCTGATGCCTTTCCAATCCCTCTATCTCTAATCCGGTATCAAGCATCCTCAACATCTCAGGGAATATAGGACCTGATAAAGCAGGATTGACACCTTTTCTTCCTTTTGTATCATCTTCTTCCTCAGCTTCCGTTTCTACAGTAGTATTAATAACAGGATTTTCTTTCTTCACTTCTATCCTGCCTGGAGAACCTGGGTTGGGAGATTTAGCGCCGGTTCCTACAGGTTCAGCTTCTATAGGTTTTGATGCCGGATTTACGGCTTCTAAAACAAAGTCTGTTTCTGACATCAAACCGCTATCTTTTAAAGCAGCAAACTTATTATAATCGGCACCCAGAATCTTCTTAGCTGCATCAGATTTATCACCAAATAAGTCAACATAATTCTTTATCCCTTTTTCGTTCAACAATCTCTTTTGTTCAGGAGTAACTACATCCAATCCATAAAATGATCTGGTTGCCGTAGTTTGCCCAAATTTGTCATCTACGGCAAATGAGTTATATGCCGATTTACTTCCTTGGTCGTACTTACCAGCATCTTCTCCCCAAAATCCGTATTCGTCTCTAAATTTCTTGGCTTTTTCGGCATTGGCTATAGCACCTGATTCTGCCAAAGCCCATAGGTTGTTTAGTTGGCTATTGTATCCAGTCTGGAATCCTTCTGTATTAAAATCTCCATCCGTATTGTATTTATTAGCCCAACGGTTAATATCAAGCAAATTAGAAATAGCTTTGTTGTTTACCCTACCATAACCGGAACTGCTTCTGTGTTGCAGATTTTGATTAGAATTTACACCAGAATCAGGATTAAGGATCTGCTCTCTGTCTGCAACATCTACTATAGACATATTAAGAGCACGTCCAAACTGCTTCATTAAAAGCTGCTGTACTTTCTTACCCCACTCTATTTGCTCTTTGGTAGGGCCGCCTTCAGCCATTTTCCTAACTCTCTTTACATACTCATCGTATATCCAATTTTTAGCATCAGATTCAGATACGTTAAGAGCCTTAGCCTGCTTTCTTACGGCATTTAAATCAACCTTTCCGCCATCTCTAAAGAAAGCATCTATCTTTTCTTGGCGCTTGGATTCCTCTTGTTTGTTATAGACAATATCAGCAAAAGACCTGAATTGCACCTCAAGTTCGTCTATTTCCTTTTGATTATCATTTACGTACTTGGAAAGAATAGAATTATTCAACTCAGAAGTATTTTTATCCTTAACATCCTTATTCTTTTCCAGCCTCTTGAAAACACGTTCCTGATCATCATACTTTTCGGACAATCCTATTTTTTTCTTGTACCTATCAAGAAGCGTAGCATATGTATCTTTTTCCGTAGCTCTAATGCCATAATTTTCCCTTACGTAAGAAGCAAAATCATCATCAATAGTACGGTAATCTGAAATAATATGAGCTTCTGGCAAATCAACGGGAGTGCCGCCGTCTTCATGCCTGTTACCTTTTGCCTCCATAGGACCAACATCATCCGGAGTCGAAACATATTCTCCTTTTTCTATCTCAACATTAGCATTATCCTCCATAGATTTAGGAAGAGGGTAAATGTATTCTCCTGTCAAATCGGAAGAATCTATTCTCTGTCCATTTCCGAGGTTAACACCACCGCCTTCACGTTCCCATCGGATAAACTGCTGCCGGCGCTCTTTTTCGAGCTTTTCCCTCGCCGCCTGCTCGTCTCTGCTGGCTGCATACGCAGCAGATGAAGCTCCCATGATATTACGAGTAAGACCTAATCCTAAACTAACACCGGACAAGGCAGCTTGAGCCACATTAGCACCGACCTTATTACCGGCTCTTATCCGACCAAGACTTGTACCGAACATTTGAGCTCTGCCGGTTAGATCAGGTGAATAATATGGGGTAGTCATAGGATCAAGAGGATTACCATCTTGGGAACGTTTTTCTTTAGAGGAATCAGCATCAACACCACCTAAATTCATTGCATTATCAACGACTGATTTCTCTACGTTTTTAACCATGCCCCTATTATCAGCGAGATATCCTGCATATCCTGCATCATGATTTTCAAAAAACGGATCGGATGTAGGCATACTACTAAATGGATTTATCTCCCCCTCCTCTGTTTCTAAAGTCACATCAGAAGGCATATATATATTCTGAATATCAGATTCACCCCATTTATTAACAGGCGTTCCATAATCAAGAATAGGCTGAGTAGAGGATACATTAATATCCTGTCTCTTATCCTGAACACTACCGCCAGGAGCGAATATCGGACGATTTTTTATGATTCGTAATCTCATACTATCTTTTTTCACAAAGATAAGAGAAACGAACGAGAAAATCCAACGTTATGGGATACGTTTAAAAATCAATCATGTACGGCAGACAAACCGCCCGAATCAGGGTCGTACTTAAGACCGCATGCCCGGCGATAGTTCTTAAGCGCTCTCTTGTACAAAAACAGCACTGTCTTGGAAACTATTTTCTTCATAGATTTGGTTAAAACCTCTTCTGTTGAAACAGACATCAGACAGCTATTCAAAAACGACCTGACATTGGAACCGAACAAGATCTTCACCATTTTTCTAAACGTTCTAAAAAGATATGATGCAGAAAGAGACTTTAACCCATTGCGAACCAGTCTCTTATTCAAATACGAAACAGCCTTTTCAGATAGACAGAGCCTATTCTTTCCTTCGCTATCTACCTCTGATGAAAACCACGAATATAAAGTGGTAGGATGTTTCTTAAGGTGATTAATGAAGGAAGTCATTATCCCTTCTTTTAAGGCCCTTTTGTGGGCTACGCATGCAGCAATCTTCTCTTCTCTTTTTAAAGAGCTGTCAAGGCATCTAAACACCGTCCTATCGTCTCCGATGAAATACTGAGGACGTTCTTCCTTGAACTTAGCCCGATAAGCGGCATATCCTTCCTTACGAAGCATATCTATCTGAGACCGGATATAGAACCTTACGCACTTTTCTTCAGCCTCTTGCACGCTTTTAAGATAAGGAACTGACTTTCTCCCATATCGGAGATAGTCGTAAACCATAGCCTCAATAAAGTCATTGTACGGAAAGAATCTTCCAAAGCCAAAGTTCCAAACTATGAAACATCGCACTCTATCTTTCCAGTAATCAGATATGAGAAAGTTGCTACAATATCTCAACTTCCTGTCTTTCTGATAGAAATGATGAGTATGCTTGTCATAAAATAGATTAAAATATCTCAAATTGCCTAAGCACTGACCGGATGGACGGCGTACTACATTGTACCCTAAGTTGCTGAAGCTATTGTATATAACTTCTATCGGAGAGACCTGCTCTTTCTTGAAGAGCTTGTCGTGTAACTTGTGAGGATTCATTATTTCAGTTATTTTTGTCTCCATATTGTTTTTGTTGTTTAGTGCAAATATATGATTTTACATAAAAAGAAGAAAATGCACTGCCTTGTATCCGGTTTGAGAGAAATAGGATACAAGGTTTTTTATTTTATGACGGTTTGGATAAGAGACAGGAAAACGGTTCTGAACGTAACCTCCTGACCTTCAGGGGTGGGACAACAAATCTTGAATTAAAACTACGCCTATAAATAGTCTCCGTTTTCCTTAATATTAAGACCATTTTCAATGATCTTACTCATTATATCTGTCTCTTATACACATCTGACGCTGCCGACGAAGCTA
>ERZ1027087.664-NODE-664-length-16266-cov-6.053729_pt1 | contig 16266 bp, 9 predicted proteins | sample MGYA00519413_ERZ1027087 | MGnify/ENA primary metagenome ERZ1027087 (study PRJEB26926, sample SAMN06164438) | human gut metagenome | biome: ENVO:00009003; feature: ENVO:2100002; material: ENVO:00002003 | host: Homo sapiens | place: USA | collected 2012 ...
CTTCGTCGGCAGCGTCAGATGTGTATAAGAGACAGTACTTACTCTTTCTTTTTTACACTAATCTTCGTAGCTTGAAACATATTTTTCCATCACTAATTCAGACATTAAAAATCATAGAAGTATGGTAAAGAACAAATTTAATAGAGCTATACACAACGAACCTCCTGTGTACATATGGAAAAACAGATTAACTGTGATTACACATTTCTTGTGCAAAAAAGGAATATATATAAATAATAATAATAAACATAAAGCTATTAATGCAGACATTAATAGATATTACCGAAGAATACAATTACTAAAATTGAGGAAGTAAGAAAGGTCTATTAAAAAAAATGCGTAGTTAAATCATTATTCACCTCAATAGCCTTACAAACGTTTACCTGCTGAAATACACAGCTACAATAGTCTGTTGGTGAACGCTTTACCCCTACTTCCTTATGAATTACATGCCCTTTTACTTGTTATTACATAGCTTTTTCTTTGGATTCAGATCCTTTCTCCTTTGTTTTAGAATGCTGCATTTGGATGTGCGTACAGTTGTAGTGCACGTGCTTCACTGCTGTAAAGCACGTGTATCACTACTGTGAGTCACGATGTTCACGATAGTGGTCATATCTAAAACACTCTATGTCAACAGAGTATACATGCGTAATTTGCGCAATGGACATAAGGGATTGACACTTACAATCCCTGCTTTGGATGGACAAAAGTAGGTGGAAAAACGCCTGAAATGAAAGGGTGTAAAAACGAATAGTGTAGGCAAAAAAGAGGGGTAACGGAAAGATAATCAAAGATATATCTCTGATATAGGTGGAGTGTAGGTAAATTTGCCTACACTCTTCCTACACTTACCTACACTCCACTCTATTGCCGATGAACAGGGCGATGCAGAAGGTGAGTGTAAGCGTGTAGGTAAAAGTGTGCATAAACTCTGGATAGACAAATAATATGTTTTTCGGCTACAGAGATATCTTTTATTCTTTTTTTGTATCTTTGGCCCTCATTATTCAAAAACAACTCAACATGATACAGTTATTCCATCGCATGATTTCCGCCGCCCTCGGCATTTCCGAGAAGCAAATCGGCCATACACTTGATTTATTGGAAGACGGAGCTACCATTCCCTTCATCAGTCGCTACCGCAAAGAAGCTACCGGCGGACTGGATGAAGTGCAAATTGAAGCCATCAAAACACACTATGAGAAGCTGAACGAAACAGCCAAACGGAAAGAGACTATCATCAACACCATCAACGAGCAGGGGAAAATGACTCCCGAACTGCAAAAACGTATTGATGAAACATGGGACAGCACCATTCTTGAAGACATCTACCTACCTTATAAGCCCAAACGCCGCACACGTGCGGAAGTAGCCCGCCAGAAAGGACTGGAACCACTGGCGACATTGCTGATGCTGCAACGGGAACCCAACCCCGAGAAACGTGCGGAAGCATACGTCAAAGGAGAAGTGAAAGATGCCGAAGACGCACTGAAAGGGGCACGGGACATCATTGCCGAACAGGTCAGTGAAGACGAACAGGCACGCAACACCGTGCGTTTTGCCTTCTCCCGGCAAGCCGTCATCACCGCCAAAGTAGTGAAAGGAAAAGAAACTGAAGCAGATAAATACCGGGATTATTTCGAATTCAGTAAACCACTGAAGAAATGTACCTCGCACCAGTTGCTCGCCATCCGTCGTGCCGAAGCCGAAGGTCTGCTGAAAGTCAGCATAAGTCCTGATGACGAGGAATGTGTAGAGCGTCTGGAACGCCGCTTTGTCCGTAGCAACAACGCTTGCGGAGAACAAGTGGCGGAGGCCGTACAGGATGCCTACAAACGCCTGTTGAAATCGTCCATCGAAACTGAGTTTGCCGCACAAAGCAAGGAGCAGGCCGATGAAGAAGCCATCCGGGTGTTCGTCCAGAACCTGCGCCAGCTATTGCTCGCTTCCCCGCTGGGACAAAAACGGGTAATGGGCATTGATCCGGGCTTCCGTACAGGCTGTAAGGTAATATGCCTGGACGCACAAGGCAATCTGCTCCACAATGAGAACATCTATCCGCATGCTCCGGTGCACAAAACCGCAGAGGCTGTATCCAAAATACAAAAAATGGTGGAAGCTTATCAGATAGAAGCCATCGCCGTAGGCAACGGAACCGCAAGTCGTGAAACCGAGGATTTTCTGAAACATCAAACTTTCAGACAGGATATTCAGGTATTTGTGGTGAGCGAACAGGGCGCCTCTATCTATTCCGCATCCAAAATTGCCCGGGATGAGTTCCCTGAATACGACGTCACGGTGCGTGGAGCCGTATCTATTGCCCGCCGCCTGATGGACCCATTGGCGGAATTAGTGAAAATAGATCCGAAGTCCATTGGCGTGGGACAATACCAGCATGATGTGGATCAGACGAAATTAAAAAAATCACTGGATCTGACCGTAGAAAGCTGCGTAAATCTGGTTGGTGTAAATCTGAATACGGCAAGTAGCCACCTGCTGACGTATATTTCCGGTCTAGGCCCTCAGCTGGCACAAAACATCGTGAACTATCGTGCGGAAAACGGTGCATTTACCTCCCGCAAGCAACTGATGAAAGTACCGCGTATGGGAGCCAAAGCATTTGAACAATGCGCCGGTTTCCTTCGTATTCCACAGGCTGAAAACCCCTTGGATAATACGGCCGTACACCCTGAGAGTTATTGCATCGTAGAGCAGATGGCAAAAGACCTGGGATGCAGCGTAGCAGAACTTATCGCCAGCAAGGAGCTCCGCCTGAAAATAAAGCCGGAGAAATACCTCACTCCTACCGTGGGTATGCCGACATTAAAAGATATTCTGCAAGAATTGGAAAAACCCGGACGCGACCCGAGAGGTCCGATAAAGATTTTCGAGTTCGACAAGAATGTACGCACCATCAACGACCTGCGCGAAGGCATGGAACTCCCCGGTATCGTAGGCAATATCACCAACTTTGGCGCATTTGTCGACATAGGTATCAAAGAGAATGGTCTGATCCATCTTTCGCAGCTGGCCGACCGTTTCGTTTCAGACCCGAATGAGATTGTCTCTATTCACCAGCATGTCCGGGTCAAGGTGCTGAGTGTGGATATGGACCGCAAGCGGATTGCCTTGAAGCTGATTTCAGAATAATCGCAATAGCAATAATCATCAACGCGGTGCACAGGACAGAACCTTCGAAACCGAATGCACCGCCGTTGATGATATTCTCTTCCGGTAATTCTAAAGACAATAAAGTACCGCCTAATCGTCCTCCGCTTACTTCGAAACCAAGAATCGGACCTTGCAGCCAATTCCAGAAAAGATGAAAAGCGATAGGAAACCATAAATTACGCGTATATATGTAGGTAGAACCTATTAAAATCCCTGCCAACAATATATTCAGAAAAGCGATCAGAGAAAAGTTGGGATTAAAAATATGCATCAGGGAAAACAATGCAGACGAAAGAAACAATGCCACAAAACGATTGACACCTGCGGTCAGCAAATGCCCCAGGACAAAACTGCGAAAGGCAATCTCTTCTGCAAGAGCAACCAGCAACATTAATATCCAAGACAGCAGAAAATCGTACGCGCTAAAGTGTACGGCAGCAATTTCAACCTCTCCCAGCCCATATAATATTCCAAATCCGACAGCATAGATAGCCAAGGCAACGAATGTGCCCCAGAAGATGTCTTTAGCCCGCCCTTTCAGGGATAAGCCCAAGTCTGTAATCGGAAGGTGGTCCCAATTCTTTAGCAGAACCCAGGCCGCCAGGAAAGTTCCTGCCAGAAAACTACTTTGCATGACAACTTCTTTCAAAATTCCATCTATCTTAAAAAAAGAGACCGCTTTGATGCAAACAGCTCCCAATACTCCGGCAAATCCCAGCATCAAAAGTATATAAACGATAATTTTTGCTGCAACAACCAGATAAATGCCAAGTTTCGACTCTTGCGGGGTAATATTTATATTCTCGTTCATTGATTCCATATCCTTAGTTTCTATCCTGCTTAATTCCTCTAACTTCTGCGTATGAATTATGTAGGCTATATGTTAATACCCCGGCAAAAATACCTATAAAATTAAAAATAGAAAGCAAATTCCTACAAAAAGCGTATATTTGTCTAAACATATCTATTACTGTCATGAAACTAAAACGAACATTAGCCACTATAATGCTGGCTGCATGTACTTACGCAGCAGTTGCACAAAATGCAGGTACACCAGCTAATAATAAAACTTTTTTTGTAGCCAAGCCCGGCACTCTGGTATCCATGCTCACTGAGGATGAAGCCAACAGCGTCACCCATCTTACATTGACCGGAAAATTAAATGCCATTGACTTCAAACATCTGCGCGATGAATTCAAGAATCTGAAAGTGCTGGATATCTCCAACGCATCCATCAGTACATACGCAGGTAAAAGCGGCACTTACCCCGACCGTTTCTATATTTATCCGCCCAACTGTGTACCGGCTTATGCATTCTGCCAGCAGACCAGCGACAGTACTTTCACCGGAAAAGCAACTCTCCAGAAAATTATTCTTTCAGAGAAAATCAAGAACATAGAAGACGCGGCCTTCAAGGGTTGCGAAAATCTGAAAATATGCCAGTTGAGAAAGAAGACTGCTCCCAACCTATTACCGGCCGCTTTGGCAGATAGCATAACGGCCATTTTCGTTCCGTTGGGTAACAGCGACTCCTACCGTGGCAAGAAGCATTGGGAAACCTTTGCCGTGATAGAGGGAGAACCTGTAGAGGCTTTCGTACAAGTAGGCTTAATGGGAAGTCTTGCCAGTGAATTAGTGGCTGCGGGCTTGCAACCGAAAGATGTGAATTTCCTGACCGTAGAAGGGAAACTGGACGAAGCTGACTTCACCGTAATACGTGATTATATGCCCAATCTTGTGGCTGTTGATCTGAGCAAAAGTAACACTACGGTTATTCCCGAATATACTTTTACCCAGAAAAAATATCTGTTGCGCATCCAGCTTCCCAAAGGTTTGAAAAGTATCGGACAACGTGCATTCAGTGGATGCGGTCGCTTGTGCGGTACGCTTGAATTGCCAGCCGGAGTGACTGCCATCGAATATGGTGCATTTATGGGATGTGACAACCTGCGTTATGTAGTAGCTACAGGAAACAAGATTACGACTTTGGGGGATAGCCTGTTCGGAGAGGACGGGAGGAATAAGCTGATTTATAAGTGACAAGCGATAAACTACGAGCTACGAGCTACAAGTACCTTTCGGCATAATAGCGCAGCAACTCGTAGCTTATAGCTCGTCACTCGTAGCTTAACTGTACATCTTAGCTCTTAATTCCTTAATATGGTCAGAAGTGATGTATTCGTCATATTCCATCATCTTATCAATAATACCGTTCGGAGTCAGCTCGATAATACGGTTGGCAACGGTCTGTATGAACTCGTGGTCATGAGAAGAGAACAGGATATTACCTCTATACGTCTTCAAGTTATTATTGAATGCCTGGATGGACTCCAAATCAAGATGATTGGTAGGAGTATCTAAAATCAGACAGTTGGCATTGCGCAACTGCATACGGGCAATCATACAACGCATCTTTTCACCTCCCGACAGCACACTTGCTTTCTTCAAAACCTCTTCACCGGAGAACAGCATACGACCCAGGAAACTCTTCATATAAACTTCATTTCCTTCACCAAACTGGCTCAACCAGTCCACCAGATTCAGATCCGTATTGAAATATTGAGTATTATCCAGCGGCAAATATGCCGTAGTAATAGTGACACCCCAACTGAAAGTTCCTGCATCCGGCTTCATTTCTTCATTTATAATCTCGAACAATGAAGTCATGGCACGGGGATCGCGGGAAAGGAATACCACCTTATCCCCTTTCTCTATATTGAAGTTTACATCACGGAAAAGCACAGTGCCGTCTTCCAAAGTCTTGGTCAGTCCGGAAACTTCCAGAATCTGGTTACCCGGTTCGCGCTCGGGAGTAAAGATAATGCCCGGATACTTACGCGAAGAAGGCTTGATTTCTTCCACATTCAGTTTCTCCAACATCTTCTTACGGCTGGTAGTCTGCTTGCTCTTCGCCACATTAGCACTGAAACGGCGAATAAATTCTTCCAACTCTTTCTTCTTCTCTTCTGCCTTAGCCTTCTGGTTCTGTTGCTGACGCAGAGCTAACTGGCTTGATTCATACCAGAAACTATAGTTACCGGCAAACAGGTTAATCTTACCATAGTCAATGTCTACCGTGTGCGTACAGACAGAGTCGAGGAAGTGACGGTCGTGACTCACAACCAACACCGTATGTTCAAAATTAGCCAGATAATCTTCCAGCCACATCACGGTTTCCATATCCAGGTCATTGGTAGGCTCATCCAGCAACAAGTTATCCGGATTACCGAACAAAGCCTGTGCCAGCATCACACGTACCTTCTCCTTACCGCTGAGGTCACCCATCAGCACATAATGCTTATCTTCTTTAATGCCCAGACCGCTCAACAAAGCCGCCGCATCGCTTTCTGCATTCCAGCCGTCCAGTTCCGCAAATCTTTCTTCCAATTCGGAAACCTTCAAACCGTCCTCATCCGTGAAATCTTCTTTGGCATAAAGCACTTCGCGCTGCTTCATGATATCCCACAAAACAGTATGCCCCATCATCACGGTATCCATTACCGTAAGTGCATCCCACTTAAAGTGGTCCTGGCTTAATACCGAGAGGCGTTCGCCCGGACCTAATATAATAGAACCGGTCGTAGGATCCAAATCACCGGATATAGCACGCAGGAAAGTAGATTTTCCGGCACCGTTGGCACCGATAATACCATAGCAGTTTCCACTTGTAAACTTCAAGTTTACATCATTAAATAACACCCTTTTTCCAAACTGTACGGAAACATTAGAGACTGTAATCATTGATTTATTTACTATTTATCGATTTACAATTTATACGAATGAGTCGCTTTTTTATTTACTACAGGGTGCAAAGATAGGCATTTTTCCATGAATACTCGTAGAAATGCGCTGTCAATCTGACATAAAAGTATTACCTTTGCGGCGTTTTAGACAAATGCTGCCTATTTGGCAAAGTTTTTGTTAGTAGAGCGATATACTAACTTAAACCCTTGACAGCAATGAAAACAAATCCTTTTTACAAGTATAATAAGAATAGAAATATGGACCCGAAAGAAAAAGAAAACATCAACGAAGAAGAGTTAATGTCCGAAGCTACGCAGGATGAAGCCGCGGAAAATGAAGAAATTCAAGAGGAGGACGCACAGGACAGTGCAGCTCCGGCAGAAGAGGAAAAGCTTGCCCAGGAACTGGAAGAAGCAAACAAAGTGATAGAAGAGCAGAAAGATAAATATCTGCGCCTCTCCGCCGAGTTTGACAACTACCGCAAACGTACCATGAAGGAAAAGGCCGAGCTGATTCTGAACGGTGCCGAAAAAACCATCAGCAGCATTCTTCCTATTGTAGACGACTTCGAACGCGCTCTGAAAAACATGGAAACTGCCACAGACGTAGCAGCCGTGAAAGAAGGAGTGGAATTGATTTATAATAAGTTCATGTCTGTATTGGGACAGGACGGTGTGAAGGTGATTGAGACCAAAGACAAACCTCTTGACACCGATTTTCACGAAGCAATTGCCGTTATCCCTGCACCGGACAAATCCTTGAAGGGAAAAATTCTGGATTGCGTACAGACCGGCTACACGCTAAACGACAAAGTAATCCGCCATGCCAAAGTGGTGGTAGGAGAATAACATAATATATATGGAAAAAAGAGATTACTACGAAGTACTGGAAGTCGAAAAGACAGCATCGGTAGAAGAAATTAAGAAAGCCTACCGCAAAAAAGCCATTCAATATCATCCTGACAAGAACCCGGGTGACAAAGTGGCGGAAGAAAAATTCAAAGAAGCGGCAGAAGCCTACGATGTACTAAGCAATGCGGACAAGCGTGCCCGTTATGACCAGTTCGGTCATGCCGGAATGAGTGGCGCTGCCGGAAACGGTGGACCGTTCGGCGGTTTCAGCGAGGGCATGTCTATGGATGATATCTTCTCTATGTTCGGAGATATTTTCGGTGGACGTGGCGGTGGCTTCGGAGGCGGATTCAGTGGTTTCGGAGGCGGATTCGGAAGCGGAAGTTCACAACGCCCGCGTTTCCGTGGTTCGGATTTGCGCGTAAAAGTAAAACTGAATCTGAAAGAGATTTCTACCGGAGTAGAAAAGAAATTCAAACTGAAAAAGTACGTTGCATGTGATCACTGTCACGGTTCAGGGGCTGAGGGTAACGGTGGTTCGGAAACCTGCTCGACCTGTAAAGGTAGCGGTACGGTAATCCGTAACCAACAGACAATTCTTGGCACGATGCAGACACGTGCCACCTGTCCGACTTGTGGCGGTGAAGGTAAAATCATCAAGAATAAATGTAAGGTATGTGCCGGAGAAGGTATCGTTTACGGCGAAGAAGTGGTAAGCGTAAATATTCCTAAAGGCGTAATGGAAGGCATGCAGCTTTCTATGGGCGGCAAAGGAAATGCCGGAAAACACAACGGCGTTCCGGGCGACTTGCTGATTCTTGTAGAAGAGGAACAAGACAAAGAACTGATTCGCGACGAAAATGACTTGATTTACAACCTGCTTCTCAGCTTCCCGACAGCCGCTTTAGGTGGTGCGGTAGAAATACCAACCATTGACGGAAAGGTGAAAGTAAAGATCGAATCGGGTACACAACCGGGCAAAGTGCTCCGCCTACGCGGAAAAGGTCTGCCAAGTGTAAACGGATACGGTACGGGAGATTTATTGGTAAATGTCAGCGTATATGTACCGGAAACGCTTAACAAAGACGAGAAAAAAGCACTTGAAGAAATGGAAAGCTCGGATAACTTCAAGCCCAATACTTCGATTAAGGAAAAGATTTTCAAGAAGTTCAAGAGTTTGTTTGACTAAACTGACGAATCAGTTACGAGCTACGGGCTACAAGCTACAAGTGCCTTTCGGAACATAGCGCAGCTACTTGTAGCTTGTAGCCCGTAGCTCGTAACTAATACGCTTTAACTGATACTGTTTTTTTATAATTGAAAGATTCTTTGCGTTATAAAAGAAAAAACGTCAAAACTAACCCCATTCATCTGGTAGCATAGATAGTTTTACTATCTTTGCCGATACTTAATTCTATGAGTAGAATAGGTAACCTGATGATAATTGATATAACTGATGAGACTAAAAACAATTCTGCTAACTACAGTGGCTACAGGCGCCTTGATGTGTGAACCTGTGATGGCGTATGCTGTAGATTCTACACCCGATTCTATGGGATGGTTCCGAAAGAAAAAGAAGAGTGAACCAAACGACAGTGTTAAATCCAAAAACGAGTACGAGAAACTGACCGGAGACGGTAGCATCATTCACCGTGGTATGTTCAATGTGTACCAGAAAAAGAACGACTATTATTTTGAGGTACCGGCGAACTTACTGGGCAGGGATATGTTGGTAGTGAACAAGCTCCAACGCGTTCCTTCCGAACTAAACGAGGCCGGAGTGAACCGTGGTACGAATTATGAAAACCAAATGGTACGCTTCGAACAGGATAAGGCGACGAATAAGTTGCTTATCCGTCAAAGCCGCCCTCTCCCCCTCGCTCCTGCCGGAGACGCAATCAGCCAGTCAGTACGTGACAACTACATCTCGCCATTGATAGCCGGCTTCAAGATTGAGGCATTCAATAATGACTCTACGACGATGGTTATCAAGGTGAATGATATTTATGATGGAACGGAGACGAGTATCAACAACGTATTTACCAATATTAATCTGGGAACGTCTTCCATCAAAAATCTTTCGCGTATTCTTTCCATCAAAGCATTCGAGAATAATGTAGTGGCCACGTCCGAGCTGACAACGAAAGTGACCGAAGGAACAACTTCCGTCTACGTAACCGTTGAAGTTAGTTCTTCACTGATGCTACTGCCGGAAACACCTATGACCGGTAGACTGGATAATGCCCGTGTAGGCTATTTTACCAATCCTTTGCTCAGCTATAGCGACGGACAACAACGGGTCAGCAAGCAACAGTTCATTACCCGCTGGCGTCTGGAGCCTAAATCGGAAGACCGCGAACGTTATCTGCGTGGCGAATTGGTAGAACCGGCTAAACCGATTGTATTTTATATAGAAAACTCTACTCCGTATCGTTGGCGTAAGTATATCAAACAAGGTATTGAAGACTGGCAAGTAGCATTTGAACGTGCCGGATTCAAAAATGCCATTATCGCTAAAGAGATCACCGACAGCATGACGGTAGATATGGATGATGTGAATTACTCCGTACTGACCTATGCAGCCTCCACCAAAGCAAACGCTATGGGACCGTCTATTCTGGACCCCCGATCAGGGGAAATCCTGGAAGCGGATATCATGTGGTGGCACAATGTACTGAATATGCTTCAGGAATGGATTACCGTACAAACAGGTACTGTACGCCCGGAAGCCCGCGGCATCAAGTTATCCGATGAACTGATGGGAGACGCCATGCGTTTTGTAGCCTGCCACGAAGTAGGTCACTCTTTAGGGTTACGCCACAATATGATGGGATCATGGGCATTCCCCACCGATTCCTTACGCTCCAAGTCATTCACCGACCGGATGAATTCGACCTCTTCTTCTATCATGGATTATGCCCGTTTCAACTACGTGGCACAACCTGGTGACGGAATAACCGCTCTTTCACCGCATATCGGTCCTTATGATATCTTTGCCATCGAATACGGTTACCGTTGGTATGGAAAAGAAAATCCGGAAGAAGAAAAGGATTTACTTTATGATTTCCTGAGCCGCCATACCGACCGTCTGTATAAATACAGCGAAGCGCAAGATGTGCGTGATGCCGTAGATCCTCGTGCACAGAACGAAGATCTGGGTGATGATGCTGTACGTTCTTCCCAATATGGTATTGCAAACCTGAAGCGGATCGTTCCCGAAATTATAAAATGGACGACGACCGGAGAAAAAGGACAGACTTATGAAGAAGCTTCCCGCTTATACTATGCCGTAATCAATCAATGGAATAACTATCTGTATCATGTACTCGCCAACATCGGTGGTATCTATATAGAAAATACAATTGTGGGTGACGGACAGAAGACTTATACTTTTGTAGAAAAAGAAAAGCAACAAGCTGCCCTGAAGTTCTTGCTGGATGAAGTGCTGACTTATCCGAAGTGGTTATTCGACACAGAAGTAGGTGAATATACCTATCTGCTTCGTAACACTCCGCTGGGTGTTGTAGAAAATGCACCGACGCAGATATTGAAGAATGCCCAGTCCTATATTCTGTGGGATCTTTTATCCAACAACCGCCTGGTACGTATGCTTGAAAACGAAGCGGTAAATGGTAAAAAGGCTTTTACTGCCGTAGAACTGATGGATGGTTTACATCGCAGCATTTTTGCCACAACGGAACGGGGAGCATTGCCTGACGTCATGACACGCACCTTGCAGAAAAACTTCCTGGATGCCTTGATTACAGCCGCTGCCGAAAGCGAAGGAGTAAAAATCAACAAGAAGTTAATGGACAATCATTTCCTGCTGGATAACCAGTTACCGCTTTGCAGTTGTGATGAACATGCTCATCGCTCGTTGGATGCAGACCGGATGGGTGCCCGTCGCGAATTGAACTTCTACGGCTCTCAACTGAACCGCATCTCAGATGCCATTTCCGTGAAGCGAGGTGAACTGTTGCGGATCAAGGATCTGCTTCAAAGTCGCCTGGGAACATCAGATGTGGCAACCAAATATCATTATAAAGACATGATTCTCCGTATTAACACGGCATTAGGACTTTAAATTTAGCGCTATGCGCTAAATTTAGTTACGAGCTACAAGCTACAGGCTACAAGTACCTTTCGGCATGATAGCGTAGCAACTCGTAACTCGTAGCTTATAGCTTGTAGCTAAAAACCAGTTTTCAATTTAAGTATTAATTTTATTATTTTAACGGATGAAAAGACGCTTATCTGTCGCATTCCTATTACTAATAGGAACGTTCACGTACGCCCTTGCCGCAAACCGGCAGGTAGAGGGTGTAGTCATCTCTTCTGAGGATAATCTGCCTCTCATCGGCGCTTCTGTCTATGTGACAGCCGATGATTTGAAGAAAGTTGGGAATAATCAGTCCACCATTGGTGTCATTACTAATATTGACGGTCAATTCTCCATCTCCATTCCGGAGGGAGTTACCCGTTTTTATTGTAGTTATGTCGGCTATGATGTACTGGAAGTAAAGCTCATACCGGGCAAGAATAAATATGATATCACTCTCCAACCTTCCGCCCACATGCTCGATGCGGTAGTTGTGACCGGATATCAGACTGTGGAACGCCGTAAGTTGACGGCCGCCGTATCGAAGATCGATATCTCGGACCAGATGATGGGTGCAACCAAAAGTATAGACCAGGCATTGGCCGGACAGATTGCCGGACTTTCCGTAAGCAACATTTCCGGTACTCCGGGTGCTCCTGCCAAAATCCGTATTCGCGGTACATCCTCTCTGAATGGTACGCAGGACCCTTTGTGGGTGCTGGACGGTATTCCATTGGAAGGAACGAACATTCCCAATATGGAAGTACTGAAAGACATTGATAACATAGGTCAAACCGCTATTGCCGGTCTGAATCCTGCCGACATCGATAATATCACCGTTCTGAAAGACGCTGCCGCGACTGCCATTTACGGTGCCCGTGCCGCCAATGGTGTAATCGTGATTACTACCAAGAAAGGTAAAGTGGGCAAACCGGTCATTAACTTCTCCACTAAACTGACCTATTCTCCGAAGTTGAATATAGACCGTTTGAACCTGTTGAACTCAGAAGAGAAAGTAGGTCTGGAACTTGACTTACTGGCATCCGGTTATCCATACAGGGAAACCAAAGGCGAGGTATACCGCATTATCTCCGGGTTGGGAGAACTCAACAATTTCAAAGACGGAGGTTGGAACGCCTTGTCATCCAATGCTCAAAGCGCAATAAATAAACTGAAGGCAACAAACACAGACTGGAGTGATATCCTCTTCCGCGACGCATTCACACAAGAGTATAACCTGTCTCTTTCCGGTGGTAGTGAAAAGGCAACTTACTATACTTCTTTCGGATATATGAAAGAGAATGGTAACGTTCCGAATGTATCTGCCGAACGTCTGAACTTAGTGATGAAGACCAGTTATAAAGTGAACAGCATTCTGAAAGTAGGTGCCTCTATGTTTGCCAACCGCCGTAAGAATTCAAGTTATCTGCCGGATTCGGATGGTTTAACCAATCCGATATTCTATTCTCGTCTGGCTAACCCTTACTTCACGCCATATGATGCTAATGGTAACTACAATTACGACATCGACGTGGAGAATGATGTGGATATGGACTTTGGCTATAATCCGTTTGAAGAACAAAGAAACACCACTAACGAAACCACCATCAACGGGCTTTCCTCCATCTTCGATGCAGAGTTGCGTTTTGACGACCGGTTCAAGTTTACTACCCAACTCGGACTGCAACTCGATAAGACTTCCATCGAGAAGATTGCCGACGAAGAATCTTTTGCCATGCGTAAGGAAAAAAAGAATCACCGCAGCAATGGTGTAACTTACCTACCCGCCGGAGGATTCCATAAGGCCAACGAAAATTCATTGTCCCAACTCACTTGGAAAGCGATGGGAGAATATCGCGATACCTACAACGACATCCATGAGTTCGAAGTAATGGTAGGAACAGAAATCCGGAAGACATGGGAAGAAAAGCTATACAGTGCCGGTTATGGATTTGACCGCAAAACGCTGACAACAAAGCCTATTATATTCCCGGAAGAGAGCCAGGCATTCAAGTTACATGAGAAGGGCCATGTGGAGAACGCCTATGTGTCCGCTTTCTCAACCCTGTCTTATTCTTTATTGAACCGCTATACATTGGGCGGAAGTATCCGTTTCGACGGTTCCGACCTTTTCGGTGTAGACAAGAAGTACCGCTATCTGCCATTATATTCAGTCAGTGGTTTGTGGCGCATTTCCCAAGAACCTTTTATGGCAAGTGCCAAATGGATAGATAACCTAGTAGTCCGTGCATCATACGGTTTGCAGGGAAACATTGACAAGAACACCTCTCCTTTCCTTTTGGGAAATTACAGAATTGAGAATATCCTGCCGGGAGGTTCAGAAGATATGATTGACGTTTCCGGTGCACCGAACAAAAAACTGCGCTGGGAGAAAACCCATTCGGTAAATGCAGGATTTGATTTTGCTGTATTGAATCAGGCTATCAACCTGAGTGTGGACTACTACTACAGAAAAGGTGTAGATTTGATCGGAACCCAGATGTTACCGCTGGAAACAGGTTTCGAAATGCTGACCGTCAACTGGGCCAGCATGCGAAATCAAGGTGTCGAGGTCGCTCTCAGCACACGCAATGTCCACACCAAGAATTTTATGTGGACCACTAACTTCAACTTCGCATACAACAACAATAAGGTACTGAAAGAAGCACTGCGCGAAGATGCCTTGGAACCGGGACGTGAAGGTTATCCCGTAGGAGCCTTGTTTGCCTTGAAAACAGCCGGGCTGGATGAAGAAGGTTATCCGATGTTCCAAGACAAAGACGGAAAAGCCGTATCGGCCATGGAATTCTTTAAACTTCAGGAATGGGGATTCGGAGCAACCGACCTGACAGCCCGCGAGCGTCGTGAACTTTACACGTATGTCGGTACTGCTGACTGCCCTTATACAGGCGGTTTCAATAATACTTTCACCTACAAGGCTTTTGAACTGGGTGTCAACTTCAGCTTCGACTTCGGTGGAAAGGTACGCAGTCAACCCACCTACTCTATCGTTGATTTCGACAAAGGACGTAACACGAACCGTGATATCCTGAATCGTTGGACTCCGGAAAATACGGAAACAATCTTTCCGGTTCTGCTGAGTCAGAACGAACGTCTGGACGAATATATGTGGTATTCAAATCAGAATGAAATATACCGTAACCTGGATATTTGGATCAGAGACCTGAACTATGTGAGATTACAAAATATTCGGTTGGGCTATACATTGCCTACTAACTTCAGCCGCACGTTGGGAATGACTTCCGCCACAGTTGCCATAGAGGGACGCAACTTATTGGTATTCGGCTCAAGCTACAAAAACTATCTCGATCCGGAAACCATGTCCAATGCTTATGCAACACCGGCTCCCAAGTCCGTGACCTTAAGCCTGAACTTGATTTTTTAATTTTATAGAGAGTAACAACAATGAGAAAGATATATATCATGTTATTGATGAGCAGTGTAGTATTGCTGACTGCTTGCGATATGTTGGATATCCAGCCTACGGGAAAAGTGATACCCCAGACCTTAGCTGAGTACAGAGCGTTGATTGCCACAGCTTATAAAAACGTTCCCGATGCCAGAGGACTCGCCTGCTTCCGTTCTGATGAACTGTATGTAAAAGATGATAGTTGGGAACAGGACCGTTACGGTAAAATAGAATGTTGGGATGACTTCAGTGCTCCGGGACAGACTACTTCCTTTGAATGGAAGAACTTTTATAGTATCATGTTCACCGCAAACTATACCATAGAAGAGCGGAACTCAATCAATGAAGGAAACGAAGAGGACATCGACCAATTAATCGGTGAATGTTATCTGCTCCGTGCATACATGCATTTCCTGTTGGTAAATCTCTACGGACAGCCTTATACCCGTCCGGGAGCGTTAGAAACGAAAGCAGTGCCACTGAAGCTGAACAGCGATATCAACGAAATTCTGAAGAAAAATACCGTTGCACAGATTTACGAGGCTGTACTTTCGGATATCAATGAAGCAGAGAAGCTGATTAATAAGGATGCCTGGGAGCAAAAATTCTCTTATCGCTTCACAACCCTATCTGTAAAAGCTCTGCATGCCCGCGTATTATTATATATGGGACAATGGGATGATGCATACAAAGCTGCCGAGGTTGTTCTTGCCGAGAAAAATAGTCTGGAAGATTTCAATGACGAAGCCTTTATGCTGCCAAACCACTATCAGTCTGTAGAGAATATCACAGCCTTGGAACGCGGCATGAGTTCCAACTACACTCAGGCAGCGGCTCTGTCCGAAGCTTTAGCATCTTCATACGGAGAAGGAGATTTGCGACTGAATGCCTACTTTAAACCGGCTGACAAAAATGGTTATCGTTTCAGCCAGAAGAGTGGAAGAGCTGTCTCTTATACACATCTCCGA
>ERZ1027087.673-NODE-673-length-15931-cov-6.892353_pt1 | contig 15931 bp, 15 predicted proteins | sample MGYA00519413_ERZ1027087 | MGnify/ENA primary metagenome ERZ1027087 (study PRJEB26926, sample SAMN06164438) | human gut metagenome | biome: ENVO:00009003; feature: ENVO:2100002; material: ENVO:00002003 | host: Homo sapiens | place: USA | collected 2012 ...
CTTCTAGCTTCGTCGGCAGCGTCAGATGTGTATAAGAGACAGGACTTCGTATAGTTCCGCACCCTCTTCAGGAGCATTATAACCACTGCATACCCACTCGGGATATCCTCCTTTTCCAAGTGTTGAGGTTGTAAATCCACCACCTCCGTTCGGCCATGCGTGGACTTGTGTACCGCCTAATTCCGGTGAAAAAGGAATGGTCAGTTTAGATGCTGTATTACTATAGAAGCGGATAACGGCGTATCCGGAGCCGCCTTCTGAAAATTTGGTACCTTCATAGTCGAGGCGTAGTCCCCAGTACACATCGAACATATTAGTGAGTGATTTTACGTCTGCTGCTTCTGCCACGAAGCCTCCTATCGTTCCACCATATATGTTGTCCATATAGATCGACATATCTTCTAATGGGATTACTTTCTGCAATAAAGTTTTTTCATCCGGTTTGCTTACGCCATTGCGAATATCTTTCAATGTTGTTTGTTCTGCAGGTTGCAGAGTCCAGGCTGCGGCAGTGCTTAGGGCTATGAATGTCCCTTCGCTAACGTTCAGCTTAGCGAATAAAACTTCTTTTTCTTCTTCAAATCCTTTTAATAGATTTACTACAGTGTGATTGTAGTTTCCTTCCGGTATTTCATTTTCTGTGTTGTCGTCATTTTGACAACTCACTAGCCCAATGAAACAAATGACTGCTAGAAAAATATACTTGGTTCTCACTTAATTATGTGTTTGGGATTTGGTTAGATAATGAACTGTTGTGATAAATCTAGCTGTAAATTTAGAAAAAAATATTTAGGAATGTGTTTGGAAGACGAGTTTTTCTTACTTTTTATCCGAATAGATTATAAAAAAGAGGATATATCTGTTATAAATATACCCTCTCACTATTAACACTATAATTATTCTACTGCTACTTTATGGTGCCTGAATAGGATTTTAATTTATTTGATGCGTCTATAACCGTAAACAGCATTAGCGCCCAGTTCTTCTTCGATGCGAAGCAGCTGATTATATTTTGCCATACGGTCGGAACGACTCAATGAACCGGTTTTGATTTGTCCGCTATTGGTGGCAACGGCGATGTCGGCAATCGTGGCGTCTTCCGTTTCACCGGAGCGATGGGAGGTCACGGTAGTGTATCCGTGGCGGTGAGCCATTTCGATGGCATTCAATGTTTCGGTCAGGGAGCCGATTTGGTTTACTTTAATTAGAATAGAGTTGGCACAACCTTTTTCAATACCCATAGCCAGGAAATCAACGTTAGTAACAAAGAGGTCGTCACCTACCAACTGGCAACGGTCGCCGATGCGGTCGGTAAGTTTCTTCCAGCCTTCCCAGTCATTTTCGCTCATGCCGTCTTCGATAGAATCGATAGGGAATTGGTTGATAAGTTGTTCCAGATAGTCAATCTGTTCGTCGGCTGTGCGTTTCTTGCCTTTCTCGCCTTCGAACTTGGTATAATCGTAGATTCCGTCTTTATAGAATTCAGAAGAGGCGCAGTCCATGGCAATCATTACATCCTTGCCCGGTTCGTATCCGGCAGCTTTGATGGCGGCAATAATACTGTTCAGGGCATCTTCTGTACCTTCCAGATTTGGTGCAAAACCGCCTTCGTCACCTACAGCAGTGCTCAGACCACGATCTTTCAGTACTTTCTTTAAAGCGTGGAATACTTCGGCACCCATGCGCAGACCTTCACGGAAGGAAGTTGCACCTACAGGGCGTATCATGAATTCCTGGAAGGCAATAGGAGCGTCACTGTGTGAACCACCGTTGATGATATTCATCATCGGTACGGGCATTACGTATGTATTGGTACCACCGATGTAGCGGTACAGGGGTATATCGAGATAAGCGGCGGCGGCTTTAGCTACGGCGAGGGATACACCGAGAATAGCATTTGCGCCCAGATTTGATTTCGTTTTTGTTCCATCTAATGCCAGCATGGTATGATCGATGCCCATCTGGTCGAGGGCTGACATTCCGACAAGTTTCGGAGCGATAATATCATTGATGTTTTCTACAGCTTTTAATACGCCTTTGCCTCCATAACGTCCTTTGTCGCCATCACGGAGTTCCAATGCTTCGTGTTCTCCCGTAGAAGCGCCGGAAGGAACGGAAGCACGGCCCATAAAGCCTGATTCCAACATTACATCTACTTCTACTGTGGGATTTCCTCTTGAATCGAGGATTTCACGTCCGATAATCTTTTCTATTTTCATAATTATGATATTATTTGTAATTATTTTAAATAGGGAACAAGAAACAATCGGTTTTTGTTCAGGAAAGTAGTACTGTAATTGCAATTAGATTATCATTTTCCGCCAACTGCTCCCCCCGCCAATGCAGCCAATATTCCCAGCGTGATGCTGATTAAAGTATATGCTATAAACGTTCCATAGAAACCACCTTTCAGCAAGGTCAGACCATCATTGGAAAAAGTAGAGAAAGTAGTGAAGCCACCGCAGAAACCGGCAGTCAATAACAGACGTACTTCGGGCGAGAGATTAAAACGGGCGGAAAGGGTATAAAACAATCCGATGAGAAAACTGCCGAAGATATTGACTGTAAATGTTGCCCAAGGAAAGGAATAGGGGATGATCCGTTCGTGCAGTAATTCCTGTACATAGTAACGGAGCACACTGCCTGTTCCGCCACCAAGGAAAATGTATATCAATTCTTTCATTTTATTCTGTTATTATTCCGATAATGCCTGCAAAGGTACAATTTTCCATTTATATCGGGTTTATATTCCGGTTTTTTCCCTTAATGCTTAAAAATCAGAAACTAAACCAGTTATGCAAACGTTTGCCGGTAAATCATCTATATTTTCATTTTATTCCTTCGTTCACATGTCATTTCATCCTTATATTTGCATCACGATTATAATTCTCTAAAATAATTCAAATCATGAAAAACATGAAAGCAATCAAATTGTTCTGTCTCCTGCTCTTTTTGTTTGTAAGCAACTGGGCAATGGCCGAGAGTATCACCTCGCCGAACGGACAACTGCAACTGAACTTTTCAGTGAACGCACAAGGTGAACCGATCTATGAACTTTCCTACAAAGGAAAAGCTGTTATCAAACCTTCTAAACTCGGCTTGGAACTGAAAGATGCTCCGGGGCTGATGAATGGATTTACACTGGCAAATACCCAAACTTCCACTTTTGATGAGACTTGGGAGCCGGTATGGGGTGAAGTGAAACAAATTCGCAACCATTATAATGAGATGGCTGTAACGTTGAACCAGAAAGCGCAAGATCGCAATATGATCATCCGCTTCCGTCTGTTTGATGACGGTTTGGGTTTCCGTTACGAATTTCCTTTGTCTAAGAACCTGAACTATTTCGTTATCAAGGAAGAGCATACTCAGTTTGCCATGACGGGCGATCACACAGCTTTCTGGATACCGGGCGATTATGATACACAGGAATATGATTATACAGAATCTAAGCTTTCTGAAATCCGTGGCTTGATGGATGGTGCAATCACTCCTAATTCTTCACAGACTACGTTCTCTCCGACGGGTGTACAGACTTCTCTGCAAATGAAAACAGCTGACGGTCTTTATATTAACCTGCATGAGGCTGCTTTGGTGGATTACTCCTGTATGCATCTTAATCTGGATGATAAGAATTTCGTATTCGAATCCTGGCTTACTCCTGATGCAAAAGGGGATAAAGGATACCTGCAAGCTCCCTGTAAGTCTCCGTGGCGTACGGTTATCGTAAGTGATGACGCCCGTGATATTCTGAATTCCAAACTGACGTTGAATCTGAATGAGCCTTGTGCTTATGAAGACGTTTCCTGGATTAAGCCGGTGAAATATGTAGGCGTATGGTGGGAAATGATTGCCGGAAAGAGCACTTGGGCTTATACCGATGATCTGCCTTCTGTAAAATTGGGTGAAACGGATTATGCCAAAACTAAACCTAACGGACGCCATGGTGCTACCAATGAGAACGTAAAACGTTATATAGACTTTGCTGCTGAAAATGGCCTTGATCAAGTACTGGTAGAAGGTTGGAACGAAGGATGGGAAGACTGGTTCGGTCATTCTAAAGATTATGTATTTGATTTTGTAACTCCATATCCTGACTTTGATGTAAAGATGTTGAACGCTTACGCTAAAAGTAAGGGTGTGAAATTGATGATGCACCATGAAACTTCGGCATCCGTACGCAATTATGAACGTCATATGGATAAAGCCTACCAGTTTATGGTAGACAACGGTTACAATGCAGTGAAGAGTGGTTATGTAGGCAATATGATTCCTCGTGGAGAGCATCACTACGGTCAGTGGATGAACAACCATTATCTGTACGCCGTGACTAAAGCTGCTGAGTATAAAATTTGCGTAAATGCCCATGAAGCTGTGCGTCCTACCGGACTTTGCCGTACTTATCCTAACCTGATTGGTAACGAGTCTGCCCGTGGTACGGAATATGAGGCTTTTGGTGGCAGTAAACCGTTCCACACTACCTTGCTTCCATTTAATCGTCTGATTGGTGGCCCGATGGATTATACTCCGGGTATCTTTGATACAAAACTTGATTTCATGGGCGATCTGCCTCATGGACAGGTACAGACTACTCTCTGTAAGCAGTTGGCTCTTTACGTGACGCTGTACAGTCCGTTGCAGATGGCTGCCGATTTAGTTGAGAATTATGAGAAGCACATGGATGCTTTCCAATTCATCAAAGATGTAGCGGTAGATTGGGATGATAGTAAATATCTGGAAGCGGAACCGGGTGATTATATTACTGCAGCTCGTAAGGCGAAAGGAACGAATAACTGGTTTGTAGGTGGCATCACAGATGAGAATGCACGTACTGCTAACTTTACTCTGGATTTTCTGGAACCTGGCAAGCAATATGTAGCTACTCTTTATGCTGATGGTAAAGATGCTGACTACAAAGAGAATCCGACTTCTTATCAGATAAAGAAAGGTATTGTGACCAGTAAGACTAAGATGTCTGTGAAGTTGGCACGTAGTGGTGGCTTCGCTCTGAGTCTGATTGAGGCTACTCCGGCAGATAAGAAGGCTGTGAAGAAATGGAGATAGATAAGATTCATCGGATAACTCTCAGATTGAGAGGTACTCTAAAATTAGGGTAAAAAGAGGTTTTTATTAGGCATTAGGTAAATAAGGGGTGTGTCAGGCTATAAATTAGACACACCCCTTTCTTTTTTCTTTGTATAACTTGAGCCTGTGTTTCTTAACTCAGGATCTACATAGAGTTTATCCTCACTTTTACCTACACGCTTGCACTAATGCTCTGTGTCGCTTTATTTATCGTGGTTACAGCGGTGGTGGCAGTAAATGAAAGTTGCGTGTAGGTAGATTTGCTTGCACTGGGTGATGATGAATATAACTGTTTTATAATCTTATTGTTATCTTCTGTTTATTGCGCAAAATGGTTATTTGGTCATCTTTCTATTCCTATGCTTTTTCGAATAAAAAATGATAAATATGCTACTTTTCGCTTAGTAAATGCCTTCACCCGTTCGGTGCAGGTCAGTGTAGAGAGAGTGTGTTTCTCGTGTTGACACCCTATGTTCTTTTCGTCTGGATGCTTACTTTTCTATTGTCCACAAGTGTGGATCACGTGCTTCATTATTGTAAATGTGCTGCTTTATTACTGTGAAGCATGTAAACTACAGTTGTGGCCAATAGAAAAGTAAGTATCCTAATCTAAAGAAGTAAGCTATGTGAGAGCAAGTAGAAGGTATGTTATTGTTTTATCTACCACCTTTCAGGAGTAGGAAGTAAGGATATTATTTTTATTCAGCAGAATTGGGGTAAATTGGGTTAGTAAACATTATCTTTGTACAGTATTATAGTATACTGAAGTTTCGCAAGTAGTATAATAAAGGAGGAATGGATTTCACCCTTTGCTGAAAAGCAGGAGAATATCGAATTTACCTCTGAAACGCTTTGGATTAAAAAAAGATTGGATATGAACAGAGAACAACAGATGAATATGTGCAGGCAAGTGCTTGGTGATATCGAAAAACACTTTTTGAATGGCAAAGGGGTGGAAAACCGTATGTTTTATAGGCATCCCGATGAGGAACATGTCGTGCTTTCGCATGCCCTGTTTTGGGTGATGACCAAGTCGCTTGAGAAATCATTGTCCGGCAATAAGTGCTTTCTGCTCTTGCGTCAATATCAAGAAGAAATGCTTAGTGCTTATCTGACTGAATCAGACGAATATCCCGAATTGTTGCACTTTTGCAATATCGCGTACGATTTGTTGCCTTATGAAATAAGCATCACTATTAAAAAATCGAAAATCAGCAAATATGTCAGAAAACTTAATGCTATAGCGATAGTAGCGGCTGGTTATGGCGGTGATATGCCGGAGGATTTGGCTTGTGATCTATTGAATGATATTGATTTTTCTTTTAATAAGGTCTGTTGCTGCAAAATAGAATCGATGCTTCCACAACTTAATAAGATGATTGAGCAAGAACTTGATGGTATGGCTTGATTACCCCTGAAATGGGAGGCTTTGCATTGACTCGATGGTTGCAGATAATGCACTGGATTATATCATTTGTCACTAAATTTGAATAAACTTTAGAAGTCTTGTGATGTAACAAAGTTTGTCCTGTTTGCAAGGCATTAAGAGCCTGCTTACAAGAAGTTAAGAGTTTGTCGACAAAGAGTCAACTTCCTGTCGACAAACTCTTAACTTCTTGTAAGTGACTAATTCTCAGAGTAGTTTTAAAGTGCCTTTGTAGTTGAGGTAATGAATGGAAGAGTGTTAAATAAAATTCCTTATTGTCTGGTGTGTTAAGCATAGCTTGTACAGGGCTACACCTTTTGCTGCAAAGGGTGTAGCCTTACATACAAAAGGGTGTAGCCATCCGGGGTAAATGGTGTAGCTCTTTTGGAAGTGCCCTTACAGGTACTTGTGGATGGGATTAAATGATATGATTAGAATTATTTTTATTAAACACTTTGTTCTTTCGAAAATCCCCCTTATCTTTGTGCCCATTAAACGAACGATTAATAGTATATTTTGTTCTATTAAGTCTTTTGTTTACAGTATATTAGAAGTCGAGAACTGTGCTTTTTCAGCAAAATCAGCTTTTCCAGTCTTCAAAAGTGCCTGTTTGCACTTCCTGCGATAGGGAGTCTGAATTTAGGCCGTTGAACGTAGCAAATTCACCATCACGGATTTACGTTTTAACCGGAAGGAATTTTCATTCCCCGGTGTCCCCAAGAAATATCCAGACGAGAACAGTTAATCATTCATGAGCTCTCAATCTTCCATTCTGAATTCTGAATATCATTGGTATGCTTTGCGTATCACCTATAGCCGGGAACTCGTTCTGAAAGAGTTTTTGGACAAGAATAATATCGAAAACTTCATTCCTATGCGTTATGAATATGTAACGCGGAAGGAGCAACGTATTCGTAAACTCGTTCCTGCCATACATAACCTGGTTTTCATTTATTCCACTCGTAAGAAGATTGACGAAATTAAGGAGGAAAATGCGGTTCTACTACCTCTTCGTTATATAATGGATCGTGAGACGAAGCAGCCGATTATCGTTCCGGAAATCCAAATGCGCCACTTTATAGCCATCGCCGGCTCTTACGACCAACAAGTAATTTACTTGCCGCCTACGGAATATTCCATGCAGAAAGGAGATCGTGTCCGCATCACCGGTGGGGTTTTCGAAGGCGTCGAAGGTATATTTGTTCGTGTAAAAGGTGATCGTCGGGTAGTTGTTTCTATTCAGGGGGTTATGGCAGTAGCTACCACTTTTATTCATCCCTCTCTTATTGTTCCGATAACAGAAGAATAATTCATAATTCTGCACATTGTACTTTGTTACTTATACGCTTTGTAATTCGTAGTTCATAATTTGTAATTTTAATTGTATGAAGTCTCAAATCGATGCTTTGCGTCAACTCACGCATGAGCTTCTTTATCTTGGTATGGATGGTGAACCCATTTATGCGGATCGTTTTCGTCAACTAAATTCAGATGTTTATAATCAGGCGGAAGTCTTGTATCAGAAAAAAGCTCGGAATGATGAAGAAGAAGCGACTCTTTGTGTTACTCTCTTGAAAGCTTATAGTGCTACGATTTATGATCGTGGCGATAAAGGAGAAAAAGTTCAAATACTGCTTGATCGTACTTGGGAGGTTCTGAATAAAATATCTGATTCTTTGTTGAAATGCCAATTGTTGGTGGTTTGCTATGGAGAGACGTCTGATGAGGAGTTGGCGAAAGAAGCACGTGCGATTATGAATGGCTGGGGTGATTCTCTAACTGTTGAACAACAGAATGTTTGCGATGGATTTCGGAATATTGCAAGTTGTTTATATCTGTAAATGTTCTTACTTTTTTTGCAATCGAATGTAGATATTATTCTGAAGTTGGGGGCTGCTAATGTTTCCATGGAAATCTGATGAGAAGATGCGTAAAACTCAGGCAACCTTACTTTAAAATATAAAAAGATTATAGACATAAAACAATGAAGGAAATTGTGATTTTGGCCACTTCCGTAGGTAGTCTCAATGTGGGTGATGAAATTGTCAAGAGTTTCACCCGATTGCATTGGGTGGAATTGTATGAGCAGAATTCTAATTACAACTATAAATTATTTTAAATATGATTCGGAATATTTTAAGGCAATATCCTCTTATTTATGCATTGGTTAGAACCTTTCATGTAGGTGTTGTGAATTTGTTGAATATTCCGCGAAATATAAAAGCAGGAATTTATTATAAAAGTATCATTGGAAAGATAGTCTCAAAAAATAAAAAAGTTTGGTACTTTTGTGTGCCTCAACACAATAATCTTGGTGATTATGCTCAATATGTATGTATAAAAAAATGGATATCAGATGCGTGCGTTAATTTTGAGATTTTAGAACTTCCATCTTGTATAATTGCGCATGATTATGTTGGTTTTATACGTTTACTTCGAAAAAAAATAGCCCAAGAAGATTTATTAATCTTTCAAAGCGGATATACATCAACCGATCTCCACGAAGATGAAAAAGTACACAGGAAAATCGTATCTGTATTCATTAATAATAGAATTGTGTTTTTCCCTCAAACAGTAAAATACTCTTCAGAAAAAGAGGCTTGTAAAACGGCTCAAATATATAATGCTCATCAGCATATTTTATTTATGGCCAGAGACTTGCAAAGCTATAATATAGCCTTACATTATTTTACTAATACAAGGGTGCTTCTAATGCCTGATATAGTAACTACAATGATAGGTCAACAGGTACAGCCAAAAGAACGTAAGGGCATCTTTTTCTGCTTTAGGAACGATAGTGAAAAAAAATATACTGATAATCAGATTAAACAGGTGTTCAAACATATAACGACGGAACATGATGAATGGGGAGATACCACTCTCGATAAGAATACAAAATGTTCATCTGCTCTTATTGACAAGACGATTGAGAGGTTTGCTTGCCATAAACTTGTAATTACAGACCGTTTCCATGGTACAATTTTCTCAATGACAGCTTCTACTCCTGTTGTCGTAATACCAACTGTTGACCATAAGGTAAGTGAAGGAGCCAATTGGTTTATAACTAAATATCCCCGAAATATCGTCAAAGTATATTCTTTAGAAGAGGCTCTTGACAAAGCAGGAAATATGTTGAACTCAACTCACGAAATAATAACAGAGAAATATTATAAGGAGAAATACTACGATTCACTAATCAATATAATAAAAGAATTATGATGAATTATGATGAATGGTTGATAATGAATATAAAGAATCTTATTCGAAATTTATGGGTTGTAAAGGACGTTTTGAGAGTGTCACTTAATGAAACGTATCTTACTTTGTTTAGAAATAGGGAGTTTAGTGCCTTATATATTGAATCACGTATGTTGGTTGTTGCTCATTCTTTAGAGAAAGGGTTAAGTATGAGGGAGATAAAGAATGGATTTGGGGTAAAGAAAGCTAATAATCTTTATTATTACATTAAAAAATATATGAAATATAATCCGGAATCATGCGCATTCTGTTTGATTGAATCTCTTGGTATTCTAAAAGCTTATCAGACATATCAAAAGAATATAAGCTTTGATTTAGGGGACTTGAATGATAGTATTGATATTTTATTTCAAAATCTTAGTGAAAAACAAAAAGAAAAACTTGCTGATTATCGATATGGTATCGAGAATCTGAGACAAGGCTTTTTTTTGAAAGGAAAATCAAATTTTTATGAGATTTTCATCAAATCTCGGAGAAGTGCAAGAAACTATTCTGACGAACCAATCTCAGAAATAACTATCAAAAAAGTAATAGAACTTGCGAACCTTTCTCCAACAGCTTGTAATAGACAACCGACGAAAGTATATGTAGCATTGGGGGAAGAAAACGCAAGGAAAGTTGGAGAACTATTAGGTAATAAAGCATTTACTCAATATGCAAAAAACTTTGCAATAATTACTTGCGATAGGGCTTATTTTGCGGGCGATGAGCATTATCAATGGTATATAAATGGAGGAATATACCTTATGTCATTTGTTAATTCGCTGCATTCATATGGAATAGGCAGTTGTATAATGCAGTGGTTTGCATTTGATAAGAACGAGAAAAAGTTAAAAAGACTTTTGGGGATAAAGAAGTCGGAGGCTATTATAGCATCAGTTTCATTAGGATATTATCCTGAAGAATTAACATGTATTTGTGCACAAAGAAAATCAGCAGATGAGACCCTTTATCTATACAAGCATAAGTCGTAAAAGGAATGAATCGATATAAGGATTTATTGTCCGATACTTTCGTTATAGGAATTGGCAATTTCATGACGAAACTGATATACTTCTTCTTGATGCCAATCTATACTCTATCATTGTCTGCAAATGAGTTTGGACAGGCTGATTTGTTGAATAACCTTGCAGCATTGCTTCTACCGTTGTTAACGTTGAGTATTTCAGAAGGAGTCTTTCGTTTTGTACTTGACAAAAGGGAAAATCCCAATGAACTACTTTCGATTGGTATTAGCATAATTGGAATATGTTCCCTTATATTTGCATTATGCGTTGTTTGCGTGTTTTCATATACGAAAGAGTCTTATTGGATTTATTTCTATTTTTATTTTATCTCAGAAGCTTTCAGGAGTCTATTTGCGCAATTTGCAAGAGGAACAGGAAAAATACGTGTGTTTTCCATCAGTGGAATAATAGCGGCTTTCGTATTGTTTGCCTCTACTTATATGTTGCTTCAAGAGTTGTTGTTAGGTGTTAATGGCTATTTACTTGCTTTTATAATAGCAAACTCTTGCTCGATAGCGTATCTCTATTTGTCAGTAAAATCAATACAAAATTTGGTTTGGTCTTTTTCTGTGGAGAAGACCAAAATGGTTTTGCTCTATTCCCTTCCTTTAATTCCAAATACACTGTCATGGTGGGCCACCAATGTTTTTTCAAGATATATTATAGCATATCATTGTGGTATTGGTTTAGCTGGTTTATTTGCTGCAATAAGCAAACTACCTGCTTTGGTTAACATCGTGACATCCGTATTTCAGCAATCTTGGCAAATTTCCTCTGTTAGGGAGTCGGAAGCGAAAGACAGAATTGTATTTTATAGTAAGATATTCACTTTGTATAGTGCAGTTGCATTGATTGCTGGATCAATCATTCTCATTATGATACCATATATATCTCGCTTTGTACTTCAAGGAGATTTTTATGCAGCGTGGATATACACACCTCTGCTCTTGTTCTCGGCAATTCTCGGATGTTTTTCGGTATATTTCGGGAACTTCTATACTGTTTCTAAGAATACGAAGGCTGTAATGATAACTACTTTGTACGGTGCCATCACAAATGTATTGTTATGTATTGTATTTGTTCCACTTTGGGATATTTATGGTGCTTTGATTGCCAGTGTGGCAAGTTTTATGGTTATTGTTACCATCCGTTATAGAGACACCTATAAAATGTTTCCCATTCAATTCAATAAGTCAATCATTTTTTCGTCATTGGTATTATTGTTTTTGGAATCAATAGCAATGACATTGGATGAACAGTGTGGATATATGACAGCTTATGTAATATCAGGAATTATAATTATTCTAAATAGTTTACTCGTAATATCTACGCTAAAGAAATAATACAGTGCTGCATTTTTTAAGTATATTCATTGTTTTGCTTATAATACTAACTGTGTCGTCTTCACATAAGTTTGCTGATTGTGCAAAGTGTAATACAAATAGAACAGGACTATTTTTCTGTATGTTAATTCTTTGCTTTTTGGCATCTTTTCGTTCCTATATTGTCGGAAATGATACAGAGTCATACATACATGTGTTTCATCAATGTGAGGATTATTTATTGCTAGGCTCGCGGTTTGAAATAGGATATGTTTACCTTAATGTATTTCTTAAGCGGTTATGTAGTAATCCGCAGATAGTGTTTGTTGTTTCCAGTATCTTTATCTATTTCAGTTTCACTCGGTTTATATGGAAATATAGCCGAATGCCGTGGTTGTCAATGCTGGTGTTTTTCATGCTCGTATTTGGTTCAACGGTAAACATCATGCGTCAATGTATAGCTGTAGCAGTATTGCTCTATGGCGTGGACTTCATTATACAGCGTAAATTAATCCCGTTTGTATTGTCTGTAGTTATTGCATTTCTATTTCATTACACAGCTGTATTTTTTGTATTTGCATGGTTCTTGCCTAATATTAAGCTGAATGGACGTACTTTATTTGTATTTGCTTCACTGACTTTATTTTGTTATACACTATTTTCATCTCTTTTAAGCTATGCTTTCAGTTATTTTTCGATGTATGAATATTATTCAGACAGTATGTATTTTGAGGGTGAAGCAAGAACGGCTACAATGATTCAAATTGCTATGTCTTTTTCCATATCACTATTAGGATATGTTTCATACTACTATTATACAGATGATGAATGGAAAAAAGCAAAGAAAGATGGGCAAATTGTGAAATTACTAATTTTAATACAATTTGTGGCAACTGTCATCTATGTTTTATGTTTGAAGCTGAATCTTCTTGACCGAGTTGCTTTCTATTATTCGGTGTTTTCGTTTGTTAGTTTGGCTAATGCTATTAGTCTATATCCTATCTATGTTAGAAAGAGATTAGCTTTTGGGGTAGTGTTGTTTTTATTGACATATAGTTGCATAATTATAGTAGAACGTCCAAATTGGAACAGGGTATTTCCCTATGAGTTTTGTTGGAATGATAATTAAAGATTTTAATCATGAATATATTGAAAAGAACTTTTAATAGAATCAAAGTAGAATTCCGTGAAAAATTGAATCCTTACCTTGCTTCTTATAAGCGTAAAAGGTTTGTTTATTTTGGGGGAGGGGGTGAAAATGACTTATTTACAGTGATTTTTGATAATTGTTGGAGTCGGCATCTTTATCGGTTTTTGGAAGAGGTATACAACTCTCCAACCATAGGGTTGTTCTTTTTTGTTCATGACTTCATTAAGTTTTTGCAGCATCTCAGAGAGTATTTGTCAATAGAACTACGGTTTGTCTCATTAAAAGAGTCAAAATACAAAGAAGCGCTTGTGAAATATGGCGGAGAATGTGTGTGATTTAGTCGGTGGAAAATTTAATTTTAAAAGAAGATGAAAATACTACATATTGCGCCGATAGGACATCATGCTGAAGGTATAGGTACTGTTATAGAAAAGATTGTACCATTGCAAATCTTATTAGGAAATGAAGTGAGGATAGTGTCTGTATATGGCAATGTGGTATATAAGGATTTACCCATTACTACCATACGAAATAAGAGAATATTTTCATCATATATAAGAAAGTGGAAACCGGATATAGTACAATTTCATTCAATGTACCTTTGGAAATATTTGATTTTTGCCAAAGTATTGACAACTATGCGTATTCCTTATTTAACTCAGATGCATGGTGCTTTGTCAGAAGCGAACTATCAGAAAAATCATTGGAAAAAGTGGATTGCTAATAAACTGTTTTGGAATAGTTTTCTGAGAGACTCTTCAACGATAGTCTATTTAAACAAATCGGAATACAACCGTTGTATAGTGAAACAAATCAATGCATCGTGTGACATTGTACCCAATGGATGTGAATTACCTGACGAAGTTAAAAAGGAAAAACAAATTGCTGATGTCATAGATATAATATATATTGGGCGTATCTCGTGTTATCATAAAGGCTTGGATATTTTAATAGAGGCAATATCGATATTAAAAAAGCAGGATGTTGGAGGTTTCAAAATATCATTTTATGGTAATGAAGATGATGCCGATGTAGAATGGCTTAAGGAAAAACTACATGGATTGGAAGATTTGGCCTCCTATAATGGAGGTATTTATGGAAAAGACAAAGATTTACTTTTCAGAAAGACAGACATCTTTATTTTGACAAGCAGGTATGAAGGGATGCCGATGGGCGTATTGGAAGCATTATCCTATGGTGTACCGTGTTTAGTGACACTTGGCACAAATATGGCAGAAGAAATAGTTGGCAACAATGCTGGCTGGTGTTCAGAAATAACTCCTTTATCAATAGTTGCTACGATTCAAAATGCGATAAAGGATTATAAAGAAAATGTTACTACCTATAGAAATAATGCTGTAAAATTATCAGAGAATTACAATTGGGAGAATATAGCAAAAAAATCTATAGATGTTCTACAGAGAGTTGTTTCCAAAAGATGATGGATTGAACAAATTGAAAAAAGATGAGATACGGAATCATAACACATTATGATGTTCATAATCATGGAGCTTTACTCCAGCTTAATGGCTTGAAGCAAGTTTTTAAAGGTTTAGGAATTGAGGCTTTTGCTTTGCAGTTTGACAAGAACTATGACTTTATGGATCGTGAGTTGAGGGCTAAGTATAAAATCGACATTAACTCGATAGGTATCTACATTAGGTTTCTTTTAGAAAGAGGTATTGGATGTACTTGGTTCAACTATGTCAAGAAGGGTAAATTGGATAGATTTCGCAAGGAAGCAGAACTTATAGGTGGATACTATACAGAATGTGGTGAACTGGACGGCGTTGTAGTAGGAAGTGACGAGGTATTTGCATTGCATACTGGCCCGACGCCTGTATTCTTTGGTCATGCTTTGCCTTCCAAGAAGGTGTTTGTATACGGTGGTTGCTTTGGCCCTACTACAATAGAAGATGTGGACAGGTGGCATTGTCGCGCTTTTGTAGAGAGTGGACTAAGTAGTATGTGTGGTCTTGGAATGCGTGACCAGAACTCTATCTGTATTGCCAAGGAACTTACGGGAAGGCAGTCTGAATTGGTTTGCGACCCTGTAATCCTCTATGGTTACGAAAAAGAAATAGAGGATGATCCAAAGTTGATAGGCGAGCCTTATATGGTGGTTTATTCCTACGATAACAAGTTTGATGAGTTCGCAGAAGATATCAAGAAGTATGCGCTTAAGAAGGGTTTGAAAATCGTATCTCCGGGTTTTTTTCAGAAGTGGGCAGACGTAAATGTAAATGTTGACCCGATTGAACTGCTTAGTTGTTTTAAGGGGGCTGATTGTGTCGTGACGAATACTTTCCATGGCTGCGTGATAAGTCTCATTACTGGCAGGGATATGGCTGTGAAGTTAAGGGATAATGCGAATAAGCTACTTAATTTGATGCAGGAATATGAGATTACTAATAGAGTGTTTGGTGACGGCAAAACGCTTGCTGACGTGTTTAGCCAAAAGATTGACTGGAATGTGGTTAAACAGCAGATTGCAGAACGCAGAGATGCATCGATGGACTATCTGAAACGAATGATTAATTTGTAATACTATGAAAAAAGAATATAATCCTTTAGTTTCATTCATTATACCTTGCTATAATGTAGAATCATACATTGAGCAATGCATCAATTCTATTACTGTCTCTTATACACATCTCCGAGCCCACGAGACCGAGGCTGATCT
>ERZ1027087.743-NODE-743-length-14847-cov-8.894132_pt1 | contig 14847 bp, 9 predicted proteins | sample MGYA00519413_ERZ1027087 | MGnify/ENA primary metagenome ERZ1027087 (study PRJEB26926, sample SAMN06164438) | human gut metagenome | biome: ENVO:00009003; feature: ENVO:2100002; material: ENVO:00002003 | host: Homo sapiens | place: USA | collected 2012 ...
CGGTCTCGTGGGCTCGGAGATGTGTATAAGAGACAGGTACATATAATCCGTTGTAAAAACAACAAATTACTTGATAAAATACAATCAATAGCCCATTGTTCCCATTTTTATACAATTTTAATGCAGATTTTTACATAAAAAGTGCAGTAATAAAAAGCAAACCGGACCAATACAGCTGAATGAATTGTCATTTAGCATATTGATCCGGTTATATTAAAATGCTGTATCCGCTTATTTTGTGCTTGAATTTCTGTACTCAAGCGGTGTCATTCCATACAGCTTCTTGAACTGTCTGTTAAAATGCTCCACGTTCTGATATCCTGCCTCGATTGCGATATTCTCAACAGTTGTGATGCTGTTTCTCAGCAGTGTACGTGCCTTCTTCATCTTGGCATTGGTGACCAGCTCTCCGAAAGTCTTGCCTGACTTCTCCTTTATGTACTTGGAGATATACGGCTCTGTCAGGTTGAACTGTGCAGCCATGTCTGCAAGCGATACCGTCTTGTAGTTGGCCTGGATGAAGTTGAGCATGGCAATATAGCGCTCATCCTTCACGTGACTGTCAGCCTTGGTGGCAAGATAATGGTTTACCGCAACAACAAGCGCTCCGATTGATGCCTTGATGATATCCTCATCCACACCTGTGCCCCAGAACATACTGCCGTCAACTGTGATACCCACATATGCCATAGCCTTTGATGAAGATCCGTGTGAAAGCGCATGCTCCTCGTATACAGTGAGCTCAAAGCTGATGTCAAAATATTGCTTAATTATATTGCTGACTGCATCGAGACGGCCGTTTCCATTGGCATCTACCTTTCTGGTGCTGTCATTGTGTAAAACAACCGCCTCTGCGAAAATGCCGTTTACCTGCTTAAAGTGGCACTCCGGTATAGTGAAATATGGATGAAAATCCACATAATTGTCTGTAAAGATACTGTGTACCCACTCAGGTGAAAGCTCCTTGTGCTCCTCGTCCGATACCTGCTTGACCATGTATCCGACCTGCTCTCTCATCTGCTGTGGCACATTGATACCGAAGCTCTGCTTAAGGATATATGCCACTCCGCCCTTTCCTGACTGGCTGTTGATACGGATAACATCAGCCTCGTATGTCCTGCCGACATCCTTTGGATCTATAGGCAGATATGGAACCGTCCACTTATCAAGCTTCTTTTCCTCTCTCCATGCCATGCCCTTTGAGATAGCATCCTGATGTGAGCCTGAAAAAGCAGAAAAAACAAGGTCTCCCGCATATGGCTGTCTCTCGCCTACCTTCATTCTGGTAAATGTCTCATACTTCTCCCTGATCTCAGGCAGATTTGAAAAATCAAGCTGTGGATCCACTCCGTGTGAGTAAAGATTCATGGCAAGTGTCACGATATCTACATTTCCTGTTCTCTCACCGTTTCCAAACAGCGTACCCTCTATCTCCTCAGCTCCTGCAAGCACACCAAGCTCTGATGTGGCAACACCGCAGCCTCTGTCATTATGAGGATGTAAGCAAAGCACTACTCCGTCTCTGTACTTGAGGTGCTTGTTGATATACTCTATCTGTGTGGCAAAAACATGTGGCATAGCATTCTCTACTGTGGTAGGGATATTGATGATGGCCTTATTATCAGCCTTTGGCTGCCATACATCAAGCACTGCGTTGCACACATCAACCGCATAATCCACCTCAGTGCCCGAAAAGCTCTCCGGTGAATACTGGAAACGGAAATTACCGTCAGTCTCTGCTGCAAGGTCTCTCAGTAAAACAGCTCCGTCAACTGCAAGCTGCTTTATCTCTTCCTTTGACTTCTTAAACACCTGCTCACGCTGTGCAACAGATGTGGAATTGTACAGATGTACAACCGCTCTCGGTGCTCCCTCAAGTGCCTTGAAGGTCTTCTTGATGATATGCTCTCTGGCCTGTGTCAGCACATGTATAGTGACATCATCAGGAATCATATCCCTCTCAATAAGAGCTCTCGTGAAATTGAACTCTGTCTCAGAGGCTGCCGGGAAACCTACCTCGATTTCCTTAAAGCCTATATCTACAAGCATCTTAAAGAAGTCAAGCTTCTCCTCAAGACTCATCGGCTCGATTAGAGCCTGGTTACCATCACGTAAATCAACCGAACACCACAGTGGTGCTTTATCTATATAATCCTTCTTAACCCAGTCATAAGTGCATTCAGGAGGCAGAAAATAACTGCGCTCGTATTTTTCATATCCTTTCATCTTAAAACCTCTTTTCGTTTGAACTGATATAATTGTAACACATAAGCGCAGTTATTGGAATGATTATATTTAATCACTTTGGTTGATGTAATTTAATTTTTTATAAAAATATAATCAACTTTATTGATTTTGATTATTCTAATCAGATATTTAGGCTAAAATATCCGGCTAATCCTCTCTCTTATTACCCCAGAAAAACAATGCAACTGTTCCCGGACCGGTGTGGCTTCCTATAGTCGTACCGATATCATTTATCTCTACTTTGCCCTTCATCTTAGGGAAGGCAGCCTCTATCAGATCAGCTACGGCTTTAGCATCCTCATAGCATGCAGAATTTGATATATAGACCTTATCCGAATAATCGGCACCATCCTTGCAGAGTGCCTGCATCTTCACAAGCATCTCCTTTATTGCCTTCTTTTTGGTGCGGATTTTCTCACGCACAATAAGCTTTCCCTCATTGCTCACATTCATGAAAGGACAGATATTCAGCACATTTCCCACGAATCCCGCGGTCTTTGAGATACGGCCGCCCCTGATAAAAAATGTAAGGTCTGATGAGAAGAACCAGTGATTCACCTCAAGTCTGTGCTCCATGGTCCAATCAGCCAGTGTATCAATATCCATGCCGCTATCCCTAAGGTCAGCGAGCTTATCCATCAAAAGACCAAAGCCTGACGATGCTGCCAGCGAATCAATCACATATATCTTTCTGTCAGGGTATTCCTCCTCGAGAGCCTCCTTTGCAAGCCTTGCCGAGTTGACTGTACCTGATATACCGGAGCTTAGTGTACAGTGAAGCACATCATATCCCTCATCCAGAAACTGTCTGAAGTACTCCATGTACTCCTCCTGATTGATCTGCGAGGTCTTTGTCATGGCACCTGCCTCCATTGCCTTGTAGAAATCCGGCAGTGGCATGGACTGTCCTAAATCATCCATATATTCTTTACCATCAAGCTCATAGTGAAAGCATGCGTACTTAATATTTCTCTCGAGCATATGCTCCCTGGTAAGATCTGCTGTTGAACAGCAGCTAATCACATAATTTGACATATTATTTTCCTTTACCTTTTGACCTTTTATCATTATATGTAGTCAGATACATATGGTATCTCATGATATAAAATATCGTCAAGCTTTGCAACAGCATCGTACGTAGTCTGTATTTTGCCCATCTGCAAAAGCTTCTCGGCACTCTTGTAGCCTAAAAGCAGTGTGGTAAACGTGCCAATAGACATGCTTAGGTGATACTGTGGATTTTTGTCGGTGAGAGCACAGTGCCCCTTCTCAAAATCAATGACAAATGTGCCATTGTTCCACGGAAGAAGGTCATCTGCTATCTCAAAGCTAAAGCAGCCGCTTGGACCATCCGGGTCACAGTTGTACTGTGAAATAAACTGCGCCACATCGATGATTCTGCCCATGGCGTATGGTCTGATCGTCTCCTTTATATCACTGTCGTCGAGTTCAAAAGCGATAGGCTCGCTGTAATAGTTGTTGCCTCTGACCTCATCTATCATGGAATCGTGGGCATGAATGTATTCCCACAGGCCAAGCTGTGCCTCACGGTTTAAGTAGATGAGCTCCTTGATGTGCATGACATCGGAGCTGATAAGATACACCATATAGCCACACGGTTCATCATCCTCGTTGTAGTAGATGGCGACCATCGTATCATCCTCATCCCAGCGGAAGTACTCCTCCCAAGCCAGATTGTTTCTGTACAGACAGCCGTGCGTCTTTGCAGCAAAGTGAGTATGAAGCTTCTTAAACTGCTCGTCATCCCACTGCACACGGCGCACATAGCCCGGCTCCTTAAGCTTTGTGGGAATCTGTCTGTCCTTTATCACATATGTCATCTTGTTTGAGATAATCTCCCAGCCAAGTCCTCTGTAAAGAGGTATGGAGTATGGGTACAAAAGAGCAAACGACTTGTTGCTGTCGCGCATTCTCGTAAGACTCTTTCTCATGAGCTTTTTCATGAGACCATGACCGGTGTACTCAGGATACGTGCAAACACTTGTGACAAAGCCCACCTCGTAGCGCTCGCCGTATATATTCATATCGAGCGGATATACAGCAAACTGAGCCACAAGCTCCTCTTTTTTGTCTATGATATTGAAGCAGCCGAGCACATCAGCTCTCTCAAGCACCGGAAACTTCGACTGCTTGATTTCGTCATCCTTCCAGCCTGTCTCGGCAAGGTCTGCCTCTGTCACCTGAAAAGCATAACGAAGCAGTGCATTGTACTCCTCCGCATCATCCTTTGTCAGTACTCTTATCTTAAATTCATCTGATTTAAAAGAATGCATAGTGTCCTTTCTCGCCTGTCTTTACTGTATACATCAGATCGTCCGCCTTTTTAATGAGCTCGGTAATCTGACTCTCACTGGTAACATTTCTCTCATATGAAATACCGATGGAGCAGGTGATATTCTTCTCCTCATTAAACTCTACGTCATGGTTGAGATATTTCTTTATCTGCCTGCTGAAGCCGTCTGCCTCTGCAATTCTCGCATAGATATCCTTTGCGATATTCTCAAGCTCGTATCTGGCACATGACTCAATGACTATGATGAACTCATCACCGCCATATCTGCTCACAAAGCCTCTGTCATTAGCAACTTCCTTGAACACAAAGGCCATCTCCTTAAGTATCAGATCTCCCACATCATGACCATATGTATCATTATAATGCTTGAAATTGTCCAGGTCAATAAACATAAGACCCACATCCATGCCACCGGATGTAACACTTATGCGCTTTTCAAGCTTTTCAATCTCCTGATACATACCTGCTCTGTTATAGATACCGGTAAGCATGTCAGTGATAGCTGCCTGCTTCAGCCTCTTGTTCATCTCATTGGCCTTCTCATTGGCCTCAATACGGGCAATGGAATACTCAAGCTCTCTGAACAACAGCTTGAAAATGCTCAGATCATCCTCATTGAGCATGTATCGCTCGATTGAGCCATGCCAGTTGTCCTTCATGCGCACATATGCTATGAGTACACTTGAAAGTGCATCATTCTTGATAAAAGGCACTGCGACAAATGAGCATACATCATCCACGCCGAAGTACGAGATGACATTTTCATACTCGTAGAAGCCCTCTGCAATCTTTGATGTGGCAATGCCCTCCGGATAGTCTATCATGATATCACATATACCCTTTATAACCTCATCTGTCATATCACAGCCCGTATCATTATAAAGCACCTGCGGCTCCTTCGCGTGCAGATCTATGATCAGCGCACAGTCAAGACTGAAATGATTGATGAAATTGCTCATGGCATTTTCAATCATGGTGTCCTTCTTCTGGTCATTGACATCGATAATGGTCTGCCATATGGAAATAAACTCCATCTGACGCTTTGAGCCCTGATAATCCTTTTCGAGCCCATGCTGCTTTACAAGCATATTAATCTGCCGCTCATTGATATGGCCATCACTCAGTGACTCCAGGTTGATATTTTTTAACATGTCAAGCGGAGCTGCCTCTGCTATTTCATGCATCCTTTTATTGTGTGCCTCTAAAAGTATTCTCTCATGCTCTATAAGCTCATTTTTGCCGAGCAGCTCAAACAGCTTCATCCTGCTTTCCCTGTATATCGAATAGGCAAAAAATTCGTTTCCCTCCGCATTAACGAGATATCTCTCCGCATCCTCAAAACGTAAAAAGGCTTCTTCCTTTTCACCATCGTGCCACAAGAGCATGGCTGATGCAAAGGAGTAAAGGAACATCTCATCATCGCATCTGGAATAGTCATGGACTGCCTCAGTTCTTGTGGTGTCAATTACTCTGTAGATGACGTAATTAAGAAACTGCTTGCAGCTGAGCAGATAGCGCTCACAGCTGAATCTGTCCCCAGAAAATATAGATGCAAGCGCAAGAAGCGCATATACCTTACTCGTGTTGCACACTCTTAAGCTGTTTAGATGAAGCTTTATAATAGTCTTCATGGCAACTAAAAGTGCATGGACAGCCTCCTTATAATTGCCCTGCATGATATAGTTAAGAGACTTGTTATAATACACCTCAGCTATATCCTCCGGCAGCTTCAGGTAATATAACATATTGATTGCAGCATTGTAATAATTGTCAACCAGCTCATTTTTACCCATGGCACTTAAATTGTAGCCTATAGACGTAAGCACTCTCGCAACATATATATTGCCGTGTCCCTTCATGAACTCGTATGTACGGATAACATATAAAAAGGCTATCTCATTGAGACCGCTTGTGCTGGCAAGCATGATAGTCTTCTGATATGCATCATACACAAGCTGCTCATTTCCTATCTCCTTCGCAAGCTCAAGCCCCTTTGTAAAATGCTTTAGTAATGATTCATCATAAAAGGACTGCTTCACCACATCCCGGCTATTGTCGTATGCGTAAATATATATATGTGCCAGATGATTCCTGTAGCCGTGCTTTATGAGCTTTTCTATAATTTCATCACTGACAGGTATATCCTGTACACAGAAGAATATATTGTACCAGCCCGACATCTTTATCATAACGGACAAAAGCTCAGACTTGAATTCGAGCAATTCATCATCCGCCAAAAGTGCATAGTCATAGGCTTTCTTTGCACAGCCTTCAGCCTTCTCAAGCTTGCCCTGATACATATAGCAGGTACCCTTCATAAAATAATACAAAGAAAAATAATGCTCACTGTCATTTTCCGGTATCAGCGCCTTGTACTCATTCATAAGCTCAATCGCTTTGGACATCTCTCCAAGTAAAACAGATGTCCTGGCATAGACCAGATAAAAACGTCTCAGACTCTTTTCATCAATCCATGCATTCTCAAACTTAATCTTGTGCTCTATGATACGACAGCCTCTCCTTGCCTGCTCATAATCCAGAAACTCCATAATATTTGATGCTTCCTGTATACTCTGCTCAAAGTTCATAGTGATATACAGCTCATCATCATTTGTGGTTTTTATGTTATTTTTAAGTGGTCCGGCACTGCCTATATAGTATATGGCGCTCCTGTCCTCAAGCGACTCAACTATACGATCCCACACCTCAACAGTGCTGTCTGCACCCTTGACTATGGCATTGACACCTAACACGATACCGATATTGGCGCATGGATTGTCAATCAGATACTTGATGGTCTCAATTGAGCTCTTAGATGCCATCTGGAATCTGTTTATCACAATCATCAAAGGCCTCACCTCAGAAAGCCTCTTGAGCATGTCAGCTATGGCCATCGTCATGCGTCTCTGCTCGTATGCTACCTCATTTAACAGCACTGTCTCCTCTCTGAAGCACTCACCGGTCTCATAATAGCTGTTTAACACCTGTCTGTGCAGATAGTACACACCGCACTCCTTCTGGAAATCATCAAAGCTTCCGCCTATGAAGCGCCTGTGCATATTGCATATGATGTCCAAAAATGGCTCATAAGCTCCGACCAGCGTATTGTAAGAGAACTCACTGTATGCAAAAAAGACGTTATCCTCATTGCTTTGATAACGTCTTATAACCTCAAGATTTTCAATCGAAAAATCATTGCTATAATTCGCCATTACGATATTTCGAGTCTCTTTTCCTATGCGATTGTAAATCTGCTCGATTACCCCGCTATAATACTTCTCTATCATCTAATTACCCCATCATGTTCCAAAGCCGACACAGTGTATATCAATCCTCCTGTAATCAAGCTTTTCCGAAATAATCCTAAAACCATAGTAGACCAAAACTCCTAAAAAGTCAATCTTTTGACTCAATAATGATAAATTTTCCTCTATGGATATCAACCACTGCATGGTCATCTACTATTTCATTGGATATACCAAGCGATGTAAACCTGTCAAAGGAATAATCAGTAACAGGATACTTAAAGCCTCTAAGGCTTACCTCATTGTCGTCTGTCAGTGCTATAAGAGATACAAACCGGCCATACTGTGCTGATTTTTCAATGGTTACCGGCTTATCTGCCATCCTTATGCGGTTGTTTGTATCGATAATGCTGATATCGGTTTTACTTTCCAGGCCTATTCCCAAAAGTGAAATATTTCCAAGCACATGGTCTATTCTGCTGCCTGTTGCTCCAAGCACCACTATGCTTCGTGCTCCCTCGCTTATTGCCAGTCTTATGGCGTACTCTGTATCAGTATCATCCTTTACGGGATTGAGCCTGCGTATCTCAGTCTGTCCCTTTCTCTCAAAATACTCCAATGCATTTGTCTTAGTTGAATCGAAATCACCTACAATTATATCAGGTGTGACACCGTTTTCGTACAGAAAATCCATTCCGCTGTCAGCCGCAATGATAGCATCTATTCCGTCAGTCTTTATCTCATTTAAGCCGAATTCCTTATCTATTTTTCCACCACATACAATCAAATACCTCATTTTATCCACCTTCTTATAAATAACATATCCACATTTGCTACAGCCCCGGAAGCATTTCTGTTTTAACCTGCATCTGTTACATCATGATATTCAGAAAACCCTTTACATTTTCTTCTATATCTCCGCTAAACACCGCACTTCCCGCAACAATGATATTGGCTCCTGCTGCAAGCAGTGTCTCCACGTTCTCAAGATTAACACCACCGTCCACCTCGATATCAGCCTTATTTGCGGTTTTCTCAAGAAGTGCCTTTAAGTCGCGCACCTTGTCTACAGTATACGGAATAAGCTTTTGTCCTCCAAAGCCCGGATTTACAGTCATGATAAGCACCATGTCCACTTTGGGAAGCACATACTCTATGGCTGAGAGCGGAGTAGCCGGATTTAATGCTACACCTGCCAGTATGCCCTTTTCCTTTATTGCCTCGATTGTCCTGTCAAGATGCTTACATGCCTCCGCATGGACTGTGATGATATCTGCTCCTGCTGTCGCAAAATCATCTATATATCTGACCGGCTCATCTATCATCAGATGCACATCAAACATACGCTCTGTGCACTTTCTGATTGTCTTTATGACCGGCAGTCCTATTGATATGCTTGGAACGAAGCTGCCGTCCATAACATCTATATGCACATACTGTGCTCCGGCCTCATCAAGCTGCTTAAGCTGCTCTCCGAGTATTGAATAATCCGCTGATAAAATTGATGGTGATAAACAGTTCATGTTTTCCTCCGTTTGATTATGCTTTAAATTAATACTTTTGTCTGTTTTTAAGCTCCTCATATAAAAGCTTATAATTATCATACCGCACCTGCGATATTTTCCCATCTGCAAGAGCTTCCTTCACACCGCAGTCCGGCTCATTTATATGACTGCAGCCCTGAAACCTGCAATATGGCTCATACTCTACAAACTCCGGATAACATGTCCACAGATCTTCCTTTTCAAAGCCCGGCACATCCATCGAGCTAAAGCCCGGTGTATCCATGATATACGTGCCATCCTTTATCGGGATAATCTCAGAATGTCTGGTCGTATGCTTTCCGCGCTCTATTTTCTCACTTATATGTCCGGTCTCCATCTGCACATCATCCTGCAGACAGTTAATGATAGATGACTTGCCAACTCCCGAGGGACCTGCAACCGTGGTCGTCCTTCCCTCTAAAATATGCTTTATCTCATCTATGCCCTCACCTGTTTTCGTGCTGGTAAAAAGCACTCTATAGCCAGCCGGCTCGTATATGCTTTTAAGCTCCTGCTGCTCTTTAGGTGTGATTAAGTCCTTTTTGTTGAAGCATATGGTAACCGGGACATGCTGGTACTCCATCATACACAAAAACCTATCAAGCAGGTTGAAATTGGGATCCGGCTTTGCGGATGCAAAAATAACCAGGGCCATGTCTATATTGGACACAGCCGGCCTGATAAGTTCGTTTTTCCGTGGCAGTATACGCTCGACATTGCCTATGTGCTTTTCATCATCGAGGACTGCTATGTCGACGATATCGCCTACCAGCGGCTTTATCTTTTGTTTTCTGAAGGTGCCTTTTGCTTTGCACTCGTAGAGAGTGCCGCCTGTGGCAGTTTCTTTTGCTTCCTTGGTTTCTTCTACGTAGACGTAGTAGAAGCCGGCAATTCCTTTAATAATTTTTCCTGTCATGGTTTTCCTTGTGTGCTTTTGTATTTGCAGGAGTCACGCTTTCGGCGGGGTGCATGCCGCGCTTTGAGGTTGTGTGGGTGGCGGGGGCAGGCATATATTCCTCTAAAAAAATATGAAGCCAGCCCCGGGCTCTCCTACGGACAGGCTATGGCTTGCTCTGCCATGTTCTTTCCTCGGTAGGTTTATGGCACCCCGGGGCAATTCATATTTTTTTCTCGGAACACATGCCTGCCCCGCTTCCTTAGTTCCTCTCCGCGAGTTCAGGTTTTCGTCCGCGGGTTGGTGTGGTAGTGGGGTGCGGATTGCACCACTTCGTGGGTGCTATCCGGTGGCTACAATAAAGACATGTATTGTGTGTATTTACAAATACGATGGCGATACGGAAAACTTGACGTAGCTGCGCTACGGCTCGTTTTCCTTGTGCTGCCCCAAGCTATGGCAATATCTACTTCTTTTTTGCTATTCCGGTTTATAATAATTATTTAACTTCTCTTATGCTTATGGCACGCTATACGTTACTGGATCAAGTGTGACAGTTGCAGGATTTCCTGCTTCATCTGTTTCCCCTGTCTGAACTGTCCAAGTAACCACAATACTTCCTGTAGCTTCTTTCATTGTTCCGGAAACTGTAAATGATGACGTATTTTCATATGAACCCTTATCGTATACAGTTCCACTTTTACCTACAAGCTTATACTCTGCTTTTACTACAGTTCCCTCTCCACTATAACTAATTCCTTTACTTACGTTAGTCGATATCTCCTGCTTTCCCTTACTGAGTGTAAGTGTGATTGTGGTGCCTGCGGCTACGGTTTCGCCGGATTTGGTCTGGCTGATTACGCTGCCGGCTGGTACTGTGTCGCTGTACTGGGAGTCAGCATAGGTATACTTGAGCCCTGCTCCTGCGAGGGCGCTTTCTGCATGTGACTGTGAGGCACCTACTACGTTTGGCACGGTGATTGGCTTCTGGCCCGGTGAGAGGGTGACTGTTACTGTGCTGCCCTTTGCGGCCTGTTTCTTTGCTGATGGTGACTGTGCTGTTACTACATCTGCTGCTACACTGTCATTGTAATCTCCATACTCGAAGGTGACACTAAAGCCTGCTGATTCGAGTGTACTCTTTGCTGAGCTCTTGGTCTTTCCGATTACACTTGGTATCTTGACCATCTCTGATGTACTATCACCTTTTCCTGCGATAACTACATTAATCTGTGAACCACGCTTTACTGTATCTCCGGCCTTGACATCCTGCTCAAGGATTGTGCCATCCTTTTCATCTGACTGCTTTGTCTCAAATGCAAATACTGTGAGGTCAAGCTTTAAGCGGTCTACTGCCTTCTGAGCATCCTCCACTGACATGCCTCTGATGTCAATCATCTGGCCCTCTGTCTCAGTCTGTGTCTCTGACTCTGATTCAGACTCGGTCTGTGTCTGTGACTCTGTCTGCTGTGACTCTGAGTTCTTTTTGCCGCCAAACTTAAACACTCCTGCCACTGAAAGTGCAAGATATATGATAACTATTACAATGATTACGGCTGTTACTATACCCATGATTGTGATTGCTTTATCCATCTTTGGATTTAAAAGCTTGCCGTCATCATCATCGTCTTCGTCTTCTTCGTCATCATCGTCGTCTAAGAGTGACTCATCATATTCATCATCATCGTCTTCATCGTCAGCATACTCATCACCATTATCTGCATCGGTATCATCATCGTTTAAGTCCTCTGCAACACCTCTGCCTTCTTTTATCTTGTCAAGCTCCTCCGGGCTTATAACCTTGGTCTTGCCACCGTCAACGAGTGGTGCTATTGTAACGAAATCCTCATCAGGATGCGCAAGAGAGCGCCTTATGTCTGTGAGAAGCTCCTCAATAGTCTGGTATCTGCGGTCCGGTGTCTTTTGTGTACACTTTAAGATGATTTTCTCAAAGCTGATTGGCAGATCCGGTGCGTAGATGCTTGGCCTTGCAATCTCCTCCTGTAGGTGCTGCAGTGCAACTGCCACTGTGGTATCACCGTCAAACGGCACACGGCCTGTAACCATCTCAAACATTACGATTCCCAGTGAGTAAATATCACTTCTGCCATCGACGAAGCCGTTTCTTGCCTGCTCCGGAGATGCATAGTGTACTGAGCCCATCACATCTGAGCTTATTGTATTTGAAGATGTAGCCTTTGCAATTCCAAAGTCTGTCACCTTTACCTTGCCATCTGTAGAAATAATGATATTCTGCGGCTTGATATCACGGTGAATGATATTTTTATTGTGAGCGGCCTCTATGCCCCTTGCCACCTGGATTGCAATACTTGCAGACTCCTTGAATGACAGCTGGCCCTTTTTCTCGATATAAGTCTTAAGTGTGATACCCTCGACATACTCCATGACAATGTAGTACAGACCATTCTCGCTGCCTACATCATAGATATTTACGATATTTGGATGCTCAAGTCCTGCTGCTGACTGTGCCTCAGCACGGAACTTGGTCACAAATGAACTATCCTCCGAAAACTCCTGCTTTAAAACCTTTATAGCTACAAAACGGCTCAGTATATGGTCTTTTGCCTTGTATACATCAGACATGCCGCCTGCGCCAACCTTGCTTAGGATCTCATATCGATCCGATAAAAAACTTCCTATCTCTAACATCTGTTATTACCTCGTCTTAAAATGGTTTAATAATCATTACAGTGATATTATCGCGGCCACCGTTTGCATTGGCCATGGCGACAAGCTGTGACGCTGCTGTCTCGATATTATCATTTTGCCTAATAGTATCGCATATTTCTTTATCTCTCACCATATTGGTAAGTCCGTCTGTACACAGAAGAATCCTGTCGTCCTCACATAGCTCGACCTCAAAAAAATCTGCCTCCACATGATCTGCTGCCCCGACAGCTCTCGTGATGATATTCTTGTCCGGATGAACTCTCGCCTCGTCGGCATTTATCTCACCCATCCTGACCATCTCATCAACCAGTGAATGATCCCTGGTAATTTGTCTGATCTGCTCTGTGCCACCTACAATATAAAGCCTGCTGTCACCTATATTGGCCACAAAAAGCTTGTTTCCTATAATAGTTCCTACGACTAAGGTGGTACCCATTCCACGCTTAGCTTCATCCTCACGAGACTCAGCCACCAAAAGCTCATTTGCCTTGTTGATAGCCTCTTTGATGATGGATACCGGTTCATCCCCGGCATTTCTCGATACCGATGCAACCACACGCTCTATAGTGTATCTGGAAGCATAGTCACCGGCTTTGTGTCCTCCCATTCCATCTGCTACGATGAAAAGATTCGGAAGATTTCCTACTGCAGTGTCAGACGAGAAATAAAAATCCTGATTCATCTCACGAATAGCACCTGCATCCGTAATGGAAAACGTCTTCATCTAGTTTATTCCTCTCTCTTTATCTATATGCTTCTTGCGAAGCTGTCCACAGGCACCGTCTATATCTCTGCCCATTTCCCTTCTAATAGTAACATTAATTCCGTTTTTTTCAAGCCTATTTTTAAAAGCCTCTATAACACCCTTGTTGGACTGCACGTAGTCGCGCTCCTTTATCGGGTTTACCGGAATCAGATTTATATGGCAGTTCATGCCATGCACGAGTGCCGAAAGCTCTGTTGCATCCTCGGCTGTATCGTTCACTCCGCCTACCAGGCTATACTCAAAGGTGACTCTGCGGCCGGTCTGTGCAAAATAATATTTGCATGCATCGACCACATCATGTATATCATAGCTGTTTGCAACCGGCATGAGAGCTTTTCTCTTTTCCTGGTTGGAGGCATGCAGTGAAAGCGCCAGCGTGATAGAAAGCTTTTCATCTGCAAGCTGTCTCATGCGCGGTACGAGACCACATGTGGAAACTGTCAGATTGCGCTGGCTGATATTGATACCGTTTTCATCAGTAAGAAGCTCTATAAAGCGCAGCAGATTGTCGTAATTGTCAAGCGGCTCACCTGTCCCCATGACAACTACATTTGAGATGCGCTCTCCTATGTCCTTGCCTATCTGATAAATCTGGTCAATCATCTCAGACGGCCTAAGCCCCCTAACGAGACCATCAAGAGTAGATGCACAGAATCTGCACCCCATCCTGCAGCCAACCTGCGAAGATATGCATACAGAGTTTCCATGCTTGTACTTCATAAGTACACTTTCTATGACGTTGCCATCATCAAGTGCAAAGAGATATTTTCTCGTGCCGTCGAGCTTTGACACCTGCACCTCCTCTTTTTTTAGCGAGATGAGTATTGCATTGTCCTTTAATACCTGTATGAACTTTTTTGAAATATTGGTCATCTCATCAAAGCTGTCCACATGCTTCACATGAATCCACTCATATATCTGCTTCGCACGGAATTTCTTCTCTCCGAGCGATATGATAAACTCTGTGAGCTCGTCCATATTCATTGATTTGATGTCAGTTAGTTGTTCTTTTATCTGTTCCATATCATTTTTATTAAGTCTGCATTTAACTATTGTTTTATAAATGTTTTTTCTTATTTGTTTTGCTTATTGTTTATTCTGTCTCTTATACACATCTCCGAGCCCACGAGACCGAGGCTGATCTC
>ERZ1027087.746-NODE-746-length-14701-cov-7.455961_pt1 | contig 14701 bp, 9 predicted proteins | sample MGYA00519413_ERZ1027087 | MGnify/ENA primary metagenome ERZ1027087 (study PRJEB26926, sample SAMN06164438) | human gut metagenome | biome: ENVO:00009003; feature: ENVO:2100002; material: ENVO:00002003 | host: Homo sapiens | place: USA | collected 2012 ...
CGTCAGATGTGTATAAGAGACAGGATATAAATTCTAATCCTTATGAACCGGATGATCTGAGTCCGGATGATTATGCTTTAGGGTCGGCTATGAGCGGTATGGCAAGCACGGTTATCGCTTCAGATGTAAATACGGCACAGTTTACGGATTGCTTGTTGGGAGGTCCTTTGGGTGGTTACTTTGCAGATTCTAATAGTGGATGGTCCAATACAATTTCTAATTTTGATGCCAAAAACGACTGGACACGTGTATTCTTGATAAGCGATAAGATCATTGCTACATTATATAGTAATTTGAATGCCATTAAGATTGTTTCTGATAATACACATAATCCTGTACCCTACGCAATTGCGCAAATTATGAAAGTGGCGGCTATGAGTCGTGTTACTGATGCTTATGGTGCGATACCGTATTCAAAGATTGGTGAGGATGGAAAGATAACCACTCCATACGATTCACAAGAGGAAGTTTATAATAAATTCTTTGAGGAATTGGATGGTGCTATTGCAGTCTTAACTGAAAATAGAAATGCTGCACTTGTTGCCAGTGCTGACTTTGTCTACAGCGGTAATGTACAGAAGTGGTGTAAGTTTGCTAATTCATTGAAATTACGTTTAGCTATCCGCATAGCTTATGCAAATCCTTCGAAGGCAAAAGAAATGGCAGAAAGTGCAGTCAAGCAGGAAATGGGGCTTATAGAGTCGAATGAAGATAATGCGAAGTGGAATTATTTTGGAACTCTTCCGAATCCGATATATACGGCTGTACGCTATAATGAAGAAAAAACAGGTGGTGATACCCATGCAGCAGCAGATATTATTTGCTATATGAATGGTTATGATGACAATCGTCGTGCTAGCTATTTTGAACAATCTAAATGGGAAGGACAGACTTATGTCGGTTTGCGCCGTAGTATCAATTTGGCTAAAATGGGTGATTACTTTAGTAATTATTCTACAATAAAGATGAAGTCTTCTGATCCTGTTCTTTGGATGAATGCTGCGGAAGTTGCTTTCTTGCGTGCCGAAGGAAAGGCGATCTTTAATTTTGATATGGGAGGAGAGGCTGGTAGTTTCTATAATAAGGGAATTCGGCTTTCTTTCGAGCAATGGGGAGCGGCTGGAGCTGACAACTATATGGAAGATGCCATAAGTAAACCGGCTACTTATAAGGACCCGTCTGGAGTCTATACGTATGAAGGAACACTTTCTGAAATAACCGTTAAATGGAATGAGTCGGCTACTCCGGCTGAGAAACAGGAACGCATTATTACACAGAAGTGGATTGCTAACTGGCCATTGGGCAATGAAGCGTGGGCGGATTATCGTCGTACCGGTTATCCTAAGATGATTCCAGCTGCCGCTGATGGTAACCGTAGTGGTGGAGTTGTAGACAGTAATAAAGGTGCAAGACGTATGCCCTATCCTTCGGAAGAATATACCAACAATACTGAAAATGTGCAATATGCAGTACAGAACTATTTGAAGGGAGCGGATAATATGGGTACTGATGTGTGGTGGGCACGTAAGTAATAATTAATAAATAGTATATTATGAAAATATATAGAAACTCATTTAAAGGAATTATGATAGCTGCTTTCTCTATGTTGGCGTTATCTGCTTGTTCCGATTGGACTGAAACGGAAAGCATCGACCTTGGTCAACCGGATATAACTAACCAGAATCCGGAACTTTATGCCAAATATTTGCAGAATTTGCGCGAATATAAAAAATCGGATCATACATTGGTATATGTATGGTTTGATAATAATCAAAAGGTACCTTTTAATAGGTCACACCATATTACAGACTTGCCGGATAGCATTGATGTCGTAAGTATGATCCATCCGGATAATTTGGCTGACTGGGAATTAAAAGAAATAAACCAAGTCCGTAATGAAAAGACTATGAAGGTTATTTATACAATTGATTTTGAATCAATCAAAGCTGCATATAATGCGAAGCTGGAACTTGCTACCGAAGAAGAACCTGTGGCTGAAGAATTTCTTGATTTCCTGACTGATTCATTGGAGTACTCACTGTCTTTAGTCGGCAAGTATAATTACGATGGTATTTGCATCGGATATGCCGGTAAGGCCAGAATTCACATGCGTCCTGCTGAGTTGAAAGAATATACACAGAATGAAACGGCTTTTATTAATATCATGAATGACTGGCACAAACGTAATCCCGAAAAAGTAATCACTTATGAAGGAAAGCCGCAGAACTTGATTAACCCTGCATTGCTGGATGATTGTATGTCTATCTTGATTTCAGGAAAAGAATCGACAAATGAAAATGATTTGACTTACAAAATGCTGTTGGCAAATGTAGAAAGTGTTCCTCAGAACCGTTTCGGAATGACGGTAATGGCTACCGACCTGAATGATCCTAATAAAAAGATTGGGTACTTTACTGACGGTTCATTGGCTATGGCTGGATTGGCAAGTTGGGCACCTTCTGTTCATGGAGGTGTTACAGTAAAGGCGGTAGGTGTCTATAATGTCTCTACTGATTACTATACTTCTGTGCAGAACTATTTCTATACGAGACAACTTATTTCGAGTGTTAATCCATCTGTTAAATGAAAAAGAGAATGAAAATTATGAAATGTATAGTAAATAAGCTGTTTTCTTTATTGCTTGCAGTATTTGGGCTGTTAGCAGTATGCTCATCATGTGATGATGATATGGAAAGCTATAATAACAAAGCTTTTGTCAGTACTTCAAAAGTAGGTAATATTTTGTTGAAGGGGACTAATAATGAGGAAAATGTAGTAATTAAAACTGCAATTGCTAAACCGGAAACGATGGATATCAAAGTGGTATATAAAACAGATGCTTCTTTAGTAGGTGAATATAATCTGATTTATGGAGAACAGGCTATAATCGTTCCAAATGAGAATTACGAAATAACTGATAATGTCTCTACTATTATGGCTGGTGCAATGCAGGGAAATGATGTAATGGTTCATTTTAAAGATTTGTCAATGCTTGACCGTGATTTGGTTTATGTTCTGCCTGTTACAGTATCCGAATCATCTATAGAGTTTTTGAAAAGTACCCGCACCACTTACTTTGTAATCAAGGGTGCTGCATTAATTAATACGGTGGGTAATATCACAAAAAATTATCTGACTTTACAGTCTCCCGGAACTTCTACATTAAGTGGCATGAACCAATTAACTATAGAAGCCTTGGTGCGAATAGATCAGTTTGGTAAATTGATTAGCACTGTTATGGGTATTGAAGGAACCTTCCTATTCCGTGTTGGTGACGCTGGTGTCCCTGATAACCAACTTCAATTGGCAACTTCAAGTGGTAATGTTACAGATGCAGCTTGGCAAATTCCAACTAATGAGTGGGTACATTTAGCCGCTACTTTTAATTCTGTAGATGGTGCTGTAGAAGTCTATATGAATGGAATAAAGAAGGGAGCAACGCAAACTACAAGTTATAGGAGAGCTGTAAATTGGGCTTCAGGAAGTTTCTATATTGGAAAGTCGTATGACGATGCCCGTTGGTTGGAAGGAGATATTTGTGAATGTCGTGTTTGGAATCGTGTATTGACTGCTGATGAAATTAAAGCCAAAGACCACTATTATGTAGTAACTCCTGACAGTGAAGGTTTGGTGGCGTATTGGAAATTTGACGAGGGCAGTGGAAAAGTTATTGCGGATCATACAGGAAACGGAAATACTGTAGTGGCAAATAGTGATATTACATGGACTACGGTTTCATTACCGAAATAATAACCTTATTAATGATAAGAAGATAAATTATGAAATACATCAATTATATGAATATGAAATGTTGGATTGCAGCATTAGTGCTGTCAGGTGGTTTATTTGCCGCTTGTTCCGATGATGTTGTAGTCGGACAGGTAGACGAAAGCAAATATACGACTGGTGATGGAAGCGTGATGGGATATATCAGTGACAATTACGGGAAACGTATGTTTACGAATGTAGAATTCCGTAGTGCAGGCGATGTCTCTTTATATTTGAAAACTACAGCAAAGTTGACAGCGGAAGCTGCTGTGACTGTGGCTTATGATGAGACTGTACTTACAGAGTATAATAATAAGTATGGGACTTCATATGAAGTATTTCCTAAAAATGAAGTAACATTGGAAAATGGCGGTGTCATCAAGATGGCTGCAGGAGCTGTTCAATCATCTGAAATGAAGGTGTCTTATGTTTCAGATGGTAATCTTGACTCGGATAGGAGTTATATTATTCCTTTGCGCATGAAAGTTACGTCTGGAGATTTTAAGTTAGCTGAAGAGGATCAGACTCGTCTGATTTTTGTGAAAGACTTGACAGGAATTCCTGATTGTAATAAATATGTAGATGGTAAACCGGGAGTAAAAGTATTTAGTTGTATGGAAGTGAATGATACAAATCCACTGAACAATTTAAGCTTTACGTTAAAAAGTAATGGAAAACCATTAGTGGATGCTTTGATTATTTTCTCGGCAAATATCAATTACAATGCAGAAACCGGACGCGTTTATATTTTTAATAATGAAAATGTACAGGCATTGCTTGACCAACGTGAACACTATTTGAAACCTCTACAAGACAGAGGTATGAAGATTATTCTTGGTTTGCTGGGTAATCATGACCGTTCGGGAGTGGCTAATATGTCTAAAGAAACTGCTGAAGCGTTTGCTCTGGAGGTAAAAGCAATGTGTGATGCTTATCAGTTGGATGGTATTTTTGTAGATGATGAGTATTCTGACTATGAATATAGTAATATAACTCCGGGGTTTGTATATCCCGGTAAGGAGCCTGCTGCACGCCTTTGTTATGAAGTGAAGAAAGCACAACCTGAAAGATGGGTAATTGCTTATGCATATACTACTACTTATGGTTTGCCGTCTATTGATGGAATGCAGTCCGGAGAGTTTGTAGATTATGCATTGCATGATTATGGTGGTTCTTCTGATTTAAGTAGTTCCTTCCCTGGGATGCCCAAATCTAATATGGGTTTGTACTCTCAAGAATTTAATCAAGGGCGTACGGCGAGTGAGTCCAGTTTGAGAAGTATGCGTGATAATGGATATCTGTCACATATGATTTTTGCGATGGATCCTAATCGATCAAATTTTGAATGGAGTCAATTGCCGGCAATGGAAAGAATGGCAAGAGCCTTCTATGATGATGAGTTAGTGTTTGATGGTATGAAGTATCCGAAAGACTGGAATTAGGAAATAACTATAAACGATTAAAAAGTAAAATGAATTATGAAAATCACAAGTAAAATAATAGTTCTGTTGATGTCTGTATTATTGCCGATGGGATTTGCAGGATGCAGTGACGACGATGATGATATGCCTAATCCTGGCGGAGAAGAGGCGCCGGAGTTTGTCCTCGGACAGGAGTCTTTAAAAGTGAAAATCGGGCCGGAAAATAAAGTGACTGTAGACATTAAGCAAGGAGGAGGAGAATACGATGCTTTTATTTTGGATGCAAAAGTTGCAACAGCGGAAGTTACGGATGGCGTGATTAAAGTAGAGGGGCTTGCAAACGGACAAACATTTTTGATGGTTTCTGATAAATATAATCGTTATCGTAAATTACCTGTTAGGGTTTATACGGTAGATAAGATCCAGTTGAGCCATGAAAGTTTCGATTTGAGTACTCTATTGGGTAGTTCTGAAACAATAAAGGCTAATGTTATATTGGGTAATGGTGGATATGAAATTGAGTCAGATAATTCAGCTGTATTGGCTTCTATTAATGAAGCGGGTGAAATTAGCGTGACGGCTACTTCTAAGAAAACTGAATTTACTGCTAACGTGACGGTTACAGATTGTACCGGATTATCGGCGAGTATTGCTGTTACAGTTAAGTCTTCTCTGGAGCCATTTTCAGAGGAAGATTTAGCTGAGATTATCTCCAATGATGAGCGAGGTTACTTTTATGATGGTAATCCTGTTAAATGTAGATGGAATGGTGCTGTTTTTGTTAATACTATCACTGAAGCTGGTAAGAATCGTTACGGATGGGATTATTACTCTGGTTATAATATGTACTTTATAGATTTTGCTGGTGACAAGAGTGTAGGTGAGAAATCAGATGCTGTATTCTCTTGTAAATCTTACCCTTATGATATTAATGAACAGCCAGTTACTTTGAAAATTATCAAAAATGATGGGACAAATCTTTGGGGGATTTTTTCCTATATTAACGAAGAAGAAGAAAAACTGTATTCTGGCTACTTCTGTGATACGGTTGAAACCTCTGAATAAATTTAAAAGAAAGTTGAATAGTTCCTATTAAATAAAGCCTGTTCATTATGTGGGCAGGTTTTATTTGTTATATACATTCTATACTTTGCCTCATCACCTATTAGAAGTGTTAATATCTGAGATACTACAGGTAGGGGAATAAACTATTGGATGTCTTTCTGTATATAATTCGTAAATAGTTGATACTGAATTCTAAATATATAACTATAAAAACTGAAAATGAAAATAACTTTTTTGGCTTTGGGTATTGTTTCTCTTCTGCTGTTGGGGTGTACTTCTCATCCTGTGGAAGTTGTTTCTCCTGATGGACACATTCGATTGGTATTTGCTTTGGAAAGCAATGATCGGATGACTTATCGGGTTGAAGTAAATGACACAGCGTTTATACTCTCTTCCTCATTGGGGTTTAAGGCAGAAGCTGGAATAAATCTTTCTGATAATTTCCAGGTTACCGGTACCGACTTCGCCACCCATGACCAAACCTGGACCCAGCCTTGGGGCGAAAACAAAACCATCCGCAACCATTACAACGAAATGGCTGTCCACCTGTCCGATACGACAAATACCAAATTAACCCTACGCTTTCGCATCTTCGACGATGGATTAGGTTTTCGCTATGAATATGAAGTTTCCGGAGCTGACAGTATTCTGGTGACAGACGAACTGACTGCGTTCAATATAGCACAGGATGGCATCTCGTGGTCCATACCTGCCAATTATGATACTTATGAGTTGCTATATCGTACACAGCCTGTTAGCCGGACAGACAATGCAAATACTCCCATGACTTTCAAAACCGGAGGTTTATATGCCAGCATCCATGAAGCGGCATTGACTGATTTTCCGGAGATGACCTTGAAGAATACGGGAAACTGCAATTTTAAATCCGAACTGGCTCCCTGGCCGGACGGCATAAAAGCCCGCTTCAACGGAGGAAGCTTTAAGACACCTTGGCGCACTATACAGATTGCCCCGAAAGCAGTCGGGCTTATCAACTCCGGTCTTATCCTGAATCTGAACGAACCTTGTGCGCTGGAAACTACCGACTGGATACGTCCGATGAAATATGTAGGTATCTGGTGGGGAATGCATCTGGGAGTGGAAAGTTGGGTGATAAATGATCGTCACGGTGCCACAACAGAGAACGCAAAGCGGTACATCGACTTTGCGGCGGCCAACAACATCGAAGCAGTGATGTATGAAGGCTGGAATGAAGGTTGGGAAAACTGGGGCGGTTCTCAGACATTCGACTATACCCGTCCGTATGCTGATTTTGATATAGAGGAAATTGCCCGCTACGCCCGGGAAAAAGGAGTCGAGATTATCGGACACCATGAGACGGGAGGCAATATTATGAATTATGAGAAACAATTGGATAAGTCATATAAATGGTATGCTGATCTGGGCATCCATTCTGTGAAAACCGGTTATGCAGGTGGACTTCCCAACGGGCACAATCATCACGGGCAATACAACGTGCGCCATTACCGTAAAGTAGTGGAAACCGCTGCCAAATACCATACTACGCTCGACGTGCACGAACCTATCAAAGATACGGGCATCCGTCGCACCTATCCCAATATGATGACCCGTGAAGGTGCCCGTGGTATGGAATGGAACGCCTGGAGTGAAGGTAATCCACCCGAGCATCATGTGATGCTGCCTTTCACCCGTTTGCTGGCAGGTCCTATGGATTATACGCCCGGCATATTCGACATCATGTACGAGCGGGCCAAGAAGTCCCCACACCGCAAGCAGTGGAATATGAAGGACAGCAAAGACTGCCGCATCAACACCACATTGGCAAAGCAGATAGCCAATTGGGTGATACTTTACTCCCCCTTGCAGATGGCGGCGGACATGATCGAGAATTACGAAGGACATCCCGCTTTCCAGTTCTTCCGAGATTTTGATGCCGACTGTGACTGGTCGGAAGCGCTGGCAGGTGAACCGGGAGAGTTTGTGGTCATTGTCCGTCGGGCAAAAGATAAGTACTTCCTGGGAGCTGCAACGAACGAAGAAGCGCGTAAAGTGGATGTTAAGTTAGACTTTTTGGAAAAGGGTAGGGTATACCGTGCCTTAATCTATGCCGATGGAGAGGGTGCCGACTGGGAACTTAATCCTACGGCTTATGAAATCATTGAGAAACTGGTGACTGCCGATGACACCCTGACAGTCTCTATGGCAAGAGGCGGCGGACAAGCCATCAGCTTTATGCCTGCCTGACATGAAAACGTAATACAATCAAAATATGAAGAAGAACATGAAAATCAATTCTATGCTGATGAGCGGTCTTCTTTTGCTGGGGATGTACGGTTGTACGCCGGCAATGCAGGATTACTCATCATACGTCAATCCGTTCATTGGTACGGGAGGACACGGGCACACTTATCCGGGGGCGGTGGTGCCTAACGGAATGATTCAGCCCAGTCCTGATACACGCATTTATCAGTGGGATGCCTGTTCAGGTTATTATTATGCAGATTCTACCATTAACGGGTTTTCGCATACGCATCTCAGCGGTACGGGCTGTGGAGATTATGGTGATGTGTTGCTGATGCCTACCGTGGGCAAGCAGGACTATCATCCGATGGGAGAGGAGAGTCAGCAGATGGCTTATGCTTCCGCTTTCTCTCACGAGAACGAGACGGCCCAACCCGGTTATTATTCGGTGTTCCTGGATCGCTATAAAGTGAAGGCTGAAATGACCGCCACCCGGCGTGCGGCTATCCACCGTTATACTTTCCCGAAAGCGGAAGATGCGGGATTCATCCTTGACCTGGATTACAGTCTGCAACGCCAGACGAATGAAGAAATGGAGCTGGAAGTAATCAGCGACACCGAGATACGCGGGCGTAAGAAGACGGTATATTGGGCTTTCGACCAATACATTAATTTCTATGCCAAGTTCTCAAAACCGTTCACCTATACTTTGGTGACCGATTCTATGGCACTGGACGAAGGCGGACCGTTGCTGCCCACAGCTAAAGCACTGTTGCAGTTTCAGACCGGAGCCGGCGAACAAGTCCTTGTGAAAGTAGGAGTTTCTGCCGTGGATATGGACGGAGCACGCCGGAATGTGGAGGCTGATATACCCGGATGGGACTTTGACAGTGTGCGCAGTGCCGCCCGCAATTCATGGAACGATTATCTGTCGAAAATAGATATTGAAACCAACGATGATGACCAGCGGATTATGTTCTATACCGCACTTTATCATACGGGTGTACAACCCAATCTGTTTACTGATGCCGACGGACGCTATCTGGGCATGGACCTGAAGCCCCACCAAGGCAGTGTGGAAAATCCTGTCTACACGGTTTTCTCTTTGTGGGATACTTTCCGTGCCTATCATCCCCTGATGACGATTATCGATCCGGATTTGAATCAGGCTTTTATCCGTTCGCTCATCCTGAAGCAGCGCGAAGGCGGCATCTTCCCTATGTGGGAACTTGCAGGCAATTATACCGGAACCATGATTGGCTACCATGCCGCATCCATTATCGCTGACGCTTACACAAAAGGCTATCGTGATTTTGATGTGCAAGACGCCTACAAAGCCTGCATCCGTGCTGCGGAATATGACACTACCGGCATCCAGTGTCCTCCGCTGGTATTGCCTCATCTGATGCCGCAAGCCAAATACTGGAAGAACAAGATAGGCTATGTGCCTTGCGATAAAGACAACGAATCGGTGGCCAAAGCATTGGAGTATGCTTATGATGACTGGTGCATTTCGCTATTGGCGGAAGCTCTGGGTGATAGACCTAATCAGGAGAAATATGCAGCGTTCGCCAAAGGATACCAGATTTATTTCGACGCTTCCACCCGCTTCATGCGCGGACTGGACAGTGAAGGTAACTGGCGCACACCCTTCAATCCCCGCTCTTCCAATCATCGTAACGATGATTATTGTGAAGGTACTGCCTGGCAATGGACCTGGTTCGTGCCTCATGATGTGGACGGATTGGTGGATCTTATGGGAGGCCGTGAGGCTTTTATCGGCAAACTGGATTCTTTGTTCATCGCCCCTTCGGCTATGGAAGGTGAATCGGTATCCGTTGACATTTCAGGTCTGATAGGGCAGTATGCGCATGGAAATGAGCCGAGCCACCACATAGCCCACCTATATAACTATGTCGGTCAGCCTTGGAGAACGCAGGAATTGCTGGACGAAGTGCTCCATACCCTTTACTTCAATGACCCTGACGGCTTGTCGGGCAATGAAGACTGTGGGCAGATGTCGGCATGGTTCATTCTCAATTCGATGGGATTTTATCAGGTATGTCCCGGTAAACCTGTGTATTCCATTGGCCGGCCGCTGTTTGATAAGGCAACCATCCGGCTGAAGGATGGAAAAACCTTCACAGTTGTAGCACATGGCAACAGTCGTGAAAATAAGTATGTGCAGAAGATGCTTTTGAACGGTCGGGAGTTGGTGGAACCTTTCTTCAACCATCAGGATATTGTGGACGGTGGAACGTTAGAGTTGACGATGGGGGATAAACCAGTGATTGAAAAGAAATAGAACGAAAAGAGGTATCAAAAGTCTCTTTGCCTATTCGGGCGAATGATTGTTCGCCCCTACAAGCTCTGTAATAATGCTTGTAGGGGCGAATCATCATTTCACCGAATAGGCAAAGTAGCTTTCTTGACACAAACTCTTTGTCATGTGTGTAGAGATAAAGATTTGGGAAAAAATCAAGGTCATAGTGATAATCTGATTTTACTGGAGAAGGCAGATAAACTTTTTATCGACATAGAGAAAAATGGAGGCCTGACGGATGAAGAAGAACGCGTGACCAAGCGTATCGTAAAAAAGGGAAATAGGCTGATTCATGAATTTGAAAAGGAGAAAGAACGCAGAATAAGAGAGAGGGAAATAGAGAAGTTCGGGTCATGAGAATGATAATTTAGCGGCAAAGCCGCTAAATTAAGTAACGAGCTACGAGCTACCAGTAACGAGTTGCTGCGCTGTACTCGTGGGCGAATAATAATTCGCCCGGCTATCACGCCGAAAGGTACTTGTCACTTGTAGCTTGTAGCTCGTTACTTATCATTTATAAGTTTACTCAGCACATTTCTGAAACTTGGATTCTTAATAAATGCAAACACGAAAAATGTACACTTCTTTTTTGTATCTCTTTTATAATCAGTAGCTTGTGAAAAAGAAGTGTACAAATACAGCTTTTGATTTATTTTATTATGCTTTCCTTTACAGCGGCGGAGGTAATAGTGCCTGTGCCTGATACTGTAACATTGCAAAAATGAAAGATACAGATCAAAAAAAAATTGCAAATTCGGAATCTCCCGGTTCCGTCTCTGAATTTCCGGGCGTGCGGAGTAAAACATCACGTACTATCACTATCCGGGAATTTGTGGACACGGTGCGTAGCGACCGTTATCGACGGCAGGTATTGGAATATCGCCGACTGAAAGCTCTGCCCGGACATGAAGCCGAAGCGCAGGCGATAAAGGAAAATATGCCGTGTATTGTGCCCGCCGGTGTATGCCTGAACGGACATGCGGTGAAGGACTTGTCAGTACATAGCAGACTGTTGTGCGTCGACCTCGACCACACCGACCGACGCACGCAGGAAGTGTTCGGTCTGGCATGCTCCTTGCCCTTCACTTACGCCTCGATTATCAGTATCTCCGGTGAAGGCATCAAAATGCTGGTCCGCGTGCGTATGGAAGATGTGCGGCAAGATTATGCACGCCTCTACGCAGCGGTAGGCAATGCGGTGAGCGCCCATGTAGGGCATCCCTACGATGAGAAGTGCAAGATTCTGACCCAGCCCTGTTTTTATAGCTACCATCCCGAGGCGTACTATAACGCGGAAGCTGTGGCATTTGAAATGCCTGAGGTTGTGCCTGCATCAGCTATCCATGAATCCGCTTCCTCTGCATCCGCTTCCTCTGCATCGGCTGCCTCTGCCACGGCTACCTCTGCCACGGAAAAGCGGAAGATGTCGCTGTCTGCCGCCGAAGCAATTCCGGGGGATGTCCGTGGCTCTGTCCCGACTTCCGCCTGTGGTTTCATTCCCCGGTTGCTCGACGATTTTGAACGTAACAATCCCTTTCGCCGTGGCAACCGCAACGACCTTGCCTTGAAACTGGGCCGTGTAGCGGGAAGTAAAGGTTTTTCTCCGGATGAAATGGAAAAACTGATCTCTCTTTTCTCCGATCGCTACGCATCGGGTGATTTCACGGCTGAAGATATTCGTCAGCGCGTAGTGGCTGGATATCAATTTGTTGAGTGCTTGCCGAAGGAGCAAAAAGAGCCGGCGAGGGGTCAAAAAGGGGTCAGGGTCACTTATACCCCTGTTTGTGGCTCGAATGAGGATGATGCACCGGAAGTGGTGTTGGAGAAAAATGACGAATTGCGTGCCGATGCGCCCTATATTCCCGATACTGTTTTCGCCTCTCTGCCCGATTTTCTGATACGCTGTTGCCGCTATACGAGCGACAAGCGTGAACGTGATATGGCATTGCTGGGCTGCCTGAACAGTTGCAGCGCAATTTTTCCTTATGTTAGTTTCCTCTATAAGAGGTCGCTGTATTCGCCGCATTTTTATCTGGCCTCCGTGGCAGCTGCCGGTGCGGGTAAAGGTATCATGGCTTTCACCGCTATTTTGCTGGATCCCACGCAGGAGTATTACGACCAGATACGCCGTGCGAACAAGAAAGCTTATGAACAAGCCTTGCTGGGATGGGATTCGGAGCAACAGCAGGCACGGCGGGAGAAACGTCTGCCGGACATCAATCTGAAACCGGAAGAACCGAAGGACCAGTACCTTAAGATATCGGCTACCACCAGTAAGAGCCGTCTTATTGAGCATCTGGCTACTGCCGGTGAAGTAGGGTGCTGCATGGCTACTACCGAAATCAATACAATGGTTTCGTCCTTGGGGCAGGATTGCGGCAAGTATGAAGATATTCTGTGCAAGGCTGCTCATCACGAGGAGGTCTCCTCATCGTACAAGGTAGACGGGGAGCCGATAGTGGTGAAACATCCACATCTGGCACTCAACATTGCCGGTACACAAGAACAGTTCTACATTTTTTTCCGTTCGCTCGAAGTGGGGCTTTTTTCCCGTTTTGCGTTCTATACCCGTCAGCAAAGCCAGAAATGGGAATCGTGTGCCCCGGGTGATGAGCAAGTGGACCTGCGCGGCTACTTCCAGAGCTTGGGGAAGGAGTTGCTTGAGATGCACAAAGTGTTGTTAGAGTCGCCCACGCTGGTCACCTTCAGTCCCGCACAGTGGCAACTGCATACGACGCTTTTTAGCGAGTTGCTGCGCCGGGTGCTGTTGGAGGGACGTGATTCTTCGGGCAGTCTCATCCGTCGCGCCGGATTGTTGGGGATGCGCCTGGCTGCCATCCTCACTATCTTCCGCAAGTGGGAAGATTATCGCTATGCGAAGGAATATTGCTGCACGGACGCTGATTTCCGCATGGCTATGGATATTGTCCGTACGCTTGTGGAGCATAGTTTGTTGCTCAGCACTTCGTTGCCCGACACTAATCAGCCTCCCGTCAGTATGCACCGTTTTCATCGTTTGGATGAAATTTTGTCGTCTTTGTCCAAAGAATTTACCTATACGGATTTTGTCCGGAGCGTACAAAATACCGGTATGTCCGAATCTACGGGCAAACGGTTTTTGCAAAAGGCCTTGAAACTGCAATATATTGTAAAAGAGGAGAATCGCTATCGGAAGAGACGCAAACCGTCCTCAGGACAGGGGTATAAGTGACCCTGACCCTAAATTGAACCCTCCGAGGCTTTAGAAAACCCTTTCCGAAGCCTTGAAGGTGTCCTGATTTTTTTTAGAATGAAACATGAATAAACGAAAATATAGAAAAACATTATGATTATGAAAAAGTACATAAGTTCCGAAACAGCCTCTTCTGAGGACTCTGAATCCGCAGCTTTCCGTTTTGAAGTCAAAGCATATCTGAAGTCCGATCTGGCACAACTCTACTTTCCCTGTCTTTCGTTCGAGGCGGCCCTGCGTAAGCTCCGCCGTTGGATCAACTTCAATCCCGACCTTCACCATGAACTTTACGAAGGTCCTGAGGGGAAGAACGATCAGATATTCAGCAAGCGTCAGGTGGCGGTGCTAGTGAAGTATCTGGATGCACCCTGACCGGGATGAGGCCTCTTGGCCGGCCGGAAATGAAAACAAGCAATGTTATGGTGCGGAACAAGCTATGTTCCGCACCACGGCATTGCTTGTTTTGCATGATAACATTGCTTGAGTTTAAAGGGAATTTATTTCATCGATGGGAAGTCCGGTGACCGTAGCAATTTCGGTAGTGGGAAGTCCGGCATTCTTTAAATTCCGGGCGATGTCTCTGGCCTTTATCAATTCGCCTTCCGCTCTCCCTTTTGCTTCTCCCTTTTGGATAGCTGTTTTAATTACACTATTCCAGTCTCTGTACAC
>ERZ1027087.752-NODE-752-length-14576-cov-6.633496_pt1 | contig 14576 bp, 9 predicted proteins | sample MGYA00519413_ERZ1027087 | MGnify/ENA primary metagenome ERZ1027087 (study PRJEB26926, sample SAMN06164438) | human gut metagenome | biome: ENVO:00009003; feature: ENVO:2100002; material: ENVO:00002003 | host: Homo sapiens | place: USA | collected 2012 ...
TACACTTCTAGCTTCGTCGGCAGCGTCAGATGTGTATAAGAGACAGATAATAAAGGTTAAACTTAGAATTCAATAGGTTAACATATATATTATACAGAAGAAAGCTATGAAAACAAGCAATCGCAGAGATTTTTTGAAAAAGGCCGCACTGGCAGGAGCTTCCGCCTTAGTAGCTCCTGGATTGCTGGCAACTGAAGAGAAAGAAATGATATCTTTCTCTTCATTGCCCGGTGGTGAAACAGATAAATTTATTATTCCTAAGAATAATGGATTGAAAATAACAGGAACCTTCTTAGATGAAATTTCTCATGATATTCCTCATCAGAATTGGAGTGAAAGAGAGTGGGAGCAGGATTTTCGTCACATGAAAAGTATTGGGATTGATACTGTTATTATGATTCGTTCCGGTTATCGCAAGTTTATTACTTATCCTTCTAAATATTTGCTTGGTAAAGGATGCTATATGCCATCTTTCGACTTGGTAGATATGTATCTCCGTTTGGCGGAAAAATATCAGATGAAATTTTATTTCGGTTTGTATGATTCCGGGAAGTATTGGGATACGGGTGATTTATCTTGGGAGATTGAAGATAATAAATACGTTATTGATGAAGTTTGGAAGCAATACGGTGAAAAATACAAGAGTTTTGGCGGATGGTATATCAGTGGCGAGATCAGCCGTAAGACTAAAGGGGCTATTGATGCTTTTAGGACAATGGGAAAACAATGCAAGGATGTCTCTGCAGGTCTTCCTACTTTTATTTCTCCTTGGATTGACGGAAAAAAGGCTGTGATGGGAACTGACAAGTTAACTAAAGAAGATGCAGTTTCAGTTCAGGAACATGAAAGAGAGTGGAATGAGATTTTTGATGGGATTCACGAAGTAGTTGATGCTTGTGCTTTTCAGGATGGGCACATTGACTATGATGAATTGGATGCTTTTTTTACAGTGAATAAAAAGCTGGCGGATAAATATGGTATGAAATGTTGGACGAATGCAGAAACATTTGACCGTGATATGCCAATCAACTTTTTACCGATAAAGTTTGATAAACTCCGAATGAAGTTGGAAGCTGCAAAACGGGCCGACTATGATAAGGCCATAACTTTTGAATTCTCTCACTTTATGAGTCCACAATCAGCTTACTTACAGGCGGGACACTTGTATGATAGATATAAAGAATACTTTAATATAAAATAAATATGAAGTCGACAATTAATTTAGGTTATTTAGTTTTCCTTTCGGTAGTAGCGGCTTTGGGCGGTTTTCTGTTTGGATATGACACTGCCGTAATTTCCGGTACCATTGCGCAGGTAACAGAACAGTTCGGGTTGGATGCTTTGCAACAAGGATGGTATGTAGGATGTGCATTGATCGGTTCTATCATTGGGGTGCTTTTTGCCGGTATTTTGAGTGATAAGTTTGGGCGAAAATCTACTATGATCCTTTCAGCTATTTTATTCTCTACATCGGCTATTGGTTGTGCCGTATCTGCAGACTTTAATCAACTGGTTATCTATCGGATTATAGGTGGTGTTGGGATAGGGGTTGTTTCTATCATTTCTCCACTTTATATTTCAGAAGTGGCTGTAGCGCAATATCGCGGACGTTTGGTTTCTCTGTATCAATTGGCGGTTACAATCGGTTTTTTAGGAGCTTATCTCGTTAATTACCAGCTTTTAGGCTATTCTATGAGTAATCCGGATGCTAGTACAGGATGGTGGAACCTAATATTTGTATCGGAGGTGTGGAGAGGTATGTTAGGTATGGAAACATTGCCTGCAATCATGTTTTTCATTATAATCTTTTTCATACCTGAGAGTCCTCGCTGGCTGATACTGAAAGGGAAAGAAGAAAAAGCTACAAATATTCTTGAGAGAATTTATACCTCTTCTAAGGAAGCTTTATTTCAATTGACAGAGACTAAGTCTGTACTATCATCCGAGTCTAAATCGGAATGGAAGCTCTTGTTGCAACCTGGTATAAGGAAAGCTGTTATTATCGGTGTATGTATTGCTATGTTGGGACAGTTTATGGGTGTGAATGCCGTTTTATATTATGGACCTTCTATTTTTGAAAATGCAGGTTTATCCGGAGGTGATTCTTTGTTCTATCAGGTTTTAGTGGGATTGGTGAATACATTGACTACTGTATTGGCTCTTGTTATTATTGATAAAGTAGGGCGTAAAAAGTTGGTTTATTATGGCGTATCAGGTATGGTGATTTCTTTAATACTGATTGCAACTTACTTTATTTATGGTGAGTCCTGGGGTATCTCCAGCATTTTCCTTTTAATCTTTTTCCTCTTCTATGTATTTTGTTGTGCCGTGTCTATATGTGCTGTGGTATTTGTGCTTCTTTCTGAAATGTATCCGACCCGGGTACGCGGGCTTGCCATGTCCATTGCCGGCTTTGCTTTATGGATAGGTACATACTTGATTGGACAGTTAACCCCCTGGATGCTCCAGAATCTTACCCCCGCCGGAACATTCATTCTGTTTGCAATCATGTGTGTACCCTATATGCTGATTGTTTGGAAACTTGTTCCCGAGACCACAGGAAAGTCTTTGGAAGAGATTGAACGCTATTGGATGAAAAATAAAAATTGACCTTAATATTATATAAAATGAAGATTAGAAATTATTTATTGAGTGGCTGTCTTATAGCAGCATTATGTTCGTGCGGTACTTCTCAGAAGGAGAACCTGAATCTCACCCTATCGAAAGATACGCTATTCGATAAGGTAAAAGGGGCTTGGGCCGGACAAATCTTAGGATGTACCTATGGCGGTCCTACAGAGTTTCAGTATTTGTCTACCATAATTCCTGATTCTGTGGTTATACCATGGGGAAATGGGGAAATCAAGAAATGGTTTGATGGTGGAGGTGGTCTTTATGATGATGTTTACGTAGATCTGACATTTGTAGAGACTTTTGAAAGGTGTGGATTGGATGCTCCTGTCGATTCTTTTGCGGCAGCATTCTTAGCTAAAGAATATCCGTTGTGTCATGCAAACCAGCAGGCTCGTTATAACCTGTTGCAAGGTTTGTCCCCCCATGCCAGTGGATATTGGAAAAACAATCCTCATGCCAATTGCTTGGATTTTCAGATTGAAGCTGACTTTGCAGGTATTATGTCGCCGGGTATGGTGAATAGTGCAGTGGATTTTTGTGACCGTATCGGACATATTATGGCTTACGGTGATGGATGGTATGGCGGAGTATACGTAGCTGCCATGTATTCTTTGGCTTATGTAAGCGATGATATTGAATACATTGTGACGGAAGGTTTGAAAGCGATCCCCCAGCAAAGTCGTTTTTATGCATGCATGACCGATGTTATAAACTGGCACAAACAATATCCAGATGATTGGAAAAAGTGCTGGGAAGAGATTGAGAAAAAATGGGGAACTAATGACATCGCTTGCCCAGATGGTGTTGAAGTACCTTTTAATATTGAAACCTATGTAAACGGAGCCTATATCATTTTGGGATTGCTTTACGGTCAGGGCGACTTTGAAAAAACAATTGATATTTCTACACGTGCAGGACAAGATTCCGACTGTAATCCGGCTTCTTCCGGAGGCATTTTAGGAACTATGCTTGGTTATAATCGCCTTCCGGAGAAATATAAGGCGGAAATGGCAATTGTTGAAGATATGCCTTTCAATAATACTGTGAGCTTTAATAAAGGTTCTGAGTTGAGTTACGGACAGGCTTTGCAGATGATAGAAAGAGAAGGTGGAAAAGTTGGTGAGAATGAAGTTAAAATCAACTTTCAGAAGCCTGTTCCTGCAAAATTGGAAATCAGCTTTGAAGGTTTAAAACTTGATAAGAAGGTGACTGTGGATAATTGGATTGCTAACTTTCCGACTGTGGAGTTCGACGGTATAGGGGCTGTTATTAAAGGGGAACTCAAAGGTGATAATGTTCCTGAAGATTATGTTGCAGAATTAGAAGTGTATTTCAATGATAAACTGGTAGAAGTCTGCAAGTTACCGTTGAAGTATAACCATCGTAAACATGAGCTGTTTTTTAATTACGAGCAACCTTACGGAAAATACAAAGTGACTTGTAAATGGACTAATCCAGTGAAAGGAGCAGATATTTGGGTAAGAGATGTAATTACTTACACGATGGATAAATAATTCAAGATATATGGAGAGACTGGTTTAGATGCATGCCGGATAAAAAACGTTTCCAGTCTCCTGTCTAAAAAACTAATGAAGATGATGGATTTTAAGAAATTAGCGAATCAGTACAAGGATGAACTCTTGGATAATGTTCTTCCTTTCTGGTTGGAGCACTCCCAAGACCATGAATATGGCGGGTATTTTACTTGCCTGGACCGAAAAGGGAATGTCTTTGACACAGACAAATTTATTTGGTTGCAGGGCCGGGAAGTATGGTTGTTTTCAATGCTTTATAATAAGGTGGAGAAACGTCAGGAATGGCTGGACTGTGCTATTCAAGGAGGTGAGTTCCTGAAGAAGTATGGTCATGATGGAAATTACAATTGGTATTTTTCTTTGGATCGTACAGGCCGTCCATTGGTTGACCCTTATAATATTTTTTCATACACCTTTGCCACTATGGCATTTGGGCAACTAAGTCTGGCTACGAGAAATCAAGAGTATGCGGATATAGCTAAGAAGACTTTTGATATTGTTTTATCGAAAGTGGATAATCCTAAAGGAAAATGGAATAAGCTTCATCCGGGTACACGCAATTTGAAGAATTTTGCCTTACCGATGATTCTATGTAATCTGGCTATGGAAATAGAGCATTTGCTGGATAAGGGTTGTTTGGAAAAGACGATGGAAGTGTGTATCCACGAAGTTATGGAAGTTTTCTATCGTCCGGAACTGGGAGGTATCATTGTGGAGAATATTCTGGAAAATGGAGACCTTTCCGATTCTTTTGAGGGACGCCAGGTCACTCCAGGGCATGATATTGAAGCCATGTGGTTCATTATGGATTTAGGGAAACGTCTGAACCGTCCGGATCTGATTGAAAAGGCGAAGAATATTACTTTGACGATGCTTGACTATGGTTGGGATAAAGAATTTGGCGGTATCTACTATTTCATGGATCGTAAAGGATGTCCACCCCAACAATTGGAATGGGATCAGAAACTATGGTGGGTTCATATCGAAACTCTGATTTCGTTGCTCAAAGCTTATCAACTGACCGGAGATAAGCAATGTCTTGATTGGTTTGAAAAGGTACATGAATATACATGGAGCCATTTCAAAGATAATGAATATCCGGAATGGTATGGTTATCTGAATAGAAGAGGTGAGGTGTTATTACCTCTGAAAGGTGGAAAGTGGAAAGGTTGTTTCCATGTTCCCAGAGGACTTTACCAGTGCTGGCAAATTTTAGAAGATATAACTAAGGTCGTATGAAACGAGAATAACAATTCCTAATTTTAAATTTTAGTAATATGAAAAACAAGTATCTTTGTTTGCTATTTTTATTATTCTCTTTAATGAGTGTGAGTGCACATGCTCAGATAAAGGTAGAGGGTAATGTGTTTGACGAGACTGATACCCCTTTAATAGGAGTGTCAGTTTTTACGGAAGGTCGTAAGACCGGTACAGTGACAAATGCGGATGGGCATTTTACTATTATGGTGCCTGATGCTAATTCACATTTGACATTCTCTTACGTGGGTTACAGGACTCAAAAAGTACAGTTGAAAGGTAAGAAAATCCTGAAGATTGTCATGAAGGAAGACGCTGAACTATTGGATGAGGTAGTAGTAGTGGGTTACGGTACGCAGAAGAAAATCAATGTGACCGGTGCTATTGCGCAAGTGGACAACAAGGAATTAAAGATGGCTCCCAGTGGTAGTCTTTCTGCTGTATTGGCCGGACGTTTACCTGGATTGATTTCTAAACAAAACAGCGGACAGCCGGGTGCTGATGGTGCCAATTTGTACATTCGTGGTAATGGTGCTGGAGATGGCAGTCCGTTGATTGTAATCGATGGGGTAATAACTGATTACTTTCCTTCATTTTCTCCTGATGAGGTTGAGTCTGTTACTATTTTGAAGGATGCAACTGCGGCTGCTGTTTATGGTGTGCGCGCGGCTGCCGGTGTAATTTTGATTACTACCAAGCGTGGTACGGTTCAGAAGCCTACTGTAACGTTTAATTCATCTGTTACATTAAGTCAGAATACAAATTTTCCGAAATTCTTGAATGGACCGGATTATGCGTATTGGTATAACAAGGCTCAAAGTCTGGATGGTATAGCTGATGAAAACCTGCGATTTACTCCGGAGGAAATAGAGCGCATTAATAATCCGGGTGAAAATGAACATATCTATGGAAATACGGATTGGTTTGATTTGCTATTCAGTGATGTGGCTCCTACCTACACAAATAACATTTCTATTTCCGGTGGTACGGAAAGAATAAAGTTCTTTGCTTCTGTTGGTGCCTATAATCAAACCGGTATTATAAAAAACACTTCTTATGACAAGTACAATTTCCGTTCCAATATGGATGCCAAGGTTACGGACAACTTCGATGTGTCGCTTGATTTATCCGGTCATGTTTCCGAGCAAGACGAGCCCGGTGCTTCTGCCGGAGTAGGATCTTATGCTTCTATTTTCCAGCAGGCTTTATTGTCATATCCTTATTTGCAGCCTTACAGCCAAAGTGGTTTGCCTATGGGAAGTTTGAACTTGGTGGGTAATGGAAATAATAACCCGATTGCGGCGAGAGATTTATCAGGTAATAACAATGCAAAGCAAACTTACTTTCAAGGTAATATTTCAATGAGGTATAGTTTACCATTTGTAAAAGGTTTGTCTTTTAAACTTAATGGTTCTTATGTGAATCATTATACTATGCGGAAAACATACGTTACGCCCTATACATTATATTGCTGGAATCAAACAACAAGAACCGGTGTGGAGCAGGATGGTCGTATTGCCAGTAAAATGTCCGTTAATCATTGGTTTACGGAAACCAGTGGGTACACAATCCAGCCTGCGATTGAATATTCGAATAAGTTTGGAAAGCATGCGGTATCCGGATTATTTCTGTATGAGTTCTCACGGAGCGATCAGTCCAGTATGTCTGCTGCTAGAATGGATTATCCTATTACTGATATTCCTGATCTGAACTATGGTTTGGAAGTAAATAAAGAGTTAGTGAAAGGTGGACATACTCAAGCTAAGCGTGCAGGTTATGTTATTCGTATGAATTACTCTTATGACGATAAATATTTGCTGGAGTTTACCAGTAGAATAGATGCCTCTACAGCTCTTCCCAAAAAGTATAGATGGGGTATATTCCCCGGTGTTTCTGTGGGATGGAGAATTTCCCAGGAAGATTTCTTTAAGGAGGCGGTTCCTTTCATGGAAAACCTGAAAATTCGCGCGTCTGTAGGGCGTTTGGGTAGCGACCGCTCCATTAGTAACACAATGACCTATTTCTCTACAGCTACTTTGTCGGCAGATCCGACAGTTTTGTTTGGCAGTAGTCCGCAGAAGTATTTAGGCCTGAGTAGTCCTGTGAATCCTAATTTGAAGTGGCAGTTAACCGATACTTATAATGTTGGTATCGAATCCAGTATGTGGAATGGTTTATTGGGAGTTGAACTGGATGTATTTTATATGAAAACAACCCGTTCATTGGAGGCGCAATCATCTAATTTTCCACCTTCTTTGGGATATTATTTTCCTACCTATATTAATTATGGGTCTCATGATAATCGTGGTTTCGAATTGGTATTGTCGCATAATAATAAGATAAAAGACTTTAGTTACCGGGTGAGAGGTAATGTTTCTTGGGCTCGTAATAAAGTTCTAAAAATGACTGAAGATGCTAATGTGCCTAACTATAAACGTGCCACAGGTCGCCCGATGGGACAATATTGGGGATTTGTTGCAGAAGGCTTGTTTCAAACAGAAGAAGAAATAACCAATAGTGCTGTCTTTGGTCCTACGTTGCCTGGTGACGTTAAGTTGAAGGATATTAATGGTGATGGTAAGATAACGTGGGATCAGGATATGGTGCCTATAGGTCGTAGCAGCACTCCTGAAATGATGTTCGGATTAAATTTAGGAGCAGAGTGGAAAGGGTTTGACTTTAACATGTTGTTGCAAGGTGCTGCTATTTGTGATGTCAATTTATGTGGTATTTATAGTAGTGGCATTCGTGACGATACTTTCTATACGCGTCCTTTCTTTGCAGATGGCAATACCCCTTATTATTTGGTAGAAGGTGCTTGGCGCCCGGATCATACAAATGCTAAATATCCGCGTCTGGGTATTAGTAATAGAAGCAATGGCGGTTCGTCTTCTTCCTGGTGGGTAGTAGATGGTTCTTATGTACGTCTGAAATCTATACAATTGGGATATACTTTACCACGGAAATGGTCGGAATGGGCTGGATTCAGAAGTATACGTGCTTACGTGGGTGGCGGTAATCTGTTTACTTTATCTCATTTGGATCATTTAGATCCTGAAATGCCCAGTGTAAATCAGGGATATTATCCTCAACAGCGTACATATGAATTTGGATTAAATGTAACTTTCTAAAAAACTAAAACGATGAAATCAGTAAATAAAAAAATAGCATTATTTGCTTCTGCTTGTCTGATGTTAATCAGTTGCGATATTGATCCTGTTCTGACAAGTAGTTATCCTGAGGATATTGCATGGTCTAATGAGACAAATCTGCAATTAAATATCAATGGTTTCTATTCTTTAATTGGAGGATATTATGCCATTGCTGATGACGCTTGTGCAGATCTATTAAAAGCAAATAATCCGGTTGCAGGTGCAAATGCATTTGCTTTGGGTACCAATCCTATAACACCGGCAAGTAATCTTTTTGAAAATTGGGGAAACAGGCATTCCTGGCAGTTAATATGTTGTCGCTTTCTAGAGGGATTAGAGAAACATCGCAACAATTTTGATCCTAAAGTGGCTAATCGCGCAGAAGCGGAAATACGTTTTTTCCGCGCTGTTGCTAACTTTGATTTGGCAAAGTGTTATGGAGCCAGTTTTATTTTATACAAGCAGTTGCCTGAACTGGGGCAAAAAGAGCATGCGCGTTGCACTCCACAAGAATGTTGGGATTTTATAGCGGAAGATCTGGATTTTGCTGCCCAGCATTTACCTCTAAAAAATGAACTGGAAGCAAAAGATGCTGGCAAACTGACAAGTGGTGCCGCCTACGGAATGAAGGCTCGTGCCATGCTCTATGCCGGGCGTTGGAAAGAGGCTTCAGATGCAGCCGCTGAATTAGGGAAGCCGGATCAAGATTATGAACTATATGGGAATTATGGAGAACTATTTACGAATAGAAGAACGAAGCCGATAGTAAATAAAGAGAGTGTTATCGAGTTTGGATATATTTACGAGACATTGGATTACTCTTTTGATTATTTTAATTGCCCACCTAGTGATGGTGGCTATGCAGAAGTTAGTCCGACTGAAAATCTGGTATCGGCATATCAAATGGCTGACGGAAGGGATTTTGATTGGAATGATCCGGAAATGGCAGCTAATCCTTATGAGGGACGTGAACCGCGTTTCTATGCTTCTATTCTTTATAACGGTTGCCAGTGGAAAGGACAAACATTATATACTTATGAGGGTAGTACTGACGGATATGGTTTAGGTGGTGGTACTACGTGTACCGGGTATTATATGCGTAAAACGTTTGATCCTGAGATGAGCAAGTCTGAAATGCGTCGTGCTGATTTGACTTATTATTATATGCGCTATGCAGAAGTATTGTTGATTTATGCAGAAGCAATGGCAATGCAAGATAATCTGCCTGAAGCATTGACAGCATTGAATAAAGTTCGTAAAAGAGCCGGTTTGCCTGAAGTATCTGCCAGTACAAAAACTGAATTCATGAAACTTCTCCGTCATGAAAGAATGATAGAATTAGCTTTTGAAGGACACCGCTTCTGGGATCTTCGCCGTTGGGGATTGGGAACTACTGTTTTGAATGGAGTTCACATGAAAGGTGTGAAGCCGACAAAAGTAGGAGATAATTTTGAATACGAAATAGTAGATTGTGATGCGGGTAAGACGCGCGTTTATTTGGAAAAATACAACCGTTTCCCTATCCCTCTTTCAGAAATTCAGCAGAATTCTGCTTGTGAACAGTTTGATGAATGGAAATAATAAAAAATGAAGCTATGAAAATACTTAATAAAATTACAGCAGTAGCATGTTTGTTGGGGGCAGCCTTTTGGGTTTCTTGTGAGTCTCCTGATTTAAGTACAGGACGTACAGTGCAGGTGAATGGGTTGTTGAATGTAACAATTCAGATTCCCGGTAATCCGACGGAATTCTATGCGACTAAAAAAGGTCCTTACGAAGAGGGAGAAGAAATTACAGTGAAAGTTCCTACTACGGATGAAGATCCGTTGGATTTAAGCCGTCTGATTTGTACGGTGAGTGTAGAGCATAATTGCTATGTTGCTCCGGGGATAGGTGGTGAGATGGACTTTACGCAACCTTATAAAATTACTGTGACCGACGCATTGGGAAATCTTCATAATAATATAATTAGTGTGGTACCTACGCCTCCTAAAACTAAATTTTCAAGTTTGTGGGAAAAGAGTTGTGCGGAGATGAATATTCCGAGTCGAAATAATACAGGTGTAGCTATTAATGATAAATACTTGATTGTTCAGGAATATTGGGGACCTATGTATCTGTATGATAAGAAAACCGGTGAATTCGTTAAGACTATTAATGCAGCGGAGGGAGAGATGATGAAGGTTCGGATAGATGATGCCGGACATATTATTACTGCTCGTGAATCCAGCAGTGCAGGTTTCAAGGCGTATTATTATTCAGAAGTTGATGATACTCATCGTTTGCTGGTATCCTACACGCTGGCTGATGGCTGTCCTACCGGATTTGGCTGTAACTTAAGCGTGATAGGTGATGTAACTAAAGGAAAGTCATATATTTATGCGACTTTTGCTGCCGACATGTATATCTATTATTGGCAGCTGCAGGATGGAGAATTGATAACTCCTGCCAATGAGCCTAATAAAATGCGTTACGGTCCTGCCGGAGGTGCTTGGACTACTGCCGCGACTGTTCAACGCGCTTCATTAGATGATGACTCAGAGCATTATATCGGTTATATGAGGTGGATTAATGGTAATGATGATGAAGCTCTAAAAGGACAATTCAATATATTTACGCCGTCAATGGAAGTCACCCGTCTAAATACTGCAAATTACGATTACCGTTTGCATGGTTTTGAAGTCTTAAATATAGAAAATGATAAATATCTGATACTAAATGACCAAGGGATAGGCACATGGGCAGAGGGTGCTTCAACTCTTTCAGTATTTGATATTACTAATAGGGATAGAATGGAACTGAAACCTGGTGATGATGGGTATAGTGATTTCTGCTTATTTGCAGGTGACTTATCAACAGGGTGGATACAAAACTACTTTGGCTGGGGAGATTTAGCTGTTTATAAAGAAGAGACCTCTACTGGATATGATATTTATATTGCAACATCTGTAGTAGGTTTTGATCCCGACCAATCCAGAGTGGGGATGTACAAAATGAGTTATTTCCATCAATAACACTTTATAGTGAGAGTGCCGTTTTATTAGGCGGCACTCTCTCTTAAAACTAATGTCTTATGAAAACAACCGCTATACTAATAAGTCTGTTCTGCATTATCCTGACTTCCTGTGGAAATGATGGTCATAATGGAGATGGAGGAGATGGTCAGGATGACTATAACTTGGCGGAAGAAGTCCGTAAAGTATTAAATAATACGAAGGCCACTAAGAATATTAACCCTTTTGATGAATTGGGTTGCGAAGTTTATCGCACGGGTCCTACTAATGCTGAAGAACCTACCAAAGCCACTATAGACTATGATTTAGGTGATGACTATAAAGAAGGAGTGGGAAGTTTTAAGCTGAAATACAGTTTTCTCGGTAAACCTATGACTTCAAATCCTGAGTATGTCTATTTCGAAGAAACATGGGGAGATTATCGCCCCGACCTGTCTTTTTATCCTTTGGGACTTTCCATTTGGGTAAAAGGCCAAAAAGGTAACAAAGGTGTCTTCCGCTTCATCATTATGGAAGATGAGAAGCAATTCAGCACCGACAAACCGCATGACAGTACACGTAAGAGATGGCAATATTATGCTTTCGAAGACGAAGAAATATTATCAAAAGACGGCTGGAACCGTCTGGTTATGCCATACAGTGCATTCAAACTGTATAAAAAGGGGCAGGGTACTGCGGCTGATGGCTTATTGCTAAACCGCTTTGCAGGTTTCCGGATTGAAATTATAAATAAGAAACATGAAGTTTGCAACGGTGAAATCGGTATCGATGCATTGGAACAATTGACTTCTTATGAGTTGAATCCCGGTAAGCCTAAGTTTTCCAGTGTTTTTATACAATTGAATAGCTCTTATGTGAATGAAGATTGGGATCAGCAATTTCAGGATAGCCGTGCTATTGGCATTGACACTTGGATTATCAATGTAGAAGAATATACAGATGGAGTGAGTACTAATACATCATTTTATAAGAATACGAACTTACCTTGGATTACTCAAAAATATGATATTGTAGACAAAATGTTTGAGGCGGCAAAGCGGAATAAAATGAAACTTATCGTAGGGCTTTATGCTGGTGCTTATAGTACGACGGATACTGCATCTCCGGAAAAGTATAATTTCAATTTAGAGAGAAATAAAATGGTGTTTGATGAAGTGTACGGGCAGTTTGGCAATAATCCCTGCCTTGAAGGGTGGTATATTACGGAAGAATTTCATGATGGTTCTTATCCTGTAGGTTGGCAACAGGAACCTGCCTTATCCATGTTGGCAAATTATCTTGAAGGAGTCGCTTCTTATATTAAGACGAAATCGGATAAATCCGTTTCCATTGCCCCGGCACTGTGGAGAGGTATGCCTGCCGATCTTTGTGGACAATGGTTCGGGCGGATTTTTGCACAGACGCCTAACATTGACCATTTGTATCTTCAGGATTTGGGTGGACGCTGTCAGGTTGATGTAGATGTGGATTTGCCTAACTGGTTTGCTGAAATTAAAAAAGCATGTGATGCGAACGGGGTACATTTTGGTGTAGATATAGAATCATTTCAGTGGTGCTGGTGTCCGGATGTTCCTTACCATGCTAAAAACTGGGATGAACTGAAAGAACAATTGTTTGTAGCAGGTCTGTTTACCGAATACATAACGAATTTCAGTTGGCTTACCTTCAAGAAAGGTACTGACGGTTATACAGGGTATAAAAAGTACCTGGAAAATAATGGACTTTTGTAAATAATGAAGACTTTTCGCTTGAAAGGTGTAGTGTTAAACAGAAAAGGGCTACACCATAAGGGCGAAAGGGTGTAGCTATCCGAGCAAAAGGGTGTAGCCTTAATACTGAAAGGGTGTAGCCCGTTTAAATAACCGCTACGACTATGTGTGAACGGGATAAGTAGACGGGAATTTTTATTCGGATATAAATAACGATTTTATGGATGTGTATATTTGTTATTGATAGAATAGGATGAAAAATGCAATCTTTATAGCAGGAATGCTTCTTAGCTCCTTCGTCATGAGGGCTGGAGATATTTCGAAGTATGTGTTGGATAATTATCTGATTCCCGTGGGACAGTCGGGGAGTGCAGTGGGCCGGATATACCCCACACCCTCCAATGTTCGTTTGTTGAGTGATACTTCTTCTCTTTTCCGGATTGATCTTAAAGAGAAATCAATCTGTCTGAAAAAGAATAAGGCGTTATCAGCTGGGCAGACGAGTTACAGATACGGTATAACCCTTTTGATTGACGGGCAGCAGTGTGAGTTTGAATTATTGAAAGACGGCTTCAGTAAGAACAGAGTGGTGGCTCATCGGGGTGCCTGGAGACAAAAAGGGGTGTTGCAAAATTCAGTTCGTTCTTTTCAGAATGCGGTGGAATTGGGATGTCAGGGATCTGAAATGGATGTCTGGTTAACTGCCGACAATAGAGTTGTTCTTTCCCATGATCCGCATGTATATGGATTGGAAGTTGAAAATATCACCTCATTGCAGTTATTTCAACAAACGATTCATGAGAAAGACCCGGTACCTTCACTTCAGGAGCTCTTGATAGCTGCAAGGGCGCAGAATAGTACCCATCCTATTATTGAAATAAAAGATTCCCAGAAAGGGTTGGAACGCACGTTGCAGTTGACAGACTCTGTGGTGAATATTGTTCATCGCATGAAAATGCAGGGGTATGTGGAATATATCAGTTTCAATTATGAAGTCTTGAAACGTATCCGTGAATTGGACCCTACAGCCAGAACTCTTTACTTATGGGAAGGTAAGAAGGAACTGAAAGACTTGGTGGACGACCGCATCTCAGGAATTGATTATTCTTACTATGCATACAGGCAGGATAAGAATCTGACTCAAAAAGCCAAGGAAGCCGGTTTACTTACCAATGTCTGGACGGTGAATAATGCGGAAGAGCTGCAACAATATTATTTGTTGGGAGTCTGTCTCTTATACACATCTCCGAGCCCACGAGACCGAGGCTGATCTCG
>ERZ1027087.758-NODE-758-length-14430-cov-6.954504_pt1 | contig 14430 bp, 16 predicted proteins | sample MGYA00519413_ERZ1027087 | MGnify/ENA primary metagenome ERZ1027087 (study PRJEB26926, sample SAMN06164438) | human gut metagenome | biome: ENVO:00009003; feature: ENVO:2100002; material: ENVO:00002003 | host: Homo sapiens | place: USA | collected 2012 ...
TATTTAACTGAAGTTGCATACGTAAAGTGATAAAGAATCCTTCTTCTTTCTTCATTCCCCGTGTCTCCGTGTTCAATCCTGTCATTTTAAAACAGACTCTTACTCTTTATAAAAAAACATTGTCCTTTCTTTGCTTTTACATAGCACCTGGGTTATCTTTATGTCTTATCCTGTATTTAGTTGATACTAATAGTAACCAATCAAATACAGGGCAAGACAGAAGTAGAGCTTATAAAAAAGGACATATTATTTCAATTCCATTTTCCATTAATACATATATTTTACTAAATCCCAAAACATTACACGAGGTTAATAATATAACAAAATATTTCATGGTATTTATAATTAAAGATGCTGCTTTATACGATAGCGTTTTATTTCATCGTTCATTAATACAGCATAAATCATACCCGTTTCTTCACTAAGAGTAATACATTTTATATTATCCTCTATTTCTACTTTACACAAAAGACGGCCTTCCCAGTCATATATATGTAAATAGGAAACCGATACATTCTCTAATTCACTCGGAGCAATCCCATCTTTATACAATGCAACAATGCGATTGTCAGTTGAACATACAGACCAATAATAATGTCCCGGTTTCTCTATGTACGATTCCAGTTCCTCCTCTTTCCCAAAAGGAAAAATTTGCTTAGAACTTCCAGTCTCAACATCCGTTATTGCAAGCATTGGTATGAAGCGCATAAACGATGCTATTTTTTTACGATCATTTTTTAAGGACAATACTCCTTTATACAATTGAAATGCTTGAGGTATAAATGGCAAGTCTGTAGCATAAAAGCTTTTTATTATCTTATTTTTAGCGTAATCATATAATTCAAAATAAGTATTGTTATCTTCTATTTTTCCTGACCGTTCCGGTGCCTTTGTTAACAGAAAAACATTCTCTTCTATATAAAAGGCTGTATTAGAAGATGTAAAAACAAAGTTACGCAGCTCATCAGTAAAACTGTATTTCTTTTCATATACAGTTTTATTCTTATCCAATGTCTCATTCAAATCCAAAATTGCCAAATATTGTGGATAAGATTGTAAATCCATTTTTCTCCTTCTAGCTTAACTGTTGCTGATGAATCCACAAACAAAGTTTCAGTAACGTTTCGAATCTCACTCCTTTTTTCTGATTTGCATGAGATAAAAAGCAAAAAAGCTGTAAATACAAGATATTTCATAATCGGCCTGTCTTTTAATAAATATTACTACAAAAAACTAATTAAAGACCTCATCTAAATCTAAATAATACACATCATCAGACTTTGGTCTTGTTACATACAATCTGTTTCTAACTGTATCCAAAAACATTTTATCAATATCATAATCCGTCTCCAACTTCTGTATTAATTTACCATGCCAGTCAAAAACATGAATAGTATTGACATACGGAATCTCATGCATTCCCCATCTGTCCTTTCCCCAATACAATGCATAGATATAATTATCGTCAGCCTGCACTTCTACATAATAATTTTTTATATTTTTCTTTCCCTGAAAGATTGAAAAGTCATCTCCCCCTTCCATACGATATCCCACGACCTGTCCAGTCTCAAAATCTAAAACATTCAATTGCGGAAGGTGCCCCATCACTTGCACAGCCTTAGTCCCATCCGGTTTAAAGGCATCAGCAGAAGTAAAAAAAGCTTCGGATACAATGGAAGCTTCCTCATTTTTTATTGTTTGCTTATAAATTGAATAGTTCTTTAACGCCTTATTAGTATCAAGCGTCCGTTTTTGATAAAACAGTAAAGTAGATTCTTCATCACTTAAAGGGAAAGGATCTACCCTAGCAAATAATATACTGTCATCTTGAAGGTACATCTCATTATAACATGCTCCCCCATTCGCATCTCTCCAAGCATACGGAATAATCTTATCTATGACAGTAATACCCTGCTTAATAGATTGAGTTATATTCCAAATAACTAATTTTTCTTCATTAGGAGCGAATAATAAAGTCTGCAATTCATTTCCTATTTTAAAGAATTGTGAAATAGGTCCAAAAGCAGCAGCCTCCTTAGGACCACCTCCTTTACTACAAAAGGTTCCAATCTCCTCTCCGGTATTTATATTGAATATATTATAAAAATGATCCGGTAATTTGGGATTCAAAAAAAACATCAGTGAATCATAGACTGCAATATAGCCATAGTTTGCACCATGCAATATAACATTATTTAAAGTGACTTTTTTCACTGTTCCACTATTATCTTCGACTTTTTGGATATCGCCATTAAAATATTTGCCATCATCATATTTCTCACGACAACTTATGCAAACAATAAACAACATCACAAAACAAAATATACCTCTAATTCTTTTCATACTATTTACCTGTTTATTTCCAATTCAACCACATTTCTATAAAATACAATCATTTTTTCTGTTATATTCTTTAATTTTTTCAAGGCGGACATTATCTATTTTTCATTTAAGATGAAATCAAAAGCGAAAGCAGGCGGCTTCTAACAATTATAGTAGTTCTTCTCTAAATAATCTTTTTTACATAGAGGCCTAATGCTATGTACAAATATAAAGAGCTAAGGTTAATTAATAGTAACATATAAGATTAATTAGAGGTTAAAAAATGATTAATCTCATATAAAGAAAGAATTCAAACCTATTTAACTGAAGTTGCATACGTAAAGTGATAAAGAATCCTTCTTCTTTCTTCATCCTCCGTGTCTCCGTGTTCAATCCTGTCATTTTAAAACAGACTCTTACTCTTTCTTTAAAAAAGCATTGCCCTTTCTTTGCTTTTACATAGCACCTGGATTATCTTCATATTCTTTATTTTGCTATGACCACAACTGTGAAGCACATGCTTCATAATTGTGAATCAGTAGAACCACAATAATGAAGCACGTGATTGACAGTTGTGTCACATGCTAAAACACTGGTTATTAACAAAATAATCATGAGATATTAACCTAAGAAACATAAGCAATCAACATTAGCAAACCATACTCTGAGCATCATTGCAAGACGGGAATTCTCTCCCCGGAATGGTACAAACTATTGTTATCTGCCACATTCGAGGTCTTTGTGGTGAAGAAAAAGCCGAAAAACAGGGGGTACTGAAATAATCGATTTATGTACAAAATGATATATAATAAACAGATTTACAGCAGCATGCCCCTATTTTGCGTTAGTGTAGGTAACTTTACCTACACTCTGTTATTATTTGCTTACACCACCGCTTATTGCCGATGAATAGGGCGATACAGAGTATAAGTGCAAGCGTGTAGGTAAAAGTGATCATAAACTTTCAGTAGAACTTGAGAGCGAGTTCCGTTTACCGCCTGATAAAAAGTAAAGGCAGACACCCAACAGCATAGCAAACAATATCCCACCATGAAAATGACGTACCCAATACTACCCTTGCCAACGTACAATTTTGCAACCCCAATAAAGTAACCAATTGCAGATACTGTAACGTTTCAATACAACAAGCAAACAGGAATATCCATAGTGGCAGCCATCGCAATGGACGGGTAATAAATATACGCACAAAGCAATATACGAGTATTACCACCAATACATCTCCCATATAGGGACGTATGAATGCGTCACGCACAAAAAGGGCTATTAATGTTTCGACCACAAACAACCCTGCAAAACAAATTGCATAAAACCAACGGCTACCAATAAATGTATCATTTCTATTATCCATAAATCGCTCTTATTACATATTTGGAAAATTAAAATCTATTATAAATGGGAAACTTCAAAATTTCAGCAACAACAATATCAGATTATCATCTTCTGATAATTTACTTAATGTCTCACGAGTTTCATCTCTTAAACTCATAATATATAATAATCGGATTTGAATCTTCCGTCAAGGTCTGCAATTTATCACCCCCTTCTATACGAGGATTTATTCCGCCTTTCTTCATATTTTCTAAAAAGATATCTTTGGTGAAACCGTCATTCATGCCGATGCAATATACCCGGTCCTCATCAAATGAATATAGTTTGGGAATTAACAATGTGCCTGCTTTATCCGTATAAAGCAAATCGTCAGTTATACCCGGCATAACATAAGCTTTATTCTCTTCTTTCTTATAAAGAATGGAATAACCATAGAAGCCTACATGATAGCTGAAATGAATATATTTACCGGTTTCCCAATAATCAAATACATTATATATTTTATCGGTTTTCATCAATCTATCGTATATTTTTGACACTCTTACAGATTTCGACATATCATTCTCTGCTATCAAAGTTTCTAAATATTCCTTTGTCACAAGCTTTTTACTTTGCAAAGTAATATACGGCTTTATTCCTTTGGGAGTTATTTCAAATATTGTATCCATGAAGATCTGCATAAACTTGGGATTTCCGGTAGGGCCGGAGATAAAGGTATGTTGATCAGTACTGAATAGTTCATTCCAACCCTTATTATACTGAGAAGCCTCGAATTGAAAAGAAATTCTTTTTCCATTAGTAACGTCCACTTTACTCAAAAGAAATCGTTTCCCGGATTCATCAAATGTATACAGATTCGTATACAGCGCATTCTTAAAAGGTTGAATAAAAGTGGATCTTGTACCTTTATTTTCCAGTTTAAATGAACTTTCAAAAGTTCCATTACTACTATACTTCAATACATTCTGAGTTTGGGAGTCCAGTACATATATTTTCTTATTTTCCCTGTCGACACTTATATCACCCGGATCAATGTATTCACCGGGTCCTTTCCCCTTACGCCCTATCATCTTTATAAATTTACCCTGCTTATTAAACAGAAAAAGCCCTCTGCCTTTTTCCAATACATACAAATTATTATCGCAGACTTCTAACTTATCAACTTTTCCTAATAATGATTCATCCGTATCTTCCAATACAATGATTCCCGCCTTGCTGAATAAAGATGAATAAGTCATCTTCTCCAACTTTTCAGCACGATCCAAATTAATCACATAGCCATTTTCCTTTGTTAAACCGCTATTCTCTTCACCAGGAGTAGTCAATAATCCCAGTATTAATGCCATTAACAGTGTAAGTGTTCTCATAGTATATTACATTTTCTTTCTCTTACATAATCAATTGCAAAAGTAATCATCAAAACAAGATTATGAAAAGAATAGTCACTATACTTAGTAAACTTCAATAATATATTTTCTACAAATGGATACAAAGCGCTCCTCTCTCCTTCAAAGCTATACAAGGAATAGCTAAACGGCAACAATCATTTTTAAGAATATCACTACGATAGTCTGAGAGAGAAACATCCAAAACAACGGTTCGGATGCGGAACAAAGAAGTCAATTCTTCAATACGACCATTGTAGCCTTTGGAAATGTATAAATAATCGATCTGTAAAGGGTGCTTTGAAATCTTATTTTTCCAGCGGGCATCATGGAGCAGGCAAACCCGCCTGCCCGCATAGGAAACAATGTGATTATGAAAAGCCAGACCGGAAGTAGAATAATCAGCAGGCAAAGCATTGGGAATAGAAAGATGCTGACGGTTCCAATAAGGTACGAGTGCACGGTGCAAACGGGAAGTATCCGGCACACTATCAGCATAAGCCAACCAGGATTCTCCACTATTAGCAACGCAATGGACGGCAGGACAGCCACGGACATTATAAAAAACAATGCCGCGCTGAGGAGAAGACAGGCTGACGGAAATCGTATGATAAGTGATCAGCAACAACAGGCAGCAAAGCGGAAAGGATATGCTGCGAGCAGTTCGGATAGCCAAACTCCGAAACAGAAACAATAGAAAAAGATAAAACAGCATAATCTCCCAATGATCTATCCAAAGCCGATCTATAGAGGACATTGGCAGTTCTTCTATCCAGCAGAGAACTTTGTTCTGAGCACTTAACAGAGCATCGACCACTAAAGCACAGCCAGATTGAAGGAAAGGAAAAGGAGTCAGGATAAGCATAAGAACTGCAGAATACAAAATCAACGTCACCATAGGAATCACCCACAGATTTGTCAGCAGAAAATGAGTAGAGAAACGGGAGAAATAGAATATAACTAAAGGAGCCGTACCGATTTGCGCAGCAACGGAAACCGTCAGCAATCCCCAAGCATAACGAGGAATGCAACGCTTGACAGAGAGCAGGCTGTAAAGTTTGGGCTGTATCAACAAAATAGAAACTACCGCTACAAAAGACAATTGAAACCCCACATCAAAAAGCCAAAGTGGATTATAAAGTAACATTAAAAAGGCAGTAGCCGCCAGTGTATTCAACGATAACAATTTCTCAAATTGTAAACGGGATACAGCCAGCAGAGAGAACATGATTACGGATCGTACCACAGAAGAAGATAATCCCGTAAGAAAAGCGAATGCCCACAAAAAGAGAATAACCAGAAAAAATCCCAAGGGTTTAAAAGCAGTCCACCGCTTCCACAAAAAGGAGAAGAAAAACAAAAATAAAGTAGAAAGCAAGCCTATATGAAGTCCTGAAAGTGCCAGTACATGACTGGCGCCAGCAATTGAATAAGTTTCCCGTATATCCTCGCTCAAATTCTCCTTATCTCCCACCGTAAGAGCCGAAAGTACTGCAAGATTATCTCCCTGAAAACCTAAACGATGATATAGTTCCACCACTTTTTCCCGATAGTCCAAAGCTATTTGCTGAAGGGAGCGGGAAGCATCATGACCTATTATCCGCCAATGTCCGGCAGGGATATACGCTGTGCCGGTGCCAGCTCTACGAGTAAGATAACGTACATAATCAAATTCGTCAGGATTCCCATTATTGACAGGAGGGGCAATACGAGTATGTACCCATAATCGATCTCCCCTCTTTAATGCAACAGTAGCGGAATCTCTCGGGAAATAGAATAAAAATGTATGTCCATATTCACTTTTCTGCAAATCCTCATCATTCACTTTTCCCTCTAATTGGACATGACATAACACGCTTCGTTCTTTCATTTCCGGTTTTTCCTGAAGAATCACCTGATAGACTGCCGCCTCATCGGAAAAAGGAAAATCCGTACGATGCAAATATTCTTCCGCCATACCGGCGCCTAATCCAAAACAACAGAGAAAGACGGAAACTCCATACAGCCAATGAATACGATATTTATCGGAAAGGAAATAAGTAAGAAACAGTAACAGGAAACCTGCCAGACAAATCCAGACAGGAAAAAGACCGGAAACCGGACAGGATGTCTCTGCCGGAATATTTAAGGAAAGTTCCGACCGCTGCCGGAAGAAATGCGCATCTCCACATACAATACCGCCTGCAAACGGCATCAAAAGTCGTAGAAACGGATGTCGTTGCAGGCTGTTAATTATCAACGGATGAAGATTTAGAGATCCTTCAGCGAATGTATCATACCTTCAGGATCAGGAGCTGCAAACACGGCACTACCTGCAACCAATGCATCTGCACCGGCAGCTATCAGGCGGGCACCTGTCTCCAAATTCACACCACCATCCACTTCTATCAATGCTTTCGAACCGGTACTGTCTATCAAAGCACGCAATTCCCGTACTTTCTCAACTGTATGTTCGATAAATTTTTGTCCGCCAAAACCGGGATTCACACTCATCAGCAGCACCATATATACGTCCTGGATAATATCTTTCAACATTGATACGGGCGTAGCCGGATTAAGCGTTACGGCAGGTTGCATACCCGCTTCGCGGATCTGCTGCACCACCCGATGCAAATGCGGACAAGCCTCATAATGCACATTCATGGTATGCGCACCCAGCGCCTTCACTTCGTTAATGAATTTCTCGGGCTGTACAATCATCAGATGCACATCCAGAGGTTTTGTAGCCATCTTTGCCACATATTTCAATACAGGAAAACCGAAAGATATATTAGGAACAAACACACCGTCCATAATATCAATGTGGAACCAGTCGGCCTCACTGCGGTTCACCATTTCCAAGTCCTTTGCCAGATAAGCGAAATCTGCGGACAAGATAGAGGGAGCTATGATTGGTTTCATAATACACTACATTTTACAGGTTATATATAGATATAACGCACAAATGTAGACAAAAGATTTCATTCATCCTAATATTATACCCTGCAAGCCTTGCGGAAGCTGAGACACTGTACGATAATTACGTGCAAGGTTACGAAGAAAATCCAAAGTTTTCACGGAAGGCTGCGGATGTCCATCCGGCAATGCTTTATCAGAACTTCGCGGTTTCATGGATGAAGAAGAAAAAGAAGGAGTAGTTTTTTTATCCATAGGCTTATTGAACTGAGAATTAATAATTAATTAAAGCTACGGGCTGCAAAAAAGAAGCAGGAGGAACTTTATATATTAAGAACGGGAGAAGAAGAGATATAGTATACAAGAAGTTATAAAAAAACATGAGAGATATAAACAAATCAGCCCAGGTTAGTGCCAAAACACCATACCTGGGCCAATATCCGGTTGAGTACCCTTCAATCCATCGTCAGCACGATTCCATGCTTCTCCGCCATCCGGCGCAAATTCAAAATAGCGTAGCGCATCCGCCCCAAAGAAGTATTGATGCTGACTCCCGTCATTTCCGCTATCTCCTTGAAACTGAGGTCTTGATAAAAGCGCATATGTACTACTTCCCGTTGTTCGTCCGGCAGATGTTTCATCAGGCGACGTACATCCGCAAGAATCTGGTGGTTCACTATTTCAGCTTCAACCGTTCCTTCGGACAGTCGGATATTATTCAGTAAATTCCGTTCTTCTTCATCACAAGACACCAGGTTTTCCTGTTTTTCCTGACGGAAACAGTCGATAATAAGATTATGTGCGATACGAGTCAACCAAGCCGGGAACTTACCGTTTTCATTGTAGCGTCCCTGCTGAATGGTGACAATGGCTTTTGTGAAAGTTTCCTGAAAGATGTCTTCCGCCAGTTCTTCATTACGCACCGTATAATAGATGTACGTATAAAGACGATCTTTATAGCGGTTTAACAGAATATCGAATGCCTCGTTATTGCCTTGTGCATAAAGGGCCACTAACGTTTCGTCAGCAGCATTTGTTTGTACTTTCATTACGTGTGTTTTTAGATTTCAGCGTAATGTATTCCGATAGGCATTCGATGTTTAGTAGTTAATAATACGCAAAGAAAGGAAATTTTTGGGAAAGAAACAATATTAGAAGCAATAATTAAGTTACAAGCTACGAGCTACAAGCTACAAGTTGCTGCGCTGTCACTCTGCATAGTACTCGTAGCTTGTAACTCGTAGCTCGTAACTATTTCACTCTAAATTCTTCCGTCAACCGGAATCCACGCAAAAGTTCATCTGTCTTCAAGCGTTTCTTACCGGGAAGTTGCAAAGCACGTATGCCGATAAATCCATCAGCAGCGGCTACATGGATATAAGTCTTACCATCCGTCAGCAAAGTTCCGGGAGTCAACTGGTGAGATTGGATTATTTTTTCTGTCTCAAATATCTTCATAACTACCGCCTCTCCATCAGGTTGAACTAACTCTGACCAGGCAGCAGGATAAGGAGACAAACCGCGAATAAAATCATAAATACGTTTCACCGGCTGATTCCAATCGATACGGCAGGTATCTTTAAAAATCTTCGGTGCAGGACGCAATTCGCCTACAACTGCCATTTCTTCCTGTGGAATAGGTTTCACTGCATCATTCAAGATCGCATCTACCGTTTCAGTCACCAGTTTTCCACCAAGCATCATCAGCTTATCATGCACAATGCCCACATCATCCGTATCTGCGATAGGAATACGAACTTGCTGAATCACTTCACCCGTATCGATTTCATGACGCAGGAAAAAGGTCGTGATACCGGTTTCCGTATCACCATTGATTACCGCCCAGTTAATAGGTGCAGCTCCCCGGTATTGAGGCAAAAGGGAAGCATGAAGATTGAAAGTTCCTAAACGTGGCATATTCCACACCACTTCGGGCAGCATACGAAAAGCAACTACTATCTGCAAATCGGCCTTCCACTCACGCAGAGCCTCAACAAAAGCCTCATCTTTCAACTTTTCCGGTTGCAACAAAGGAAGATTCTGTTCCAGCGCATACTGTTTCACTGGAGAAAACTGAAGTTTATGTCCCCGCCCTGCCGGTTTATCAGGCATGGTGATGACACCTACTACATTATATCCACCTTCTACTAAACACCGCAGAGACTCCACTGCAAAATCCGGAGTCCCCATATAGACTATTCGTAAATCTTCTTTCTTCATCATATAACAACTTTATTAATCTTCAGAGAAATGTACCAATACCTGACGGTATGAATTGAATATCTTCGACTTGGAAACAAATCCCAGATAGTGCCCTTCTTCATCTACCACAGGAAGGTTCCATGCTTTCGTATCATCAAACGTGCGCATCACCTGTTCCATACTATCCGTGTCATAAAGGCGTGCCGGGATAGCCGTCATCAGCTTGCCTACCGTAAAACGATGATATAGCTCCTGCCGGAACATGATATTCCGGATATCGTCTAAGGTAACAATGCCAATCAGTATTCCGCTCTTATCCGTTACCGGGAATATATTACGCCGTGAGGCTGAAATCGCTTTCACCAATTCTCCCAAGTCCATCTCCGGATGAACCACTACAAAATCTTTCTCCACCACATTTTCCACCTTCATCAGAGTAAGCACCGCTTTATCTTTATGATGAGTCAGCAGTTCTCCCTTTTTAGCCAAACGCATGGAGTAAATACTATGAGGTTCGAAAACAATAATTGTCAGATAAGAACTGGCTGCTACAATCATCAGCGGAAGGAAAAGATCATATCCACCTGTCAGTTCGGCTATCAGGAAGACTCCGGTCAACGGGGCATGCATGACACCACTCATCACACCCGCCATACCCATCAGGGCAAAATTCTTTTCGGGCAGATAATAAGAGAAATCAAACTTATTACTAAAAAAAGCGAAGACAAAACCGGCGATACATCCCAAATACAAAGAAGGTGCAAAGATACCACCACAACCGCCACCACCATTTGTCGCACTGGATGCAAATACCTTGAACAAGATGATGAGCATCAAATAGAGTAATAGCAAATTCCCATGTCCATAGAAAAAAGAGTTGTTCATCACTGTATCCCAATCGGCATTGGAAGTACCGTTCAGCAACAGTTCGATGGTATCGTAGCCTTCACCGTAGAGCGGTGGAAAAAGAAATATCAAGATACTCAACATGACACCACCCAAAGCCAATTTCTGGTAAGGGCCTTTCAACTTGCCAAACAAACCTTCCACAGAGTTCATTGCACGGGTAAAATAGAGCGAAACCAGTCCGCAAAATATACCCAGCATGATAACGTAAGGAATACGTTCCATCTCAAATGCCTGGTCAAGGTGGAATTTAAACATTGCTTCTGTTCCGGTAGTAATATAGGACACTGTAGCAGCTGTCACTGCAGAAATCAACAACGGAAGCAGAGAAGTCATAGTCAGATCTATCATCAGTACTTCCAGTGTAAACACCAGTCCTGCAATAGGTGCCTTGAAGATACCAGCAATAGCACCGGCAGCACCACAGCCTACCAAAAGCATCAGTGTGCGGTGTTCCATCTTAAAAACACTTCCCAGATTGGAGCCAATGGCGGAACCTGTCAATACGATAGGCGCCTCTGCTCCTACCGAACCACCGAAACCAATGGTTATGGAACTGGCAATCACAGACGACCATGTATTGTGCCGCTTAATCCGCCCTTGCCGGCGGGAAATCGCATAGAGAATTTTAGTAACCCCATGACTGATATCATCCTTCACCACATAGCGTACAAACAATCCTGCCAGAAAAATACCCACTACCGGATAAACCAGATAAAGGTAGTTGGCTTCCGTTGTATTGAAATTGTTCGTCAGGAAATTCTGTATCCAGTGTATCAACATCTTCAGTATCAAAGCCGTAATAGCCGTAAAGATACCTACCAGAAAGCTGAGTATCAAGATAAACTGTTTTTCCTTAATATTCTTTTCACGCCATAAAAGGAAACGCTGAAACAAACTTCTCTTCTCTTTTTCCATATACCTATATTTACCAATCTAAACGAAATAAAGAATTTACTCTCGTATCCATATAATAAGAGAGAAAATCCTTCGACAAACTCAGGGCATACCCGAGTTTACAGAGATTAAAAATAACGATACCTTTTTTAGTCCGTTATTTTATTCCCGGATAATTTTTATAACACCACCCTTATCCAGTTTTATGATGCTGGATGGTTTCGGATGTCCCATTTCTTCCCGCCGATAGCCCACTACGTAATCGACCATGGACTTAAGTTCTTCTGTGATCTCACTGTAATTTGCCGGCGAAGGTTGTCCGCTGATATTGGCCGATGTAGAAACAATCGCCTTACGGAACTGTTGACAAAGCCGTTTTGAGAATTCTTCATTCGTTACCCGGATACCCACGCTACCATCTTCGGCAATCAGGTTAGGTGCCAGGTTTCGTGCACCGGAGTAGATGATCGTCAACGGTTTATCTGCCACTTCAATCAAATCCCATGCCACTTCAGGCACATCCTGCACATAGAAGTCTACCTTTACAGGAGAGTCTACCAACACAAGCATCGCCTTACTGTCCGAGCGCTGCTTAATCTCATACACACGCCGCACAGCTTCTTCGTTGGTGGCGTCACAACCTATTCCCCAAATGGTGTCGGTGGGGTACAGAATGACTCCGCCTTCGTTCATCACTTGACAGGCTTTTTTAATATCTTCTATCATTTCTTGGTGTATAAATACAGTGATTAACACGCAAAAGTACTATTTTTGCACGGATTAATAGAAAAGTTTAAGAGAAAACAATGGAAGAAATTCAATTTAACCACACCCTGCCCATACAACTACGATTTAATGATGTCGATAAGTTCGGCCATGTGAACAATACGGTTTATTTCTCTTTCTATGATTTGGGAAAAACCGAGTATTTTGCTTCTGTGTGTCCGGACGTTGATTGGGAGAAAGACGGCATTGTCGTCGTACACATAGAAGCGAACTTCCTTGCACAGATTTATGGCTCGGATCATATCGCTGTACAAACCGCCGTTACTGAAATCGGCACCAAAAGTTTTCACCTCGCACAGCGGGTGATTGATACGGAAACACAGGAGATCAAGTGCATATGCACCTCTGTGATGGTAACTTTTGATTTAGAGAAACATGAATCTAAACCTCTGGAAGAAGAATGGATTCAGGCAATCTGTAAATACGAAGGAAGGGATTTGAGAAAGAAAAAATAAAAACAAATATAGTAAAATACAAGAAGTCCCCTTTCACTGCACTATTCCTTTATCCATAAAGGCTGCATGTAGAGGGGATTTTTCATATGCGAACACTGCTTTTCGACTTTCAGTAAAACACTATTAGTCAATCCGGTACAATTTATAGATTTGGATAATAGAAATATATTGTATAATTTTGTTATGTCCATAATGCATATGACGTAAAAACAACTAATATTATGAAAAAACAAGAAAGATCATTTTCCACATTGCTTCAAGCCGGTTGCTCTGCTATTCTGTTTATCAGTTGCCTGCTGCCTTGGTTAAACATTACGTCACCACAAGAATCCTTAAGAGGGCAATTCAGTCTTATCAATATGCCTGTCCAAATGGTGAGCGATGCAGGAATAATGACTAACGCATTCCCGCCAGCAGGTTCTATTTTCGACTACTACCGAATAATATTCTATGTTATTCTCTTCTTTATCTTCATCAATATATTTATTCAACTCATAAAAAAGATTCCCCTGTTTACATGTTACTCGTGCCTGCTTCCAACATGTTTCAGCTACCTTTTTTGGACAAGAGTAGCAGACTGCGGAAATTATCTTGAATGTGCAGGAATCGGTCTTTATCTGGCTAACATATTTGGTACAATTGCCATTGCAACCGCATGGACAGACCTTGGAAGAAATTATGAAAACCATAGAAAATTGTTCCGTTTCTGTTGGGGATGGAGCGTTCTATGCTTCATGCTTCCAATCATTCTAATTCCCTTTTCCGGTTTTCTCAGAATTCAAACTTCCGAGATTCATATAATCCATCAAATCGTATTTGTATTTACGACAATTTGCTTTATTATCTGGGCAATAGGAATCATGCAAATACCATTTTTAATATATACCAAAATCGTAAATCAAATATCAAAACAAAAGATTCATCACGCAAAATTCTTTTTATCAAAAAGTCATTAAATCATTCACTTTACATAACATAGAAACGCTTTATCCCTATTATCACAAACAATCACATTGAGCAAATAAGTTCTTCCGGGAAAAGATATCTTTCTTTTTTAACATTTAGACCACCTATTTTAAGCAAACAGACAATCCATTTACCCCCAATAGACCATCTGTTTACTCTAAATACATGGTTTCTTTCTCTGAAAAAAACTATTTTTACTATTATGGCTACACCTAGTCGTGGTCGGAATATTCTTCATGGCGTTCTTTCTTCTGTCCCTCAATAAG
>ERZ1027087.795-NODE-795-length-13725-cov-7.639064_pt1 | contig 13725 bp, 6 predicted proteins | sample MGYA00519413_ERZ1027087 | MGnify/ENA primary metagenome ERZ1027087 (study PRJEB26926, sample SAMN06164438) | human gut metagenome | biome: ENVO:00009003; feature: ENVO:2100002; material: ENVO:00002003 | host: Homo sapiens | place: USA | collected 2012 ...
CTCGGTCTCGTGGGCTCGGAGATGTGTATAAGAGACAGATCCTGTTCGGGGCTTTAATGGTTGGCTCTGCGGGGACATTTACGTCTTGTAAGGATTACGATGATGACATTGACGGTTTGCAGAAGCAGATTGATGCAACCAATGTGACATTAGGCGAATTGCAAGCGTTGATAAAGTCGGGATCCGTTATTACATCTGTAAACAGCACGAATGATGGAATTACTATTGTGTTGAGTGATGGAAAGTCTTACAAATTGACCAATGGTAAAGATGGCGCAAATGGAACAGATGGTAAAGACGGTGTTGACGGTAAGAATGCTGTGGCATGGACTATTGGTGCTGATGGTTATTGGTACGAAGATGGCGTAAAAACAGAATATAAAGCTATCGGCGTTGACGGTGTAAACGGTAAAGATGGCGAAGATGGTAAAGACGGCGTTGACGGTGAAGACGGCAAAGATGGCGTTGATGGTGAAGACGGTAAGGATGGCGAAGATGGCAAAGATGGTATTAACGGCAAAGACGGTAAATACTATTATCCTAACATAGAAACCGGATGCTTTGATATTTACCAGGATGGTAAATTGGTTGAAGCTACTAAAATTAGCTGGAAAGCTGCCGGAGTTAGTGCCATATTGAGTGGTAATACATTGACTTTATCTGGAGTAGATGGTGATGCACAAACAGTAGTTATCTATGTAGGAAAACAATTAGGATCTGTAGCATTCATTCCTGAAGTAATGAGTTCAGAAATTGCTTATCCTACTACAACTAATCCGTTCTATCATTTGACTACTTACTTGGATGAGACTAAATATAATGCAACTACAAAGGTACTGGTGGCTCAAACCAACTGGGATAAATCTAATGTTGTAGCTATGCTTTATCGTTTGAATCCTGATGATGCTTACGTAAAAGGTGCGATTGCCGGTTTTGTAAATCGTGGCGTTTCTACACGTGCGGTTGCTGGTGATTTGACTAATTTGCTGAATATAACTGGCGAACCGACATTTGCTAATGGAGTTGCTGCAATGAATGCTACTATTAATGCATCAAAGCAAAGCAGCAGCAAAAAAGATATTGCAGCTATGCAGGTATGGGTAGGACAGAATGCTGTGACTTCTGACTATATTCATGTAAAATCAACTGCTATCAATGCATTGTTGGTAGACAGTATGGCTACGAAAGGTGGAACTCTGACAGAATTTTATCCTCGTAATAAGACTACCAAGGGTGCTACGGAAAATGATGCTTTTGTTAAGGAATTCGTTGCTCTGAGTGCAGATGCTAATCTTTCATTCAAATATGATGGTGATATTGATTTGAAAGACTATGTAGGTCTTTACTCTTCAGACAAAAAGAAATTCTTGGCTGAACTTGGTTTCTATGGCATGAGCTATGAATTCAGCCTTCCTACCGAATATAAATCAAATGATACGCAGAAGACAAATCAACAGTGGTACGTTGAGTTGAATGATGGCGTTGTTAAAGTTAATGCAACAAACTTGGAAAATGGTTTGACACCGGCTATCGGAAAAACTCCGGTCGTACGTGTGGATGCTTACATGACATCTAATGCAGGTACTAAAAAAATGGTTGCTTCTTCTTATATTAAGCTATCTATTACAGCGAATAATCCTGGACCGGGTGAAGATGCGGATCCTATTACAGCAGATATCAGTTCTACTAAGCAGTATGAATATCATGCTCTGAAATCTGGTACTATGAGTACTACAGCTGGAGAAATGGATTGGCGAGCTGTTAATAATGTTCTTTATGGTAAAACTGGCTTGACTTCACAAACTTTCTGGAACTACTATGGTGGTAACACTAATGCGTATGAGGTGAAAGTGACGACGAAAGAGCAGAATTCTGGTCGTGAGATTGTTGTTATTACCGGCAATGGTCTGATGGGTGATGTGTATGCTTATAGCGGGGCAGGTTTTGATTTCCAAGTTCTGTTGAATCAAGGTGATACGCAAACTTCTAACATCAAGATTGGTGTAAACAATGGAATCAATACAGAAAATCGCTATATGGATGTAAATGGTTGGGGTGCCGAATATATCGTTACTCTTACTATCAAGTCTGATGACATCAAGACAAGAGGCGATATCGTCCTTACGCAAAAAGTTTATGTGAAAGAAGATTGTGCAATCTTTAAGTATGCAGAACCATATTATGTTCAAAACTACGATAATAATCCTAAGTTGAAGGATTGTATCGTAACGAAAGGACAGCTGATTAATGGTAACTGGCAATTGGCATTAGCTGTAAGTGAACATTTTGAAATCATGTCGAATAAAGATAATATCTTTGATTATTATAAGACGAAGGGTAATATTGCGAGTCTTGAATTTAAATTTGCAGCTAATACTAAAGGTGTAACTCCTTTGTATTCATTCTCTACAGATGAGACTGTGGCATTAGATCATGAATTGACAAAGACTTATGAAGCATATAACATGACTTATAAGACGCAGTTAGTCAACGGTGAGTGGTGTAATTATAACTATTGGATCATATTCGAAAATCCGTTTGAACCGGGTGATGCTGCAACGGTAACAATGGATGGTAATAAGATTGGTGGTGTTACAGGTGAAACTGCTCCATCAGTATGTGTTAAGACTATTGTTGGTACTGCTCAGAAAGCTTATTGTTGGAATGCTACTACTAAGAAATTAGAATTCACTGAGGCTGGTAAAGCATTAAAAGTAGCAGAGCCGACTATTGTTTATGACTTCGTAAAAGACGCTGCTTGGACGGCATTGGATCCTTATGGAGATTTGACGATTGATCATACTACAGGTCAGGTTTCTTGGAATAATAAGGGTGCTGAGTTGCAAAAGACTTATAAATTGTCTGTAAAAGCTACAGTTACATTTGATAATGTTTCTGTTGTAGAATGCAAGATTCCTGTTACGATTAAAGGAAAGAATTAATAAACCTGTTAATTGATACAACTACTCTGTGAAGACTAGTCCTTTTTTTCACCATCGTGAAAAGTAAAATGTTGTTGTGTGAGGCTGTTTCCAGTGGGAAGCGGCCTCACTCTTTTTCTGCCATCTTGTCTCCTGCCTTGTCATTCGTTTCATTTCCTGCCATTCTTGCTTGTTTTCTCCTTGTCTAATCTTCTTATTTTTGATGTAGATCAAGAAATATGTTATAAAACATACTTTTCTATAATATATCGCTTGAAGTTTCGAACAAAGGTATTATTTTTGTGTTATAAAACATGATTTTAATAGGATAACAAGATTTTTAAGGAGGATAACAAAATGAAAATGTTAAAGAAAATTTTTAAGCACATCAGCGAAGCTGATAAGCACGTTTGGGGTTACTCTACAATTTATTAAACCCCTTTTTATGAGTGTGTATTTGATTTTTAGGTATTAGTTTAATTTTTAAGGTTATGAAAAAAAAGATTTTTAAAACATGGAGAAACATTCTCGCCGAAGTAGGTCGGAACGAGATGTTGATGATGGGTTATACCCTGAAGAAGTAAAAAAGCATTTGAACTAGACTTTATGAAGCGAGAAGTACGTCCTGAAAACGTATTTCTCGCTTTTTTTATATCCCTTTGAAAGCTTTTTTATATAAAAAACAGCTTTTGTTTAAACTTTATTCCCTTTCTTTGTTGTTAGTACAAAGACTAACAGAATAGTATCCATGGAAAGAATTCAAAGAATTTGTAGTTTGGTGCTGCTGGCAGCGTTTTGGGGCTGTGTGCCTGTGCTGCATGCGCAGTCGTTTGATAAGTTGTGGAAGCAAGTGGAGCAAGCACAGGAAAAGAGTTTGCCGCAAACTGTGATTAAACTGACGGATGAGATATTCCGGAAGGGGGAACGCGAAAAGAATACCCCGCAGATGCTTAAAGCCTATATGTGCCGGAATACATATCAGAATATACTGACGCCCGATAGTTTCTATGTCAATCTGAAAGGATTGGAACAATGGGCGTTGCGTGAGCAAAATCCGGTCAGCCGTGCAGTGCTGAATTCACTGGTGGCGAGTATCTATGCCGATTATGCCGATAATAACCGGTGGGAATTGCAACAACGCACTTCGCTTAATCTGGGAGAGACGGCTCTACCGGCGGATATTCGCGAGTGGAGTGCCAATTTGTTTGTGAACCAGGTAATGAAATATACCGGTGAAGCCCTGAAAGATTCTACCGAGTTATTGAAGACATCTTCGCGTACTTATATTCCTTTTGTGATTTTAGGAGATGCAAGTGAATACTACCATCATGAAATGTATCATTTGCTGGCATCACGTGCTATCGATGCTTTACAGAAAATCTCGTGGTTTGATACGGATTCTTTGGTAAAGAAAGACATTATGGGTATTTATGGGCAGATGATAAATACCTATCGGAAGATGCCTGATCGGGAAGATGCTGCCGTACTGACTATGCTGGATTATATGGCTTGGCGTAACCGTGAAGGGGATGTCTTGCTTCGTCCCCGTGCTGTAAAAGAAGGTGAGAGCGAAGCACCGAACCAATATCTACGTGCATTAGACCGTATCATTAAAGACTATGGTAAACGTGATGTATGTGCAGAGGCGTATCTGGCTAAAGCCCGTTATTACCGCAACATACGCAAATATCCGGAAGCATTGCACGCCTGTGACGAGGCTATTACTCTTTACCCTGACTACAAACGCATATCCGCATTGCGTGAACTGAAAGAAAGCATATTGCAACCTCAACTTAACCTGACTGCAAGTAAGGCTACTTACCCCGGTGACTCTTTGAAATTGAGAGTGACCCATTGTAATCTGGATGGATTTACAGTGAACCTGTTTCATACTACTTTATTGAAAGAGGAAACTGATATGCCACAGATCAATTCCTCTTTTTATAAGAAATATGCCCGTAAAGTGAAGACAGAACACTTCTCTTTGTTGCGTCCGGATAATTACCAGTCAGCAGACAGTACATATAGCATGCTGATGCCCCGCGAACCGGGTGTTTATGTTATGCAGATTGTGCCTGATGACAAGAAAGGTAAAACTTCTGAAAACTATCTCTATCTTACCCGCTTCAAGGTGCTGACTTTGCCTTTGTCGAATAAGGATTTTGAGATTGTGGCTTTGGATGCTGAGACAGGAAAGCCTATTGCAGATGCTCAGATTACTCTCTATTCCAGTTACGGAACAAAGAATAATGAGGTGCTGGGGCAGAAAACTACAGATGCTTCGGGCAAGGTGGTAATGCCGTGGGGTAAGCAATTCCGTGCATTGAGTACTGCGAAAGGTACTGATACGGCAATGCCATTGCAGCGTATTTATAATAACTCTAATGGAGCTTGGAATGACACAAATGAAGAGTTCGATGAAGTGAAGATTTTGACGGACCGTTCCATATATCGTCCGGGACAGACTATCTATATAAAAGGTATAGCTTATTCCCAAGAGGGAGATAACGCCAAGGTTCTTTCCAATGCAACTTATACGGTGGAACTGTCGGATGTGAATGGCAATGATATTGGAGAGAGAAAAGTCCGTACCAATGAATTTGGTTCGTTTACCACAGAGTTTGTACTGCCTGCTGCCTGTCTGAATGGATCTTACACGATTGAAGTTGATGAAACTGATGGCCAGGCATTTGTACAAGTGGAAGAATACAAGCGTCCCACATTCGATATAGTTTTTGATCCTCAGAAGGATTCCTATCAGGTGGGAGACAGCGTACAGGTGAAAGGCACGGCGAGTTCCTTTAATGGTGTACCTTTGCAAGGGTTGGAACTGAGCTATACCGTAACCCGTAGTCTGTTTTCGTGGTGGAGATCTTATGGACAGAGTTCCACTTCACTGGCTTCCGGTACTGTGACGATAGGAGATGACGGAATGTTCTCTATTCCTGTCCGTCTGCAAGGTGTGAAAGGGGAGAATTCCGGTTTTTATACCTATCAGATAGAAGCCTCTGTAACCAATCAGGCTGGTGAAACGCAAAGTAGTGTGACCACATTATCAGCAGGCAACCGCTCACTTGTTTTGTCTGTCGAAACGGAAGAGCGTATTTGCAAGGATGACAGTATCCGTCTGACATTCGTAGCGCGAAACCTGAATATGCAACCTGTTGCAGTGAAGGGTGAGTACCGCCTGGTACAGACTGTAGACGGAAAACCGGAAGTCCGTTTCAGCGGACAGTTTACTTCTAATGTGGAAGTATTGTTGCCGGAATGGAAGAATTTACCTTCAGGTGCTTACGAACTACAATTAGCAGCCAAGGATGATCAGGGTAGGGATGTTGATTACAAGCAAAATATTGTACTCTTCTCTTATAATGACAATCGCCCTCCTGTAGAATCGCCTGTCTGGTTCTATGCACGTAATACAGAGTTTAATGCCGGACACCCTGCCCAATTCTGTTTGGGGACTTCTTATAAGGATACTTATGTGATGTTGGACATTTTAAGCGGTAAAAAGCGTTTGAGCAGTACGGTGCTTCAATTATCCGACTCTATTGTTCGTTTTGATGTTCCTTATAAAGAGGAGTACGGAGACGGGATAGAGTACCTGTTTGCTTTTGTCAAAGGTGGTGAATTCTATTCTGAAAAGGTCGACTTGCAAAAGCGTATGCCGGATAAAACATTGACGATGAAGTGGGATGTGTTCCGTGATAAGTTGCGTCCCGGACAAGAAGAAGAGTGGCGTCTGACGATAAAAACACCACAAGGTACACCGGCTGATGCTGAGATGCTTGCTACCATGTATGATGCTTCTTTGGATAAGCTGTACCCCAATCGTCAGAATTTTAATATGAACTATCCCCGTTTTAATCCTCAGATATATTGGTCTTATGGATATGTAGGTGGCGCCTTTTATTCTTGCTATTTCCCAATGAAGGTATGGAAAGTTCCAGCATTTATTTACGATACTTTTTATTCGGAAGAAGGCATAAATGAAGCAATGATAATTGGATATCGTTCCGAGAAAAAGTCCACCTTAACAGGAAGCGTACGGATACGGGGAATGGCAAGTCCGCGAACTAAATCGATGGCTATGGCAGATAATGCTTCTGCTGATCTGACAAATATGCTGGCCGGAAAAGCGGCAGGTCTGATGTTTGAAGAGGAAATGTCGCAGGAAACCGGACAGACAGCTGACGATGTGGAACTTGGCGATACCCCCGAACTTCGTACAAACTTTGCCGAAACGGCATTCTTCTATCCGCAACTGCGCACCAATGAACAAGGTGAGATTTCCTTCTCCTTTACGATGCCACAAAGTCTGACGCGTTGGAATTTCCGCGGATATTCCCATACAAAGGGAATGTTGACCGGTCAGTTGGATGCTTCTGCTGTTACGGCGAAGGACTTCATGCTGTCTCCCAATATGCCGCGCTTTGTACGGGTAGGGGATAAGACCAGCATTGCTGCAACCATTACCAATCTGACAGGTAAATCTTTGAAGGGAACTACGAAATTTATTCTCTTTGATCCGATGACGGATAAAGTGATTTCCACTCAACGCCAAGCTTTCACGGTAGAAGCCGGGAAGACGGTTCCTGTAAGCTTCCGTTTCACAGTGACGGATAAACAGGATATGTTGGGTGTACGTATGATTGCTGACGGTGGCACATTCAGTGATGGCGAACAGCACTTGTTGCCTGTATTGAGCAATAAGGAATACATTACTGAAACCCTTGCCATGCCGATACGTGGTGAAGAAACCCGTACGTTCTCTTTGGACAGTCTGTTCAATTATAATAGCCGCACGGCCACTGACCGCCGACTAACGGTAGAATTTACAGGTAATCCCGCCTGGTATGCCGTACAGGCATTACCCGTATTGAGTCAGCCCCGTACAGATAATGCTACAGCTTGGGCTGCCGCTTATTATGCCAATTCCCTTGCTTCTTACATTGCCAACAGCCAGCCGCGCATCAAAGCCGTGTTCGACAGTTGGCGCATGCAAGGCGGTAAGAAAGAAAACTTCCTCAGCCAGTTACAGAAAAACCAGGAGGTAAAGAATATCCTTCTCGAAGAGAGCCCGTGGTTGCTGGAAGCTACTACAGAAGCCGAACAGCAAGCGCGTATTGCTACTTTGTTCGATCTCAATAATCTGTCGAACAATAATATGACCGCTCTTACCAAACTACAGGAATTACAAAATGCCGATGGCGCCTGGAGTTGGTACAAAGGTATGCCGGGTAGCCGCAGTATGACGGGATACATCACCGAACTTCTTGTCCGTTTGCCGTTGCTCACCGGACAAAAGAACTCTGCTGGTGCTCTTTCCATGCAGCAAAGTGCTTTCAACTATTTGCATAGCCAGGCATTGCAGGAATATCAGAATATCCGTAAAGCGGAGAAAAACGGGGCGAAGATCAATAGCCTTTCATATCCGGCAATGACGTATCTCTATCTGATAGCTATTTCCGGTGAGAAAGTGCCTTCTGCCAATGAAGCCGCTTATCGCTATTTCCTCTCCATGGTCGGCAAGAACCTAAGTTCGAATGCAATGGGAGTTAAGGCGCAGTCAGCTATCATTCTGCAAAAGGCGGGTCGCACGGCTGAGGCTAACGAATTTATCGCTTCCATTAAAGAGCATCTGGTGCAAACTGATGAACGGGGTGCATACTTTGCTTTCTATGAAAGACCTTTCCTTTGGGGAACACAACCTATTTCCGTTCATGTGGAGGTAATGGAAGCCCTGAGGATGGCAGGAGGCAATGATGCATTGGTGGAAGAAATGAAACTCTGGTTACTGAAGCAGAAACAAACTACAAGCTGGAACTCACCTGTTGCAACGGCAGACGCTATTTATGCATTGCTTTGCCAGGGGAGTGACTTGTTGGCATCACGTGGTGATGTACGCATTGTTCTTGGTAATAAAGTGCTGGAAACATTCTCACCTGCCAAGACCACAGTTCCCGGATTGGGATATATCAAGGAAAGCTTTGCAGAAGGTAGTCCTGAATTGCGCGCCAAGTCCATTATTGTGGAAAAGAGGGATGCAGGCATTGCCTGGGGGGCAGTCTATGCACAATATCTGTCACCTATTTCCGATGTAAAACAGCAAGGTGGTGAGCTGGCTGTAGAAAAGAAACTCTATGTAGAGCGTACTTTGACAGGTGGAAAGAAAGAATTGCAACCCATCACCGCTTCCACGCAACTGGCGGTAGGTGATAAAGTGGTTTCCCGTCTGACGATACGTCTGGACCGTGCCATGGATTTCGTTCAACTGAAAGATCAGCGTGGTGCCTGCTTCGAGCCGATGAATTCACTTTCCGGTTATCGCTGGAACGGTGGAATAGGTTATTATGTGGAGATAGAAGATGCTTCCACTAATTTCTTTTTCGATAGTCTGAGCAAGGGTGTATATGTGTTGGAATACAGTTACCGCGTTGCCCGTAGCGGGCAGTATGAAGCCGGGCTGGCAACCATTCAATGTGCCTACGCTCCCGAGTATGCAGCTCATTCAGCATCAGTGAAGGTCGAGGTGGAGTAGAATTTTTAAAACTTGCTTTTAGGAACTCTCATTTAAAACACCTACTTTTGTGCATCCTAAAATGAAAACGAATGAAACGAACCTTGATATGTATATATGCGCTTGCCGCCGTAGCACTGACTGCTACGGCGCAACCGCGTTTTTCATCCAATAAAGAAACTCACAACTTCGGACAGATCGAATGGAAACACCCCGTTAGCGTGCAGTATGTCATTACCAATACGGGTGATCAACCTCTGGTGCTTACTGATGTAGACCCTTCCTGTGCCTGTTCCGTAGCCCAGTGGACACAAACTCCCATTGCTCCCGGTGAAAAGGGGAAGATCGTTGTCGATTTTGATGCTAAGGCATTGGGGCATTTTGATAAGTCCATAGCTGTTTATTCCAATGCGCAGCCCAATCTGGCTTACCTGCACTTTACAGGTGAGGTGGTGCGCGAGATAAAAGACTTTACGAAAACCTATCCTTATCTTATCGGACAGATACGTATTGACAAAAATGAGATTGATTTCCCTGATACTCACCGTGGCGAAAAACCTGTCATACGGATTGGCGTAGTGAATCTGTCGGACCGTTCGTATGAACCGGTATTGATGCACCTGCCTTCCTATCTGGATATGAAAGTGGAGCCGAACGTGCTTCAGAAAGGTGAGAAAGGGCTTATCACATTAACTCTCAATACAGAGAAACTGACAGACCTGGGACTGACACAAGCATCAGTTTACCTGTCACGCTTCACAGGTGACAAGGTGAGTGATGAAAACGAGATACCTCTTTCTGCTATTCTCCTGCCTGATTTCTCCGGTATGACCGATACAGACAAGGCGAATGCTCCGGTAATCCGTCTTTCGGAGACAGATATAGACCTGAGCACACAACTGGCTAAGAAGAATAAGGTGAAACATGATATACAGATCACCAATACCGGACGCTCTCCGTTGCAAATCAGTAAGCTGCAAGTGTTTAATCCTGCTTTGGGAGTAAGTCTGAAGAAGAGCGTGTTGCAGCCGGGCGAAACCACCCGCTTGCGTGTGACGATAGATAAGAGGAATATCGCCAAGAAGAAACGCCACCTGCGCATTCTGATGATTACGAATGATCCGATGCAGCCTAAGGTTGAGATGAATATCAAAGCGAGTTAAAGATTTATGATTTTATAAATCATAAATCTTATCATAAATCATAAATTAGAAATCATAAATCTTATCATGGAACATCCTGAAAACGATGAATCCTATAAAGGATTGGTTGTCAATGCAGGCATTGAGCAACCTTCGTCTGTCAATCCCTATCGCCGCCCGAAACCTAAAAAGCGTCAGCGTTCCGTAGCGGAGTTTGTAGAAGGCATTGTGAAAGGAGACGTCACAGTGCTGAGCCAGGCGGTTACTTTAGTGGAAAGTGTGAAGCCCGAACACCAGGCATTAGCACAGGAAGTTATTGAGAGATGCCTGCCTTACTCAGGGAACTCTATCCGTGTGGGTATCAGTGGTGTGCCTGGAGCCGGAAAAAGTACCTCGATTGATGTCTTCGGCTTGCATGTGTTGGAAAAATACGAAGGTAAGCTGGCAGTGCTTGCCATCGACCCCAGTAGCGAGCGCAGTAAGGGCAGTATCCTGGGTGATAAGACGCGTATGGAGCAACTCTCCGTTCATCCAAAATCCTTCATCCGTCCCAGTCCGTCGGCAGGTTCTTTGGGTGGGGTAGCGCGTAAGACGCGTGAAACGATTATTCTTTGTGAAGCTGCCGGTTTCGATAAAATCTTTGTAGAGACGGTAGGTGTGGGACAAAGTGAGACAGCTGTACACTCTATGGTCGACTTCTTCCTGCTTATCCAGTTGGCCGGAACAGGTGACGAACTGCAAGGCATCAAACGTGGTATCATGGAAATGGCGGACGGTATTGTTATCAATAAGGCAGATGGTGATAACCTGGAGCGTGCTAAACTGGCCGCATCGCAATTCCGCAATGCTCTGCATCTGTTTCCTGCTCCCGAGTCAGGATGGACGCCACAGGTGATGACTTATTCCGGTTTCTATAACCTGGGTGTGAAAGAAATCTGGAAGATGATTTACGACTATATTGCTTTTGTGAAAGATAACGGTTACTTTGAATATCGACGTAACGAGCAAAGCAAATACTGGATGTACGAAAGCATCAATGAGCGTCTGCGCGATAGTTTCTACCACAATCCGGCCATAGAAGCCATGTTAAGTGATAAAGAACAGCAGGTACTTCAAGGCAAACTCACTTCCTTTGTTGCGGCAAAGAGCTTGCTCGATACCTATTTCGGAGAAATGAGGAAGAGTTAGTTACAAAGCTACGAGCTACAAGCTACAAGTAGCTGCGCTATCATGCCGCAAGGCACTTGTAGCTTTGTAGCTCGTAGCTAATTCACGCTTTTTTCCCTTCCTTCTCAAAGTCCGCCTTCGATTTACTCTTCGTTACGATATATACGCCAAGGAATACCAGGGCGATAGCTACACCTTTTTCCCAACCGAATATACCCAGCCCCATGATAATGGCAGCAATAGAAGCTACGATGGGTTGCATATAGTTGTACATACTCACTACTGTGGGACGCAACAACCTTTGTGCGGTCATAATGAAGATATAGGCAAGGAAGCTACCACCTATTACTACGTAGCCCACTTGTACGTATGCCGCGGTAGAAATTTCCGCCCACTGAATACCTGCCACATCATGATAAGAGAATGGAATATAGCACATGGAGGCATAGATAAACATCCACTTATTCAATGTGATGGGAGAATATTTCTGCGATAAGCCCTTGAACACAGTCAGATAAATAGAGAAGCTGATTTGCGCTACCAGACAAAGCAAGTCCCCGATAATACTGCTGTTGCCGTTGCTTGTGGCCTGACTGCTTAATATAAGCGTCAGCGCTCCCATGGCTCCTACAAAAATACCCAGTACTTTCAGGTTCGTGATAGGTTCCTTCAGATAAATGGCAGCGATAATCATGGTTACGATAGGAAGTGTGGTTGTTACGATGGAGGCATCGATGGGTGAAGTCATTGAAAGCCCGAAGATATACACTCCTTGATTGAACACCAGTGCAAAAAGTGAAGCAAAGAAAATCTTCAGCATATCGCGGTGATCCACGTGTTCGTGCTTACAGAATGCAGACAGTAGCCAGAAACAGGCGGCTGCACCTACCATGCGGAACGTAGTTACCGATAAGGCTGAAAACTCCATAAGTGCGGATTTGCCGATGGGAGCCATTAGTCCCCATAAAATATTGGCAGTCAGGGCGAATATATGCCCTTGTACATTCTTATTCATACTCTTTTTTCTTTTGAGGCTGCAAAAGAACAACTATTTTTTGAAACTAAAAAGTCTTTTCTCTTTTTATATACTTGTAGTCTGTTGGAAGTATATATCGGACGTGTTGCATCTATATATCGGACGTGTTGCATCTATATGTCGGATGTGTCGCATCTATATATCCAACGCCACCGATATATAGACGCTAAAGGAACAGGATGAAAGAAGGGCGTTTAGCCTTCTGATACGATTCGTCCTACCAATCATGCGGTTCATGCAGTGTAAGGAAACCGGAAGATTTACTATTTCTCCTTTTTACAGGAAGTTAGGAGTTTGTTGGCAAGAAGTTAACTTCCTGTCGACAAACTCTTAACTTCTTGTCTACAAGAAATTGATACTTTGTAGCATCTTGATAATCAGAGATGAAAATCGCTTGTACAAAAAGGGTATTTATACACATATATTACTTTGCTTTCTTACATACCTCTTACGTATTCTGCCAAGTATGGGGCGCTTATCATACAAAATCATCGTTTTGCTCATAACCTATTCCGCTTATGAGCAACGGATATCATCCATCTTTTTCTTATCAGTTTCATTAGAAACAGTTTCTATTTTCAATTAATTGTTAGTCTGATGTGTTGTTTTTGCACAAAATATTTCCAGTTGTGCAGTATTATTGTAGCTTTGCGCCCGCTAACAATTAAAAAGATTTAGATGAGAAAATTTTCGTTGATTAACCTTATGTTGCTAATCGTTTCAACTTTAACTTTTGCTGGAGGTCTCTTTACGAATACAAATCAGCATGCTGTTTTTCTTCGTATGCTATCCCGTGGTGCTACAACTGAAATAGACGGTGCTTTGTCCAATCCGGCAGGTCTGGCATTTTTACCGACTGACGGCTTTCATATGTCTTTGAGTCTTTTTTAGGGAAATAATGTTCGAGACAGTTTGTGAAATGACAGGACTTCCAAAAAA
>ERZ1027087.825-NODE-825-length-13281-cov-7.378799_pt1 | contig 13281 bp, 9 predicted proteins | sample MGYA00519413_ERZ1027087 | MGnify/ENA primary metagenome ERZ1027087 (study PRJEB26926, sample SAMN06164438) | human gut metagenome | biome: ENVO:00009003; feature: ENVO:2100002; material: ENVO:00002003 | host: Homo sapiens | place: USA | collected 2012 ...
GAGATCAGCCTCGGTCTCGTGGGCTCGGAGATGTGTATAAGAGACAGATGTTATAATGAAAAATATTTTGATTGAAAGGCACATGAGCTAATGAGTTTAAATGAAGTATCTATAAAAATACCGGGTGAATATATTCCAAATGTCTTTGGACAGTTTGATGCATTCGCCAAGAAAATAGAGCGTACACTGCACGTAACGCTTGTCTTAAGAGATGATTCCTTAATGATTATCGGAGCGCAGGGAAATATTGATGGGGCAAAAGAGGTGTTCGAGCAGCTCATTGCACTGGCTGAGAGAGGCAACGTCATTACAGAGCAGAACGTAAACTATGCACTTGCACTTTTAGAAGAGCATAAAGGCAGTGAGATTGTTGAGATTGACAAGGATATCATTTGTCACACAATAAATGGCAAGCCTGTAAAGCCAAAAACCATAGGCCAGAAGGAATATGTCGATGCAATCAGGAAAAAGATGATTGTGTTTGGCATGGGTCCTGCCGGAACAGGAAAGACCTATCTTGCCATGGCAATGGCTATAACAGCTTTTAAAAATGAGCAGGTGGGCCGTATTATTCTGACACGTCCTGCGATTGAAGCAGGCGAGAAGCTTGGCTTTCTGCCGGGAGATCTGCAGAGCAAGATTGACCCATATTTGAGACCGTTGTATGATGCTCTTTATCAGATAATGGGAGCTGAGAGCTTTCAGCGCAACATGGAAAAGGGCCTTATTGAGGTGGCTCCTCTTGCGTACATGAGAGGCCGTACACTTGACAATGCATTTATCATACTTGATGAAGCACAGAATACAACTCCTGCACAGATGAAGATGTTTCTTACACGAATCGGCTTTGGCTCAAAGGTTGTCGTGACAGGTGATGCGACACAAAAGGATCTTGCACCCGGAGCAAAATCAGGGCTTGATGTGGCACTTAGGGTGCTTAAAAAAATAGATGATATAGGCATATGCAATCTGACAAGCAAGGATGTCGTGCGTCATCCGCTTGTACAAAAAATCGTTCAGGCATATGATGATTATGAAAATAAGCAGACTGCAAAGACTGCAAGAAAGCAGAGGAAGAGCAATTGAGAAGGGTTGTATCACTAATATCAATTTTTATATCAATCTTAGCTCTTTCATTTGTGCTGTGTCTGCTTGGTGATGTATATCCGGATGAGTGGATATGCATGGGTTTTTTAGATATCATATTTTATATGCTGCTTTTATTTGAACTTGAGTACGAGCGGAACACACTGCAGCTGTCGAACAACTCAAGAACCGATTATCTTAGGTTTACGTTTGCGTTTATCATTTGCTCTATAGTGTGTATCATAAGCGGTTTTATGCCACTGTACAGCAGGCCGGTGATGATTTTTCCTATATTGCTTTGTCTGATTGGCAATGAGTTTCTGGCTTTTATAAGCGGTACTTATTTTTGTATATTGCTTTCAATCACTGTATCCGGCGACTGCTTTGAGCTCGTATGTGAGCTGCTTCTTGTAATCACAGGTGCTATCCTTGCAAAGATGCTAAAGGAGGACAAGCTTCAGATATGTATATATCTGATCACAATCAGTATGAGCATTGTGACACCGGGCATATTCTATTATATGTCAACAAAGGAGTTTTCTGTTTCCGTTATTATTGCCGGAGCTGTAAGCGGCATGATTGTTTCGCTTATCGGCATCATTTGTGCCAGGGTATTTAAGCCACTTAGCACTGATGAAACAAATGACAGGCTTATAGAAATAATAGAGGAGGATTTTCCTGCTGTAAAGCAGCTTAAAAAGCACAATTTCTCTGAATACAATCATGGCAATTTCGTATCGACGATTGCCATAAAGGCTGCAAAGGCTGCTGGACTGGACACAGCGCTATGTGCAGCAGGAGGTTTTTATTACCGCATAGGGCAGTGGCAGAAGCATAAAAGCGTCATGGAAGGAGTGGAACAGGCATTAGCCATGCATTTTCCTGAAAAGCTGACCAATATACTCTATGAGTACTATGGCAAGCTAAGACACCCACAGACCCCTGAATCCGCACTCATCCATATGGTCGATGCTTTAATAGTAAGGCTTGATCATATCAAAAACGATGTGGCAGACAGTGAATGGAATCACGAGATACTTATTATCCAGACATTAAATGAGCTGTCAAGCTCAGGAATGTATGATGAATCAGGGCTTTCCATGAATCACTTTTTAAAAATACGAGACTATCTTACAAAGGAGGAGCTGCTTAAATGAGTTTTTTTATCGAAAAAAAAGTAGAATGCAATTTTAATTTTGATTATGAAAAGGTCGCAGAAGCTGTTGTTTCTGCTTCACTTGAGCATGAGAGCTTTCCGTATGAGGCGGAGGTTAATCTGACACTGACAGACAATGAAGGGATACATGCCATCAATAAGGAGTACAGACAGATAGACAGGCCTACAGATGTATTATCTTTTCCGATGCTTTCATATGAAACACCCGGAGATTTTTCTTTCCTTTCAGATGAGAATGAGGATGATTTCAATCCTGATACAGGAGAGGTCATGCTGGGCGACATTATCATATCCGTCGACAAAGTAAAGGAGCAGGCATTAGAATACGGACACAGCGAAAAAAGAGAGTTTGCCTTTCTGATTACACACAGCATGCTTCATCTGTTCGGATATGACCACATGGAGGCTGATGAGGCAGCCGTAATGGAAGAGCACCAGAGAAAAATACTTGACGCTTTAGGTATAACACGCTAATATTTAAGCTGGTTATCAATTGAAACAGAGGATTTTATAAATGTCTAAAAAAAACAATGGGGCAAGTAATGCCTTAGTACAGGGCTCCATACTTGCCGTAGCATCTATTATAAGCAGAATAATAGGACTCATATATCGTATTCCGATGCAGCGTATATTGGGCGATATCGGAATCGGCTATTATTCCACAGCCTTTGAAATATATAATGTCATGCTTATTATATCATCATACAGCTTACCACTTGCCGTATCAAAGATGGTTTCAGCCCAGATGGCAAAAAAGAGGCGGACTGCGACCTATCAGATACTTAAGTGTGCTCTGCTTTTTGCAACCATCAGTGGAACAACGGTTGCACTCATACTGTTTTTTGGTGGCAATTTTTTTGCAACAACGCTTCTTAACACACCATACAGTATTTTTGCCTTAAGAGTACTGGCTCCGGGGCTTTTGGTAGTTGCAGTGCTCGGCGTTATCAGAGGCTTTTTCCAGGGACTGGGTACTATGATGCCAAGTGCCGTCTCACAGATAATAGAACAGATAGTAAATGCCATAGTCAGTGTATGGGCTGCATATGTGCTATACCGTACAGGTACAAGGATTGGCGCAGTACTTGGTGACAAGGAACACTATGCCGCAGCATATGGTGCAGCCGGTGGTACACTTGGAACAGTGCTTGGCTCTGTAGCGGCTCTTTTATTTGTAGTATTTATCTTTGCCATCTATATGAAGGTGTTCAAGAGGCAGATGAAAAGAGAACGAAATGTCAGGGTGAGCTCATTTGGCTACACTATGAAGATTCTTGTAATTACGGTTATTCCGGTGCTTTTAAGTACTACTATATACAATATCAGTGGCATCATAGACCAGGGTATATTCAAGCAGGTTGCACTGCTTCAGGGATACACTCAGAATGATATAGACGTATGGTGGGGTGTATACACCGGAAAGTACAAGCTTTTAATCAATGTGCCTATATCCATAGCATCAGCTATGGCAGCATCCTTTGTGCCGGTGCTTACAGGCGCATATCACAGGGACGATATGGAGGCAGTGAGAGGACAGATTAATCTTTCCACACGCTTTATCATGGTTGTCGCATTCCCATGTGCAGTAGGGCTTGCCGTGTTTGGACTGCCAATATTTAATATACTGTTCTCAAGCACCCGTGCAACAAATGCTGAGGCATCACTTATGATGTATGTCGGTGCGGTTGCGGTAGTATTTTACTCGCTTTCTACTCTGTCTAACGGACTGCTGCAGGGAATTGACAGGCTCAAGATTCCTGTAATCAACGCTGCGATATCCATTGTAGCGCATGTCATAGTACTCATACTGCTTATGCTCATATTCAGGCTCAATATACATGCAGTTGTGCTTGCCAATACGTTTTTTGCATTGCTCATGTGCTTTATGAACAGCATGGCTTTAAAGAAGTACAGCGGCTTTAAGCAGGAAATAAAAAAGACCTTTATCATACCGGCCATCAGCTCGCTCATAATGGGAGTTATTTCGTATATAGTATACTTTATACTTTACAAGGTCTGTCATATTGAGATTATCGCCTTCATTCTTGCTGCAATCATTGCGGTTATCTCATATGCAGTGGCGCTGCTTTTACTCAAGGGACTGACTGAGGATGAGCTTAGACATTTTCCAAAGGGCACATTTATCATAAAAGTGGCAAAAAAATGTCATTTATTATAAAATTGAATAAATAACAAAAATTTACAGATACTGATTTTGAGGTGATAATATGAAAAGCAAAATCAGTATCTGTTTTTTAACTATTGTTGTAATTCTTCTTGCACTTGTTATGATAGAAAAAATCAATACGCAAAGAGCTGCAGACAAGGCTGCGATAATTGCACAAAGCAATGAAAATGATAAAGAAGAAAAAAATGAAAAAGAAAGCCTTCTGACATCAAATGAGGCTAAGAATGCAAAATACTGCATCAAAAATGACTCCGGAATGCTGTCTGTATACGACGCCACTGCAAGTGAAAAATACTTTGACACAGGCGTGTATTTTGAAGAACTGCCCGATGAAGCAAAAAATAAGGTTACAAATGGACTCTATTTTTTTAACGAAACTGATTTGTACGATTTTCTTGAAAGCTATTCAAGTTAATGTTAAAATAAATCAGTTAGGGGAAAGAATATGTACGATGTAATTATAATAGGTGCCGGTGCATCCGGGCTGATGGCGGCAGCTGCTGCTGCATCAAAGGGAGCACGCGTGGCACTTTTAGAGCACAAGGATGATATAGGAAAGAAAATACTTGCAACAGGAAACGGCCGATGTAATTTCACAAACACTGATATGTCTGTAAATAAGTTTCATGGCAGTAAAGCGCTGATTAAAAACGGGTTGTCGCAATTTAATTATGCAGACACAATACGTTTTTTTAAAGAACTTGGAATACCTGCATATGACAATGCAGGCTACATTTATCCAAATTCAAGACAGGCTGCATCTGTTGTGGCAGCCTTTCGCATGGAGCTTATGAGGCTTCATGTGGATGTGAAAACAGGCATAAGTATTACAGAAATCAAGGCTGCAGGGATTACGGCTGAGGACACAAATTCTGCTGCTAATCCGGCAACTAATAAGAATACAGATGACCGGACCGTTTATTGCATCCAAACAGACAAGGGCAGCTTTAAGTCCAAAAGGCTTATCATAGCGTGTGGCCTTACGGCTTCCCCGAAGCTTGGAAGTGACGGAAGCCTGTTTCGACAGATAGAAGCTCTCGGACATCATATCCAAAAGCCATTACCCGCGCTTTGCGGCTTTAGCTGTGATGGCCTAAATTTCAAAAAAATCACAGGTGTCAGGTGCGATGCCACCGTCGCTTCCGTGATAGACGGTCAAATGACAGAGCAAAATACAGGGGAGCTGCAGTTAGCCGACTATGGCATCTCAGGCATCCCGGTTTTTCAGATTTCAAGTCTTATGTCAAGAGCCCTCGATAAAGGTCAAAGGGTCGAGGTGATAATTGACTTTTTGCCGGCTTTTAGTGATGATGAGCTTAATGGGTACATAAAGGACAGAAGCATTACAACGACAGACAACCGCTCGTTAAATGAGATGCTTAACGGACTTTTAAACAATAAGCTTCTTCTTGAGCTGATACACAAATCAGGTGTATCTCCTGACAAAAAGGGAAGGCTGTTGACAGATGATGATTGTAAAAGTCTCACCCGCTCAATAAAGCATACAGCCGTTTCGGTAAAAAAGCCAAGAGGAGCCGAATTTGCACAGGTGTGTGCAGGCGGCATATATACAAAGGAAATAGATGTACGTACATTGGAGTCCAAAATCCATCCGGGGCTTTACTTTTGCGGCGAGCTGCTTGATGTGGACGGCATATGCGGTGGCTACAATCTGCAGTGGGCATGGACAAGTGGATATATAGCAGGAGAAATGCAGTAAATGATTAAAATTAACCAGATAAAGCTCCCCGTCACACACAGTGATGAGGCATTAAAAAAGAAAATAATAAAAATGCTTAAGCTCAATGCCAAGACAGGCTTTACATACCGGATATTAAAGAAATCACTTGACGCGCGTAAAAAGCCTGAGCTGTTCTATACATATTCAGTTGCTGTAGAGATAGAGGATACAAAAAATAGCGAAGAAGCAATTGTAAAAAGAGCAGCCAGCTCATCTGTGCTCATATATAAAGAAAAAGAGTACATGATACCTGCATGCGGCCATATACCGCTTGACAGGCGACCTGTTATTGCAGGGGCAGGACCTGCAGGGCTGTTTTGTGCATATATATTGGCAGAGGCAGGTTTTAGCCCGATAGTTATCGAGCGTGGCAGCCGAGTTGAGAAAAGAACCTGCGATGTACAAAAATTCTGGGAGAGCGGCATACTTAATCCCAAAAGCAATGTACAGTTTGGTGAGGGCGGTGCCGGAACCTTTTCAGACGGCAAGCTGAATACATCCGTAAAGGATCCTTCGGGCAGAAATCGTCTTGTGCTTGAGACATTTGTGCGCTTTGGGGCAGATCCGTCCATACTTTATGACAACAAGCCACATATTGGTACTGATGTACTTTCAGAAGTAATTGTCAATATGCGTGAGTTTTTGGTTGACAATGGTGCTACATTTGTATTTGATACCTGTGTAAACAATCTTGACATAGTTTCCCAAAAGCTATTAAGTGTTTACACGGATTCTGACAGTAACAGTAATAGTGAGATAAAGACAGATGTATGCGTTCTGGCACTCGGACACAGCGCCAGAGATACATTTGATATGCTTTACAACAAAGGCTTTGATATGGAGTGCAAGAGCTTTGCAGTCGGCTTTCGCGTGGAGCATCCGCAGCGCATGATAGATGAATCACAGTATGGTATTCAAAAGAAAATCATACTTCCTCCAAGTCCTTATAAGGTTACCTCCAATTTTCCGAATGGCAGAGGAGTCTATTCATTCTGCATGTGTCCGGGAGGATATGTGGTCAACTCATCGTCAACCGAAAATCACACAGTGGTTAACGGCATGAGCTATCACGACAGAAACAGCAAAAATGCGAACAGTGCCATCATAGTATCTGTTTCGCCGAAGGATTTCGGAGCAGATGATGCCCTCGCCGGAGTGAGATATCAGGAAAAGCTTGAGACAGAAAATTATAAGCGAGGCAATGGTTTAATACCACAGCAGCTTTTCGGTGATTTCTGTGATAACAGATTAACAACAGCATACGGTAATTTTGGCTCCTGTACAAAGGGAAACACCGTCTTTGCAAAGCTGAATGGACTGATGAACGCTGACATGGAGCAGTCGTTCAAGCTTGGAATGGAACATTTTGGTCATCTGATACATGGCTTTGACAGAAAAGATGCAATTCTGTCCGGTATGGAGACACGCACATCTTCTCCGCTTCGCATAAAAAGAGATGAATCCTTTGAGAGCAACATCTCGGGTGTATACCCTTGCGGAGAGGGCGCGGGCTATGCAGGAGGCATTACATCTGCGGCAATCGACGGCATAAAGGTCGCAGAAGCAATTATTAAAAAATATAGGCCGGATTTTAAATAATATTTATACACATGAATAATATTTATACACGTAAAGAGAGGAAATATTCGTGGCAGAAGTATCACCAATGATGCAGCATTATCTGCAGACAAAAGAACAATATAAGGATTGTATTTTATTTTATCGCTTAGGAGACTTCTATGAGATGTTTTTTGACGATGCGATAATGGTTTCAAAGGAGCTTGAGCTTACACTCACCGGCAAAAACTGCGGACTTGAAGAAAGAGCTCCTATGTGTGGAGTACCGTTTCACGCGGCAGACTCATATATCAACAGACTCGTATCAAACGGTCACAAGGTAGCTATCTGTGAACAGATGGAGGATCCAAAGCAGGCAAAGGGAATCGTAAAGCGAGAGGTAATCCGTGTTGTGACACCTGGCACAAACACTGATATGGCTTCTTTAGATGAAGCAAAAAACAATTACATAATGTCGATTGTATACACTGAGGACAAATACGGCATAGCGACCTGTGATGTCACAACAGGTGATTTTTTTACGACAGAGGTGGATACGGAAAGAAAGCTGTTAGATGAGGTGAGCAGATTTAATCCATCGGAAATCATATGTAATGAAGCCTTCTACATGAGCGGAATAGATGTTGACGATATGAAAAACAGGCTGTCAATTACTGTTTCAGCACTCGACTCATGGTATTTTTCTGATGGTCTTGCAAATGAGACACTGCTTTCACATTTCCATGTACAGACAATAAATGCTCTGGGGCTTGAGGATTATGAGAGTGGAGTCATAGCTGCCGGCGCCCTGTTAAAGTACCTTTATGAGACGCAGATGAACTCGCTCGACAATATACTTGAGCTTCATCCGTACTCAATAGGCAAATATATGATAATAGACAGCTCATCAAGACGTAATTTGGAGCTTGTAGATACACTTCGTGAAAAGCAAAAGAGAGGCTCACTGCTTTGGGTACTAGACAAGACACGCACGGCTATGGGAGCAAGACTGCTTCGCACCTATGTTGAGCAGCCTCTCATCGAAAAGGCAGAAATAATAAAGCGCCAGAAGCTTATCGAAGCACTTAATGCAAACGAAATCACAAGAGATGAAATCAGGGAATACCTTAATCCTATTTATGACCTTGAGCGTCTCATCACAAGAATCACCTACCAGTCAGCCAATCCGCGCGACCTTATTGCCTTTAGGGATTCTTTAAAAATGCTTCCACCAATAAAGCAGCAGCTTTCAGACATACCTTGTGAGCTTACCGATGAGATTAATGAAGAGTTCGACGAGCTTAAGGATATATATGAGCTTTTACTTTCATCCATTGAGGATGAACCGCCTATCTCACAGCGTGACGGAGATATCATAAAAGCTGGCTACAACGAGGAGGTTGACCGTCTTCGAGACGCAAAGACCAAGGGAAAGACATGGCTTGCTGAGCTTGAAGCCGGTGAGCGTGAAAAAACAGGCATCAAAAACTTGAGAATCAAGTATAACAAGGTATTTGGGTATTACCTTGAGGTCACAAACTCCTTCAAGGATATGGTTCCTGATTATTATGTGAGAAAACAGACACTCACCAATGCCGAGCGCTACATAACACCGGAGCTTAAGGAGCTTGAGGATACCATTCTTGGAGCTGAGGACAGGCTCACATCACTTGAGTATGAGCTGTTTCGTGATGTAAGAAAACAAATTTCCTGCAATGTTTCAAGGATTCAGAAAACAGCCAGAGCTATAGCACAGATTGATGTTTTTGCTTCCCTTGCGCTTGTTGCCAGCCAGAATAATTACTGCAAGCCAAAGATAAATGAAAGCGGAATAATCGACATAAAAAACGGACGTCATCCTGTAGTTGAAAAAATGATTACAAATGACATGTTTATAGAAAACGATACATATCTGGATCAGCACAAAAACAGAATCTCAATCATCACTGGACCAAACATGGCCGGTAAATCCACCTACATGAGACAGACAGCACTTATCGTTCTCATGGCACAGATTGGAAGCTTTGTACCTGCACAAACTGCAAATATCGGTATTGTAGACCGTATCTTCACGCGAGTCGGCGCATCTGACGACCTTGCAAGCGGCCAGAGTACATTTATGGTTGAGATGAACGAGGTGGCAAATATACTAAGAAATGCAACCGCAAAATCCCTGCTCATTCTCGATGAGATTGGACGAGGCACGAGTACATTTGACGGACTAAGCATCGCCTGGGCAGTTGTAGAGCATATAAGTAATCCAAAGCTCCTCGGAGCAAAGACGCTTTTTGCAACCCATTATCACGAGCTCACCGAGCTTGAGGGCAAGCTTGACAGTGTAAATAACTATTGCATCGCTGTAAAGGAAAAGGGCGATGATATAGTTTTCTTAAGAAAAATCGTAAAGGGCGGAGCTGACAGAAGCTACGGCATACAGGTAGCAAAGCTTGCAGGGCTGCCTGATTCAGTCATAGAGCGTGCCAAGGAAATCGCAGAACAGCTTCTTGCAAATGATATCACAGATACTGTAAAAAGCATATCCGTTGACAATGGCCACAAGCATAAAAAGGAGCATCTTGACGAGGTTGATATGACACAGATTTCACTTTTCGACACCGTGAAGGATGATGACATAATTGACGAGCTTCGAAGCATAGACATAGGCAACATGACACCACTTGATGCGTTAAACAAGCTGTATCAGCTCCAGAACAAGGTTAAAAACCGCTGGTAGAAAGGATTAAAATGCCAAATATTGCCATATTAAATCAGGAAACAATAGATAAAATAGCTGCAGGAGAGGTTGTTGAGCGTCCGTGCTCCGTGGTTAAAGAGCTGGTGGAAAATGCCATAGATGCAGGCTCCACAGCCATTACTGTGGAGATAAAAGAGGGCGGAATCTCATTCATCCGTATCACCGACAACGGCTGCGGAATTGAAAGAGACCAGGTTGCGGTTGCATTTTACCGTCACAGCACGAGCAAAATCCGCTCGGCAGAGGATTTACTTACTGTAAAGTCACTCGGCTTCAGAGGTGAGGCGCTGTCAAGTATCTCGGCCGTTGCCCGCGTTGAGCTTATCACAAAAACCTACGATGAGCTCACAGGCACCAGATATGTGATTGAAGGCTCGAAGGAGCTTTCCAACGAGGAAATCGGTGCTCCGGACGGTACTACCTTCATAGTAAAGGATTTGTTTTATAATGTTCCGGCAAGACGTAAGTTTTTAAAGACGGCACAGACAGAGGGCAGCTACATAAGCGATATGGTTGAAAAGCTTGCGCTTTCGCATCCTGATATATCGTTTAAGTTCATAAACAATAACCAGACAAAGCTTCACACCTCAGGAAACGGCAACAGAAAGGATATCATATACCATATATTCGGACGCGAGATATCGTCATCACTGCTTGAGGTGAAGCATGAATGCGAATACTTTAAGGTGGAGGGATTTATAGGAAAACCTGTTATCACAAGGGGCAACAGAAATTATGAAAATTATTTCATAAACGGCAGATATGTAAAGAGCAATATATTGTCACGTGCTATTGAGGAGGCCTACAAGAGCTTTCTAATGCAGCATCAGTATCCGTTTACAGTGCTTTACTTTACATTTTTCAGTGAGCTGGATGTCAACGTGCATCCGACCAAGATGGAGCTTAGGTTCGACAACAACAACGAGATATATGTTGAATTGTGTGACACAATATATGCAATTCTATCCCACAAGGAGATGATTCCCGAGGTGCCTGTAGACAGTACGCCGGCGCCTAAAAAGATAGTGCATGAGTATAAGGAGCCAATACCGGAGCCGTTTGAGAAGAGGCGTATCAATGAGGTGAGGGCAGCTGAATCAAGGAGTGTGTACGAACAGAGCGTGACGTCAACAGTAAAAAATTACTCAGCAACAGAACCTGCTGCAAAAGCGCCTGAGACTTCCACCGCGTATGAACCTGCACAGGTTGTCACCGGCACCCAGCAGACACTCGGCGATTACGACAAGGTTTTTCTTACAGAAAGCTCAAAGAAGCAGTTTTCCATCATAGGCCAGCTCTTTAAGACATACTGGCTCATAGAGTTTGAGGACAAGCTTTATATCATAGACCAGCATGCAGCTCATGAGAAGGTGCTGTATGAAAAAACGATGGCAAGACTTGCCAATAAGGATTTCACATCACAGCGCATAAGCCCTCCGATTGTCATGACACTTGATGCCAGGGAATGTGAAATGCTTGAGAAATACCGGCCGCAGATAGAGCAGTTTGGCTATGAGGTGGAGCATTTTGGTGGCAAGGAATACATGATCAGTGCAATTCCGGATAATTTGTTTAACATAGATATGAAGGATCTGTTTATAGAGATGCTCGATGATTTTTCCAATGCGACAGGCAGGCAGACTCCTGATATCATCACGGAAAAGGTCGCATCCATGTCGTGCAAGGCAGCAGTCAAGGGCAATGACAAGCTTACTCTTCCTGAGATAAATAAGCTGATAGATGAGCTTTTGTCACTCGACAATCCTTACAACTGCCCACACGGCAGACCAACCATCATCTCTATGAGCAAATATGAGATAGAAAAGAAATTCAAACGTATCGTATGACAACATACACATTTGGACTGAGGTGCAATATGACACAAAAACCGATGATTGTCCTGACAGGACCGACAGCAGTAGGAAAGACAGCTCTATCGATTGAGCTTGCAAAAAAAATAAATGGTGCTATAATATCCGCGGATTCCATGCAGGTATACAAATACATGGATATAGGCTCTGCGAAGGTTACAGTCGATGAGATGGACGGCATAAAGCACTATCTGATAGATGAGCTTGAGCCCTCTGACGAGTTCAATGTATTTATCTTTAAGGATATGGCCAAAAAAGCACTTAATGAGATATACGAAGCAGGAAAGATACCGATAGTTGTCGGCGGCACCGGCTTTTATATCCAGGCACTTTTGTATGACATTGATTTCACAAAGCAGGATGTGGATGAGGAATACAGAAAGAGCCTTTACGACTTTGCAAACGAGCACGGAAACCATGCACTGCATGAAAAGCTTAAGGATATCGACCCTGCATCCTACAAGAGCATCCATGAGAATAACGTAAAGCGCGTCATCAGGGCAATTGAATACTATCACACCTGCCATGAGCCGATTTCAAAGCACAATGAGACAGAAAGAGCCAAGCAGTCTCCATACAGCTTTGCCTATTTTGTACTGGATGATGTAAGACAAAGGCTTTATGAGCGGATAGATAAGAGAGTTGATATCATGGTTTCAAACGGACTTGTCGATGAGGTGAAAAAGCTAAAGACAATGGGCTGTACAAGCGATATGGTATCTATGAAGGGCATAGGATATAAGGAAATCCTTGCATATCTCGATGGAGAATATTCACTTGATGAGGCTGTGGACAAGGTAAAGCTTGAGTCAAGGCGTTTTGCAAAGAGACAGCTAACCTGGTTTAGGAGAGAAAAAGATACCACTGTCTCTTATACACATCTGACGCTGCCGACGAAGCTAGAAG
>ERZ1027087.832-NODE-832-length-13145-cov-3.964706_pt1 | contig 13145 bp, 8 predicted proteins | sample MGYA00519413_ERZ1027087 | MGnify/ENA primary metagenome ERZ1027087 (study PRJEB26926, sample SAMN06164438) | human gut metagenome | biome: ENVO:00009003; feature: ENVO:2100002; material: ENVO:00002003 | host: Homo sapiens | place: USA | collected 2012 ...
TCTAGCTTCGTCGGCAGCGTCAGATGTGTATAAGAGACAGCGTATAGGTTCCGGCCAGCGCGAGAGTCGAGTAGAGCATCGGCGACATGTGTCCCGGATCGAGGAAGAAACGGTCCCGGAAAGGATAATCCATCTGATCCGGATCGTAGCGGAGGAATTCGGTGTAAAGTACTGCCATGAAGTCCGCGCCGCCCATTGCGCCGCCGGGATGTCCCGATTTGGCTTTCTCGACCATCGCTGCAGACAGGATACGGATGTTGTCTGCAACGCGCGTGAGTTCGGATTTAGTAACCATAAGAGATTGTATGCTTTTATATTTTTTATGTATTGGCCTCACAGCCCGGGCCGACATTCGGCGCCCATCCCGGACGAATCGGCCGAATATGCACAACTCGGCCCGTTACCGGCAGAAAATATATGGAAACGAAGGACGAAGCCGAAGATCTTCCTTCTTTCCTCATTCTGCTCGTTCGGATCGAACGAGCGCGACTGCACACCGGTCCCCCGCCGCAGTCCCGCGTTCGGTGGTACAAATTTAATACAAATCCGGTCTATCCGACCTGCTTGAGCGCCAAAAATTTCTTCTTTTCGAACTTTTCCCGGGCATAAGGCAAGGTCACTTCGAAGCGACGCTCTCCCGAAGAGGGGATATCGAACATCGTGTCCATCATGATCGCTTCGCAGATCGAACGCAATCCCCGGGCACCGAGCCGGTACTCGATGGCTTTATCGACGATATAGTCCAACACCTCGTCGTCGAACACGAGCTTCACGCCGTCCATCTCGAACAGCTTTTCATACTGCTTGATGATGGCATTTTTGGGCTGCGTGAGGATCGAACGCAGGGCCTCGCGGCCGAGCGGCTCCATATAGGTCAGCACCGGCAGGCGGCCCACCAGTTCGGGAATCAGACCGAACGACCTGAGGTCCTGCGGCATAAGGTATTGCATGAGGTTGTTGCGGTCCACGGAATCGGCATTCATCCGTCCGTAACCCATCGCCCGGGTGTTGAGCCGCTGGGCGATCTTCTTCTCGATGCCGTCGAACGCTCCGCCGCAGATGAACAGAATGTTGCGCGTATCGACCTGCACGAACTGCTGCTCGGGATGCTTGCGCCCGCCCTGGGGCGGAACATTGACCACCGTGCCTTCCAGAATCTTCAGCAAAGCCTGCTGCACTCCTTCACCTGATACGTCGCGCGTAAGCGACGGATTGTCGCTCTTGCGGGCGATCTTGTCGATTTCGTCGATGAAGACAATTCCCCGCTGGGCCAGCTCCACGTCGTAGGAAGCCACCTGCAACAGCCGCGAGAGAATACTCTCGACATCCTCGCCCACGTATCCCGCCTCGGTAAGTACCGTAGCGTCCACGATGGTGAAGGGCACGTTCAGCAATTTGGCGATCGTGCGGGCCATCAGCGTCTTGCCGGTACCCGTCGGGCCGACCAGCAGGATGTTCGACTTGTCGAGCTCCACTTCGCTCGCCTCGCCCGAAGCATGCAGCAGCCGCTTGTAGTGATTATATACGGCCACCGACATATAGCGTTTGGCATCGTCCTGCCCGATCACGTACTGATCCAAAAACTCCTTGATTTCATTGGGCTTGAGCAAATCCTCGAATTTCAACGAGGTATTCTTCTTCTCCTTGCGACGGGATGCGGCTTCGTCATGCAGCACATCGTTGTCGATGAGCATCTGGTATCCTTTCGCAATACATTTGCTGCAAATATTGCAACCCTTGGACGAACTCAACAGGATCGCACCATCGCGGCGTTTGGCCCCGCAGAACGAACACGCATCGCTCTCGTTGCCGTAAAGGTCTTCTCCGTAATTTTTAGCCATAGGTCTTTAGTTTTCCTTCGAATTTCGTTCCCGGTCCCGGTCGAACTTTCGGACGAGCCTCTGCCGGGATAAAGTCGAAAACAAACTCCCGCCATCATCTCTACCCGGCCGTCGATCGGCCTCGTTCCGACTTCGCACACCGGAAATATCGAACCGGGTTCTTCATTTATTCCGCTCGGCCTATCGAGCGCCCCGCTCTGCCTCCGCTGATCGGAAACGATACATTTTCTCTCCCGAAATCGACCGTCCCCTGCAGATTGAAACAGAAATATTATCCCCGCTTGGTCAGCACCTCGTCGATCAGCCCGTACTCCTTGGCCTCCCGAGCCGACAGCCAATAATCGCGGTCGGCATCCTTTTCGATCTTCTCGATCGGAGCGCCCGAATGGGCCGCAATGATCTCGTACAGCTCCTGCTTGGTCTTGCGGATCTCGCGGGCCGTGATCTCGATGTCCGACGCCTGCCCCTGAGCCCCGCCCAGCGGCTGATGGATCATCACCCGCGAATGGGGTAACGCCGAGCGCTTGCCTGCAGCACCGGCGGTCAGCAGCACGGCGCCCATCGAAGCGGCCAGTCCCGTACAGATGGTCGCCACATCGGGCTGCACCAGTTGCATCGTATCGTAAATTCCCAGACCGGCCGTCACCGATCCGCCCGGGGAGTTGATATAAATCTGGATGTCCTTTTCCGGGTCGGCCGACTCCAGGAACAGCAGCTGTGCCTGGATGATATTGGCCGCATCGTCGTAAATCGGAGCCCCCAAAAAGATGATGCGATCCATCATCAAACGCGAAAAGACGTCCATCGTCGCCACGTTCAACTGGCGCTCCTCGATGATCGTCGGCGACACGTAGGCCGCGTACTGCGAGCGGAAATCATGCAGTTTCAGACTATTGATACCGCAATGCCGGGTGGCGTATTTTTCAAATTCATTCATAACCGAACAGTTTGCAAGTTAATAAAAAACATCGGAAGCCGGTTCAAAAATTTTTCCGCGACTTGCCTCCGGTCCTACTCGATTTCCCGTACCCGGCCAACACACGATGCAGGCTCGAATCCGGCAAAAACGAGGGAAGAAGCAAAAAACAGAAGTATGACTACTAAACAGACTTTGAGGGAGTGATTGCAAAAATCAAACCCTCAAAGCTCTGATCGGATACCAATTTTCCGCTGTTTCTTAAATCTCCTTGGCCAGTTTTGCGAACTCTTCGGCAGAAACGGCCTTTTCGGTCACCTTGATCTTGGACTTCACGTCCTCGACCACCTTCATCTCATACAGCTTCTCGTAGATCTTCTGTCCCTGCTCGCGGTCCTCGAGAATCTTCTTGGCGTAATTGGCCAGCATATCTTCCGGAGCCGTCGGCAGTCCGTATTGAGCGAACTGGGCCTGTGCCAACGCCTTGGCCTCTGCAGTAGCCTCTTCGGGGGTTACCGTGAGGTTATCCTGCTTGATGAAATATTTCTGGAGGTAATTCCAGGTGAACAGTTTCACGAAAGCGTCGAAATCCTTCTCGATCTCCTCCTTGGTGAACTTGCCTTCGTTGATGACGTACAGCCAGCGCTTGAGGAACTCGACCGGCATGGTCAGCCCGGCTTTCTTCAACAGGAAATCACGCAACTGCAACGTGAACAGATAGTCGCTCTCGCGGCGCAGCTCTTTCGAAATTTCGGCATCGACGAACGCCTCGAACTCCTCGGCGGTTTTGACGTTGCCCGCAGGAAAAGCCATCTTGAAGAACTCCTCGTTCAGCTCCGGTTCCGCGAACTTGCGGATCTTGGTGATTTCGAGAGAAAATTCGGGTTTGATACCCTCCAATTCGTTCTCCTTGACCTGCAATACGGCGGCACGCTGCGCCGGAGTCTTGTAAAGCTCATTGACATTGACCTGCGTCTTGAACCCGACCTTCTTGCCGATGAAGGGCTTGCGCTCCTCCTCGTTCATCGAAATCAGTCCGACGTAAGCGCCCTCAATCTTCATATCACCGTTGTCGAGCGTCACCTCCAGCGCTTCGTCCGCCGTTACCTTGTCGGTATCCACCAGACGGCCGAAACGACGCAGGAAATTGCTGCGGTAATCGTCGTGCATCTTCTTATCGACCTTGATCGTGTAGTAGGTCATCTTATCTTTCGCCGACAGCTCGAGTTTCACCTCGGGAGCTTCGCCGATCTCGAAGATGAATTCAAATTCGGTCCCGTTCTCGAAATCGAAGTCGCCCTGCTCCTCCGAAGGGATCACGTCACCGACATAATCGATCTTCTGCTCCTGCAGATAGTTGAACGCTGCTTCCGAAGCCTGGCGGTAAGCCTGCTCCGCAAGCACGCCCTTGCCGTACATCTTCTTGATCACGCCCATCGGCACCATACCGGGGCGGAAGCCCGGAATATTGGCCTTGCGTTTGTACTCACGCAGGGATTTTTCGACCGCATCGCCGTAATCCTTCTCGCCTACGGTCACCTTGATGAGCGAGTTATTCTGCTCGCGCTGTTCTCTTACGATATTCATATTTCAGTTGTTTTATACGTTACAGTTCGGGTCGGCAAAAGTACAAAATAATTCATTAGCAAGCAACAAACACCCGATAAATATCTCCGCACCGATCCGTTTTTCTTTCAGAAAGGGCTTCGGGGAAAAGCACCCGGACCGGCAGCCCCTCCGATCCGTAATTCGGGCGCCGAAATCGACGTCTTTTTCCGAAAAATAGCTATCTTTGTTGCCTATTATAATAAGGACATACCGGCTATAAACGGCCAACGCCGCAGCCGGACAGCATACAAACGATACGGAATCCAATGACAAAAATCGCATGGATCGGACTGCTGGCGATGACGCTGGCCGCCTGCTCGGGACGCACGAAAACCCTCCGAACGGAAACCCCGGCCGCTACCCCCGCCGCGCCGCGCACCTACACCTACCGGGTCATCGAAAGCTATCCCCATTCGACCGACAGCTACACGCAGGGGCTCCTGTTCGCAGACGGAGTGATGTGGGAAGGTACGGGCGAATACGGACACTCCCGCCTGCAGCGCATCGACCTCGAAACAGGACGCACGGACGTAGTGGCTACGCTGCCCCGCAGCGAATTCGGCGAAGGCATCGCGCTGCTCGACGGCAAGATCTACCAACTGACCTGGGAAAACAACAAAGCCTACGTCTATGACGCGGCGACGGGTCGGCAGCTCCGCACTTTCGCCTATGCGGGCGAAGGATGGGGCCTCACGACCGACGGCGAGCGGCTCTATATGAGCGACGGCAGCGAATACCTGCGCATCCTCGATCCGGAAACCTTTCGGGTGCAACGCAGCGTGCCGGTCACCTTCCGGGGTGCCCCGGTACAACTGCTCAACGAACTGGAGTGGATCGACGGGAAGATCTGGGCCAACGTCTATGTCACCGACCAGATCGTCATCATCGACCCCGCCAGCGGCATTGTCGAAGGGGTCATCGACCTGCGCGGCCTGCTCCCGGACGAAGAGATCGCCCCGGATACCGACGTACTGAACGGCATCGCCTACGACGCGGCCTCGGAACGTATCTTCGTGACAGGCAAAAGATGGAGCAAACTCTTCGAAATCGAAATCATACCCCAATAAAATACCACACGACGTGACAAAAAACCGCGACATACGACACGAACTCGAACACCGCATCCTGCTGCTCGACGGCGGATTCGGCACGATGATACAGCAATACGGCCTGGACGAAGCCGACTACCGGGGCAAGGAGTTCGCCGCGAGCGAAAAACTTCTCAGAGGCTGCAACGACCTGCTGAACCTCACCCGTCCGGAAACAATCCGCGAAATCCACGAGAAATACCTCCAGGCCGGATCGGATGTAATTACGTCCAACACGTTCAACGCCAACTCCATTTCGCTGGCCGACTACGGACTGGCAGCGGAGGCGTACCGCATCAACCGGGCCGGCGCAGCCATCGCCCGCGAAGCGGCGGACGCCTTCACCGCCCGCAATCCGCAGAAGCCCCGCTTCGTGGGCGGCTCGATGGGCCCGACGAGCCATACGCTGTCGATGTCGGCGGACGTGGACAACCCCGGCGCCCGGGCTTTCACTTTCGAACAGCTCTCGCAGGCGTACTACAATCAGGCTCGGGGCCTGATGGACGGCGGCGCCGACCTGCTGATGCTCGAAACCGTCTTCGATGCGCTGAACGCCAAGGCAGCGATCTTCGCCATCGAAACCCTCTTCGCTGAACGCGGCATGCGACTGCCGGTCATCGTCTCCAGTACGCTCACCTCGTCAGGGCGCACCCTCGCGGGACAGACCATCGAGGCTTTCTATACCTCCGTCGCACACGCCGAGCCGCTGGCCGTGAGCCTCAACTGCTCGTTCGGCGCCAAGGCCCTGCTGCCCTACCTGGAGCGGCTGGCCGCTGTTTCGGAATTCCGCGTGGCGGTCTATCCCAATGCGGGTCTGCCGAACGTCATGGGCGGCTACGACGAGACGCCCGCGATGTTCGCCGCCGACGTAGAGGAATACATGCGGCGCGGCCTGGTCAATCTGGTGGGCGGCTGCTGCGGCACCACGCCCCTGCACATCTTCGAACTGGCGAAGATCGTGAACAACTACACGCCCCGCCCCCTGCCGCAGCGGCGGCACGTGACCTGCCTGAGCGGGCTGGAACAGCTTCGGATCGTTCCCGAAGCCAACTTCGTCAATGTCGGCGAGCGCACCAACGTCGCCGGCTCGGCCAAGTTCGCGCGGCTGATCCGCGAAAAAAATTACGAGGAAGCTCTCTCGGTGGCCCGCGCCCAAGTCGAAGCGGGCGCCAATATCGTCGATGTCTGCATGGACGACGGCCTGATCGACGGTCCCGAAGCCATGCGCGACTTCCTCAACCTGATGGGTTCTGAGCCCGAAATCGCCGCAGTACCCGTCATGATCGACTCTTCGAAATGGGAGGTGCTCGAAACGGGGCTCCGGGTGGTGCAGGGCAAGAGCGTCGTCAATTCCATCTCCCTGAAGGAGGGCGAGCAGGAATTTCTGCACCGCGCCCGCCTCATCCGCCGTTACGGAGCCGCCGCCGTGGTGATGCTCTTCGACGAGCAGGGACAGGCAGACACCTATGCCCGCAAGATCGACGTGGCGCAGCGAGCCTACAAGCTTCTCACCGACGACGGATTCCCCGCCGAAGACATCATCTTCGACCCCAACATACTGGCCGTGGCGACGGGAATTCCCGAACACGACGGCTACGCCAAAGCCTTTATCGACGCGACGCGCTGGATCAAGGAGCACCTTCCCCATGCGAAGGTCTCGAGAGACAGGTCGAATCTATCGTTCGCCTTCCGGGGCAACAACGCCGTGCGCGAGGCCATGCATTCGGTGTTTCTCTACCACGCCATCCAAGCGGGTATGGACATGGCGATCGTCAATCCCCAAATGCTGCAAATCTACAGCGACATCGAACCGGGACTGCTCGAACGGGTCGAGGATGTTATCCTCTGCCGCCGCGCAGACGCCGCCGAACGCCTCACGGAATACGCCTCGCAATTCACCAAAACCGGCGCGACGCAGACACAGCATACCGACGCCTGGCGCTCGGAGCCGCTCGGCAAACGCATCGAATACGCCATGCTCAAGGGCGTGGCCGACTACATCGAGCAGGACGCGCTCGAAGGCTACCGCACGCTGGGCTCGCCCCTAGCGGTGATCGACCAGTTGCTGATGCCGGCCATGGAGGTCGTAGGCAATCTGTTCGGGCAGGGCAAAATGTTCCTGCCGCAAGTGGTCAAGACCGCCCGCGTGATGAAAAAAGCCGTCGCCGTACTGACTCCCTACATCGAGCAAGGTTCCGAAGCGAACGCCAAGAGCGCTGGCAAGGTGCTGGTGGCTACCGTGAAAGGCGACGTACACGACATCGGCAAGAACATCGTGGCGGTAGTCATGGCCTGCAACGGCTACACGATCCGCGACCTGGGCGTGATGGTCGAGTGTCCCCGCATCATCGACGAAGCCGTCGCCTGGGGCGCCGACGCGATCTGCCTGAGCGGACTGATTACCCCTTCGCTCGAGGAGATGATCCACGTCTGCGAAGAGCTGGAACGCCGGGGGTTGCAAATTCCCGTACTGATCGGCGGTGCGACCACTTCGGACGTACACACCGCCGTAAAAATAGCTCCGACCTACTCGGGCCCGGTGATCCATGCCGACAACGCCAGCCGCAACAACAAAATCCTCGGCGAACTGCTCGGTCCCGGCCGGGAGGAGTATCTGGCTCGCGTGCGCGAAGAGCAACAGACCCTGCGCGACCAGTACCGCCGCCGCGAGGAGATCCGCACGATCCTACCCTTCGGTCAGGTGCGCAAGCTGCGCGTGCCGAAACCCGCGTCCGAAATCGCCGTTCCGGCACATACGGGACGGCTGGTGTTTCCGGACATAAGTATCGCCGATGTGGAGCCGCTGATCGACTGGAACTTCTTCTTCCCGGCGTGGGGGCTCAAGGGCCGCGTACCGGAGATCTTCGAAAACCCCGAACACGGCGCCGAAGCCCGCAAGCTCTACGACGACGCGCAAAAGATGCTGGCCCGCATCCGCGAAGAAAAACTCCTCACCCTCCAGGGCGTAGCGGGCATCTTCGCAGCCGTCAGCCGGGGCGACGACATCGTGGTCACCGGCCCGAAAGACAAGAAATACATCCTGCCGATGCTGCGCAGCCAGGCCCCGGTCCGGGAAGCCCAGGCCCGCTGTCTGGCCGATTTCATCGCCGACGAAAAGGCAGGCAGAACCGACTATATCGGGGCCTTCGCCCTCACGGGCGGCATAGGGCTCAAGGAGCTGACCGAAAAGTTCCGCGCGGAGGGCGACGACTACAACGCCATCCTCTCGAAGCTGCTGGCCGACCGCCTGACCGAAGCCCTCTGCGAATGGGTGCATATCTTCATCCGCCGCCAGATGTGGGGTTACGAAACCGGTCCGGCGCTCACACCCGAACAGATCATCCGCAGCAAATACCGGGGTCGGCGCATGGCCTTCGGCTACCCGGCCTGTCCCGACCACTCGCTCAAACGCGAGGTCTTCGACCTGCTGGCCGCCGACAAGACGACCGCCATGCGTCTGAACGACAACTATATGATTACACCTGAGGAGGCGCTCTGCGGCCTGTTCTTCGCCGACGCCGAATATTTCTCCGTCGGACGAATCGACCGAGAGCAACTGGCCGACTACGCCGCACGCCGCAACATGGACATAGAAACGATCGAAAAACTGATACCCAATAACATCTGATGAATATTACGGATCTCATACAGGGCGCCGTCGCTTCGCGCACGACCCGTTTCGCCTTCGAGCTGCTCCCGCCCCTGAAGGGGGACGGCACGCGCAGCGTCTTCGGAGCCATCGACCCGCTGATGGATTTCAACCCGGCCTACATCAACGTCACCTTCCACCGCGAAGCCCTCAAAGAGGACATCCGCCCCGACGGAAGCCGCGAGTGGCACATCATGCGCCGCCGTCCGGGCACGGTCGGCATCTCGGCCGCGATCCGGCGCAAGTACGACGTGGAGGTGGTTCCCCACCTGATCTGCGGGGGCTGGTCGAAATACGACATCGAGGATTCGCTGATCGACATGGATTTCCTGGGGCTGCACAACGTGCTGGCATTGCGGGGCGACAAGCGGCAGAACGAACCCCGCTTCGTCCCCTACGCCCAGGGACACGCCCACGCCGCCGACCTGGTGCGCCAGATCCAGGCCATGAACCGGGGAGAATTTATCGACGGCGAAGTCGAGGAGTGCCACCACTCCAAGTTCTCGGTAGGTGTGGCGGGCTATCCCGAAAAGCATTTCGAGGCGGCGAATCCCCAGAGCGACCTCCAATACCTGAAGGAAAAGGTCGATGCCGGCGCCGACTACATCGTGACGCAGATGTTCTTCGACAACAGCAAGTACTTCGATTTCGTGGAGCGCTGCCGCAAAGCGGGCATCACGGTACCGATCATCCCGGGCATCAAGCCGATCTCGACGCCCAAGCACCTGGAGATCCTGCCCCGCACCTTCAGCGTCAGCCTGCCCGAAGAGCTGGTGAAGGCCGTCCGGGCCTGCGGCGAGGACACACAGGCGGCCCGCGAGGTCGGGATAGAATGGGCGATCCACCAGGCCAAGGAGCTCAAGGCGGCCGGAGTGCCGATCATCCATTTCTACACGATGGGACGCACGGACAACATCCGCAAGATCGCCCGCAACGTATTCTAATTCCGAATAGGGCAAAGTAATTGCTATTAAACACTTAACCATGACACCCGTAGAGTTTCGCCGCCACCTGCACCGCCACCCGGAGCTCTCGTTCCGCGAAACGGAGAGCGCCCGCTTCATCGCCGAGGCGCTCCGCGAGGCAGGCATCCCCTGCCGTCCGATCGCCGGAACCGGCGTACTGGCCAAAATCGAAGGACGCGGCGACCTGCGGCGAGCCGTCGTGCTGCGAGCCGACATCGACGCCCTGCCCATCCGCGAACAGAGCGGCGCGGCGTGGAGTTCCGAGAACGACGGAGTGATGCACGCCTGCGGGCACGACATCCACGCAGCGGTGCTCTACGGCACCCTGCTCCGGCTCTCCGCCGAGCGGAATTTCGAGGGTACTCTTTTCGGAATCTTCCAACCCGGAGAGGAATCGAATCCCGGCGGAGCCTCCAAAGTGCTGGCCGAAAACCCCTTCGAAGGCTATACGGTGCTGGCCGTCGTCGGCGAGCACGTCGAACCCGCTTTGGACGCGGGCACGCTGGGCTTCCGCGCGGGCAAGTACATGGCCTCCAACGACGAACTGCGCCTCACGCTCGAAGGCGCGGGCGGCCACGCGGCCATGCGTGCCGAACACCGCGACACGGTGAGCGCCGCCGCACAACTGATCCTGCACCTCACGGCCCTGAACACGCCCGAACGGGTCGTTTCGATCGGCAAGGTCGAAGCTGCGGGCGCTACGAACGTCATCCCGGACCGGGTCTATATGGAGGGAACGATGCGTACCTTCGACGAACGGGAACGGGCCGAAGTGAAACGCAGGATCGAAGAACTCGCCGCCGCGAACGACGCCTCGTACGGCATACGAACCCGGGTACACTTCACCCCCGGCTACCCGTGCGTGGTCAATGACCCGGAGTTGATCCGGCAGGCCGTCGCACTGGCCGAAACCGAAGGAATTCCCTTTCAAATGCTGCCCCTGCGCATGACTTCCGAAGATTTCGGCTTCTACGGCACCCGCTACCCGGCGATCTTCTACCGCCTGGGCGTCGGTCCCGGAGCCGGAAAACTGCATACATCCACCTTCAATCCCGACGAGGCGGCCATTCCGACCGGCATCCGGTTCATGGAACTCCTCGCCCGTAACTATTTCAACCGATGAATAAACTGAAAAATACGAAGAAGTCGGCCGCATTCGACCGCTCTTCGCTGATCATTAACCTGTTCCGGGAATTCCCGAACAACAAGTTCTCCCTCAAGCATCTGGCTTCGGCCTCGGGCGGCGCCACCAAGGAGGGCCGTCTTCGTACCCGTGAAATCATCACGGAACTGCTCGCCCAGGGCACTATCGAGGAGTGCGGGCAGGAAAAGTACCGTCTCAGCGGCAAGGAGCGTCCCCGCCAGGAGGGCATCGTACAGATGATCTCGACAGGAGCGATGTATATCCGCTCCGAGGAGTTCGAAAACGACGTATATGTCAGCCAGCGCAATTCGCTGAATGCTCTGGACGGCGACCGCGTGGAGTTCGTCATCACCCGCCGCTCCCACGCCGGGTCCCTCGAAGGCGAGATCACCCGCATCGTGGAGCGCAGCCGCAAGCAATACGTGGGCACGGCCGACGTGAGCGACCACGCCATCTTCGTCAAGATGGATCCCCGGCGCATGCCGATGGACGTCTATCTCTCCAAGCGGGACAACCCTAACGTACAGCACGGCGACAAAGTCGTGATCCGCATCACGGACTGGGCGCTGGGTTCCAAAAGCCCCGCCGGAGAGCTGGTCGAGGTATTGGGCCGCGCCGGAGAGAACAATACCGAGATGCACGCCATCCTGGCCGAATACGGCCTGCCCTACCATTTCGAGCAAAAGGTCGAAGATGCGGCCCAGGCCATTCCTTCGACGATCACCAAAGCCGATTACGCCGCCCGGCGCGACTTCCGCAAGATAACGACCTTCACCATCGACCCGGCGGATGCCAAGGACTTCGACGACGCCCTCTCGATCCGCAAGATCGAAGACGGCGTATGGGAGGTGGGCGTACATATCGCCGACGTGACCCACTACGTTCAACCCCGCTCGGTGATCGACACCGAAGCCGAGGAGCGCGGCACGTCGGTCTATCTGGTCGATCGCACGATCCCGATGCTGCCCGAAAAATTGAGCAACGAGCTTTGCTCGCTGCGCCCCGACGAAGAGAGCCTCTGCTTCTCGGCGGTCTTCACGCTCAACGAGGAGGCCGAGGTGCTGGACAAATGGTTCGGCCGCACGGTCATCCACTCCGACCGCCGCTTCACCTACGAGGAGGCGCAGCAGATCATCGAAACCGGCAAGGGCGACTTCGCCGAAGAGGTGCTGACGCTCAACCGTCTGGCACAGCGGATGCGCAAAACACGCTTCAAGCACGGAGCCGTGAGCTTCCAGCGCGAAGAGGCCAAGTTCAAACTCGACGCCGAAGGCAAACCCCTGAGCGTCTATTTCAAGGAGCAAAAGGAGGCCAACCAGCTCATCGAAGAGTTCATGCTGCTGGCCAACAAACAGGTCGCCGAATTCTGCGGACATCACAAAGTGAACGGCCGTGCCGTGCGGCGCACGATGGTTTACCGCGTACACGACGTTCCGAACGAGGAGAAGCTCGAAAAATTCCGGACCTTCGTTCTGCGCTTCGGCTACGTATTCAAGGCCGACAAGGGACGCGCCGTGGCCAAGGAGATGAACAAGCTGCTGGGACAGGCCAAAGGACGCATCGAGGAGAACGTCATTTCGAACCTCGCCGTACGTGCGATGTCCAAGGCTTTCTACTCGACCGATAACATCGGTCATTACGGCCTCGCTTTCCCCTACTACACGCATTTCACCTCGCCGATCCGCCGCTACCCGGACATGATGGTCCACCGGCTGCTGGCCCGCTACCTCGAAGGAGGCAAATCGGCCGACCGCGACACCTTCGAGAAACTCTGCGTACACGCCTCGGAGCGGGAAGTGATCGCTGCCGAAGCCGAACGCGCCTCGATCAAGTACAAAATGGTGGAGTTCATGCAGGATAAAATCGGCCAGTTCTTCGACGGCCATATCTCTGTCTCTTATACACATCTGACGCTGCCGACGAAGCTAGAAGTG
>ERZ1027087.833-NODE-833-length-13140-cov-6.088880_pt1 | contig 13140 bp, 9 predicted proteins | sample MGYA00519413_ERZ1027087 | MGnify/ENA primary metagenome ERZ1027087 (study PRJEB26926, sample SAMN06164438) | human gut metagenome | biome: ENVO:00009003; feature: ENVO:2100002; material: ENVO:00002003 | host: Homo sapiens | place: USA | collected 2012 ...
GTATATTGTTTTCCTATAAAAATACGCTTGCTTTACTCGGGACAGGAGATTATATTATATAAAAACAGATGGTCTATTTACATTAAACAGACCATGTGTTTATATCAGATAAATGGTCTGTTCATTGTATATAGACCATCTGTTTCAGCAAATATGTTGTATGTATTTCAGATACCCTTCCACACTCTATTACCTATGAACAGTACGTTTGAGAACAGTGGAAGGGGGTGAAGGAAAAGCTAAATTTCTTGTTTAATGAAGAGTGTATAGAAGAAAAAAGCTGTTAATGCAGAATCTTGAAGACCAGTTCGCGAAGAATATCCCCGTCACTTAAAGATGGATTTCCCACTCCTTTAGATTTTGCATCTGCATATCGTATTTCTCCGATAATTTGCATGGTCTTTACTCCATTATATCGGCGCATAGCTGCGAGATAGTCTTTGGCCTGCCAGGGGGTACGCAGTCCCAACATGTTGGCTATGCCTTGCTCCGATTTTTCAGGGGCATAATAGGCCAACATTAAGTTAGAAAAGAATCCAAAAAGTAAAGATAAAGTCATTTGAATTGGATTTGTCTTTGGATTTTCTTCAAAATATTTTATTATCTTATTAGCTTTCAGGACATCCTTTTCAACGAGGGCACTGCGTAATTCGAAGTTGTTATAATCCTTACTGATACCAATGTTCTTTTCTATCTGTTCGGGGGTAACGCGTGTATGACCTTTTGGAAGTGTAATGATCAGCTTTTCCAATTCTCCCGTGAGGCGACTGAGGTCGGCGCCAACGAAATCGGCCAGCATGGCAGTGGCTTTAGGTTCCACGTCAATACCTTTGCGTTTCATATAAGAAGTGATGAATGCAGGCAGTTGCGCATCCTTCACTTTTTTAGATTCAAACAGGACACCAGTCTTTTCGATTTCGGCAGCCAGCTTCTTCCTTCGATCTAGTACGCCATGTTTATGGCATATTACTAATATGGTAGAAAGCAGCGGTTTTTGGAGGTAATAAGAAAGCTCCTCCATATTACGGATATTCTGCGCTTCCTTTACCACCACCACCTGATGCTCGGACATCATCGGATAACGCTTGGCGGCATTAATAACGGTAGCTATATCCACATCTGCCCCGTAGACAACGGTCAGGTTGAACTCCTTTTCCGTTTCGGTCAGAATATTGTCTGTTATATAGTCGGCAATGAGGTCGATGTAATAGGGTTCCTCGCCCATGAGATAATAGACGGGACGGTATTGCTTCGCTCTCAGTTCCTTTAAGATGTCATCACACGTGATTTCCTGTTTTGCCATATTCGTTTTTACCAGTCGAATTTCAGATGTTTTACGGTTTTCTTCTCGTCGATAATCATACGCAGGGATGCGATGCCGATTTCAACGTGCTCGGTTACGTAATTTTGGGTAACCAGATTATCGCTTTTATCGGTTTTTACTCCTTCAGGAATCATTGGTTGGTCAGAAACCAGTAAGATGGCTCCGGTAGGGATGTGATTGGCAAAACCGCAGCTGAAGAGAGTCGCTGTTTCCATATCAACGGCCATGGCACGGGTTTTCTTCAGATATTCCTTGAATTCCTCATCATGCTCCCAAATACGGCGGTTGGTAGTGTATACGGTACCTGTCCAATAGTCGCGGGCATGGTCGCGAATGGATGAAGAAACGGCACGCTGCAACATAAATGCCGGCAGTGCCGGTACTTCGGGTGGGAAGTAGTCATTAGAAGTTCCTTCGCCACGGATGGCAGCAATGGGAAGGATGAGATCCCCTATTCTGTTTTTCTTATCAATACCACCGCACTTGCCCAAAAACAGGCAGGCTTTGGGCTGTATAGCACTTAGTAAATCCATGATAATTGCAGCGTTAGGGCTTCCCATACCAAAGTTGATGATGGTCATGCCTTCTGCTGAAGCAGACGTCATATTAGCGTCCTTACCAAGAACGGGCACGTTGAACTTCTCCGCAAAAATATCCACATACTTGTTGAAGTTAGTCAACAGAATATACTCTCCAAAGTCCTCAAGCTTACGTTTTGTGTAACGAGGTAGCCAGTTAGCTACGATTTCTTGCTTTGTTTTCATAAGATTTCATTAAATTTGTTCCCTAATACTTTAAGGAGCGATTATTTAACTCACAAAAGTACAATAAAAAAGTAGAATCAGGAAATTAAAACAGGATGAAACAGCATTTATTACTATTGCTATTTGGTTTGTTAAGTAGTGTTGTATGGGCACAGGAACAAGCACAGTGGCAGAATAATGACAGCCTGCGTTGGGAAGTTGCGGCCAGGGAACTGCAAGCGGGACATTATGAGAAAGCATGTAGTCTCTATATGGATGTGAATAGCCACATAATAGCTACTTATCAGGACATCAATTCTCGCAAAGTCGAAGATTTGCGAAACAAATACTCCATAGATGAAGTACAGTTGCAGAGAAATCTTCAGCAGAGTCGTTTGCTGCGTCTGATGTGGATTGCAGGAATCATTCTTATAGCCGTATTTATAGGCTGCGTTTTCTACATAAGAAAGCAAAACAGGCTATTGTCGCGTTCGCGTGAAGAACTGAATCGTGCGAAGACTTTGGCTGAAGAGTCTATCCGTAACAAAAGTCTGTTCCTTTCCAATATGAGCCATGAAATTAAAACGCCGTTGAATGCTCTTTCCGGATTTGCGGAGGTGCTCACGATGCCCGGTATTGATGAAGGGACGCGTGAACAGTGCAATGATATTATCCAGTTGAATTCGGAATTATTGTTGAAGCTGATTAATGATGTGATAGATATTTCGTGTCTGGATGTGGCGAATATGAAGTTCAATATCAAACATTGTGATGCTGTGTCTCTTTGCCGGAATGTGGTGAAGACCTTGAGTGCCATTAAGCAGACTGATGCGGAAATGATGTTTGAGACTGAACTAACTTCGTTGGAATTGCAGACCGATGCAGAACGCTTGCAACAGTTATTGATTAATTTGTTGGTGAATGCTACCAAATTCACGAAGGAAGGCAGTATCACATTGAAGCTGGAACAGACAGATGATAATAAAGCGCAGTTTTCAGTAACCGATACCGGCTGTGGCATTCCTTTAGAGAAGCAGTCACGCATCTTCGGACGTTTTGAAAAGCTGAACGAGAAGGCGCAAGGAACGGGGCTTGGCTTGTCCATCTGCCAGTTGATAATCAAGCGTTTGAATGGTGACATCTGGATAGATTCAAGCTATACCGGAGGTTCCCGCTTTGTATTTATGCACCCTATAGTACAGGAGGTGCGGTCATGAAAAAGATAGGATTTATCATACTTTGCCTGTTGATGCCGGTGTTGATGCTGAAAGCGGAAGATACGCTGTCCGCCCGTGAGAAATTGGAAACAGAACAGCTCCTCTCCGCCCGGGATAAACAGTTGCGTGACAGCATTTTCTTTATCTATCACTCCATGTCGGGAGATACCGCAAGGCGTGTGAAGTTCATGCGTGACATGTTGCAGAAGAATATTGGTGAGAAATGGTCGGTAGAATTGCTCGATTCAGCATTAGTATTGGCTGTCGACAGCCAATATAGAGAAGAAGAAGTTGGTATTCGTTATGATTACTATCGTCATTATAAGTACCAGGTCGATACGGCACGGATGAACCAAGCGTTCAATACCTTGCGAACCGTCAGCCGGAAATATAAGATTTATGATCTTTATTTCACGGCATGGGGAGATATTCTTCAGTTCAGCACAGTGCGGGGAGATACGGAATATGTTCTTCTGGAGGCAGGACGTATGGAAGAAGAGGCCCGGAAATTGAATAATGTAACGGGCATTTACAACTCTGTGCTGACTACTGCCAGAGCTTTGAGAGCTTCTAAACAAGAGGATGAAGCAGTTAAGAGATACCGGGAAGCGTTGGAAATCCCCTATCTGCCTAAAGTGGATAAGGCAACGGTCTATAACGAAGTGGCCACTATTTATCAACTAAGAGGAGAATATGACAACATGCTTTCCGAGCTGAATATGGAGCGTGACATGATGGAGCAAGTATTGAAAGAATCACCTGAAAAGGCGGACAGTTATAGAGACAAAATGTTGGATATGGAACTATCGTACTGTGCCGTCTATCTGGATAATGCCGATCTTGGCAACCTGTTGAAGCATCTGCAACAAGCCCGGAAGTATTATTCATCAAACACTTTGTTCTCTTATAAGATAAAATACCGCATCATGTGGGGTGGATATTATTGCTTGAATGGAGACTGGGATAAGAGTTTCAATGAGTATGATACTGCTCTGGCTTCATTTGACGGCACGCAGCCATTGTATAAAATGTCGGTGTTTATCATAAAAGGAAACGCCCTTGAGATTGCGGGACGCTATAGGGAAGCTGCTGAGAACTACCTCCGTGGCGCAATCGAAATGGACTCCCTGAACCGGGATGTATTGCGTCTGCACGAAGAAGCGCATCAGGCTAACTACCTCATTCGCCAGGCTTTACTGGAACAGGCAGTGGCGGAGAGACATTATAATCTGCTGTTGGTGGGGTTGATTGTGTTGGTGATTGCACTCTTGGTAACATTGCTGGTTCGTGGCTTGCATGTGAATCGGATGCTGCTCAGTTCGGAAAAAGAAACGCGTGAAGCGTTGGAAACGGTGGAAGCTGCTAATAAAATGAAAGAGGTTTTCTTGCGCAATATCACCTACCAGATACGCGAACCGCTGAATATGGTGGTCGGTTTCTCCGAGGTGCTTTCTACTGAGAAAGGGTTGTCGCAGGAACAGATGGAGGAATACGCTGCTTTGGTGAAGAAGAGTGCCGGGCAGTTGTCTCAACTGATATTTGACGTGCTGGACCTTTCCCGTCTGGAATCCGGTATGATGAAGTTTAGTGTTGCGGAGTGTGATGCGGTGCAATTATGCCGCGATGCCAAGATGATGGTGGAGATGCAGGAAGGGAATGCGGTGCACTTACAATTCGATACAGAACTGGAGGTGTTAATGATACAAGCGGATAGCGGACGTTTCATGAAGCTGCTGTCGTCTGTGCTTTCTGCTCCTGAGGAGTACCAGGGGATAGCTTGGGTGGATTACATTTTAACCCGTGAAGATGAGTTCATGAAACTTGTCGTACATGGTAGCCCACTGCTGAAGGCAACGGAAGAAGAACAGCAACTCTGTCAGATACAGCATGACATCAACCGGCTTTATCTGGAAACTTTCAAGGGAAGTTATCAGATTGAGGTGGAAAATGGTAAGAAAGTAATTGTAATCACTTATCCTATATAATATAATGTTGTCACTAAACCTCCCTGTATTCGATGCCAAAGTGGTGAACCGTGAAGGAAAACCTGTCATTTTCGACGTGATACGCCGCCGTTATGTGGCGCTTACGCCCGAAGAATGGGTGCGCCAGCATTTTGTGCATTTCCTCTTGAATCATAAAGGATACCCGCAGGCATTGATGGCAAATGAAGTGCAGGTGCAGCTGAATGGTACAAAGAAGCGTTGCGACACTGTGCTTTACCGTCGCGACCTGACGGCAAGGATGATTGTGGAGTACAAAGCTCCGGATATAGAAATCACCCAAGCGGTGTTCAATCAGATTACGCGCTATAATATGGTGCTGAAAGTGGATTATCTGGTTGTGAGCAATGGGCTTCAACATTATTGCTGTCGCATGGATTACGAAAAAAATAGTTATACTTTCCTGCCAGATATACCTGATTATCAACTACTATAAGGTTAGCATTATCATGGCTGAAATGAGGTTGTGCCAGCGTTTTGACACAACCTCATCCTGAATTACTACTCTTTTTTCCTGCTGAATCGCTCCTGCAACTTCTGCATTAGCTCATAGAAATTCGGAATGTAGACTGTGGCAAGCAACGTATTCAGTGCCATACCGAATACTACTGCGGCTCCCAGTGCGATACGACTCTCCGCTCCCGCTCCTGAGGCAAAAAGCAATGGCATCACACCGAGTACAAACGCCAGCGATGTCATCAGGATAGGTCGCAAACGGATATGACCTGCTTGGAATGCTGCATCACGGATGGAGTTTCCCTCTGCGCGGAAATCGCGGGCGAACTCTACAATTAGAATACCATTCTTTGCGGACAGTGCCACAAGCAGGATAATACCGATTTGTGTATAGATGCTGACCGGTGTTCCCATTACCAGGCACCCGATCATTGCTCCCAGCAGTGCCACCGGCAGTCCCATAACCGCAGATACCGGACTCGTCCAACTCTCATATTGTGCTGCCAGTACCAGGAATGCAACCAGTAAGGCCATCAACAGTACAGTACTTGTGGTGGTTCCTGCCTGTGTTTCCTGATAGGCAACCGAAGTCCATTCGTAGCCAAATTCATCTCCCAATTGTTCGCGGAAGAGCTCTTCCATTTGCTGAATCGCTTCTCCCGAACTGCTTCCCGGCATCACGTTGCAGGTGATGGATGCGGTGGAGTACATATTGTACCGGTTTATCTGGTCCATCCCCAGTTGCTCTTCCACTTTGGTGAAAGCAGAGAACGGCACCATCTCTCCTGCCGCATTCGGTACGCTCAGTTTCAATACATCATCAATAACCCGCTGTGCATGGTCTCGCGCACCAAGTTTCACTTGATAAATACGTCCGAATTCCACGAAATCATTCACGTAGGCAGCTCCCATATAGTACCCCAATGTGGTGAAAACACTGTTTAACGGAATGCCCATCAACTGTACCTTATCACGGTCGACATTCAAGAAATACTGCGGCACGTTAGCTTGGTATTGGCTGCTGACACTGGCCAATGCAGACTTTGTGTGATATGTTTCCATCAGTGCCTCTACAGCGCGTTGCATCTCTGTCGCACCCAGATTTTTCCGATCTTCCAATTGCAACTGCAATCCTCCTGTGGCACCCAGTCCGGGAATGGCCGGGGGAACCATGGCGAACACTTCCGCCTCCTGTATGCCGTATGCCTGCGCATTGAAACGGTTGACGATAGCCTGTGCGGTGTGTTCTTTGCCTTTGCGTTCATCCCAGTTTTTCAGAATCACGAAATAGGTTCCGGAGTTGCTCTGTTCCCCTCCGCCCATCACGGAGAAGCCGGATATGCCGATGTAGTTTTTCACTTCGGGATAGCTGTTGAGGATTTCATTGATTTCCCGTCCTACGGTTTCCGTCCGTTCCAAACTTGAGGCGGGCGGCAACTGCACCACAGCGAGGAAATATCCGTCATCTTCTTCGGGGATAAATGTACTGGGCCACTTGATGAACAGAATAACTGCCAGAGCCGTAAACACTGCATAAGACAAAAGTGCGGCGCCCGGACGTCGGAGTAACCAGCCTACGGTCCTGTCGTATACTCCCTGTGTCTTGTCGTACACAAAGTTGAATCCCCGGAAAAGTGGAGATTTGGCAGGTTTGGTAGGTTGCAATATCAGAGCACACAGTGCCGGAGTCAGTGTCAGCGAGTTTATGCCACTCAATACGGTACTGGCGGCAATAGTCAGTGCAAATTGCTTATAAAGTTGTCCCGAAATGCCGCTGATGAGCATTGTGGGGATGAATACGGCAAGCAACACCAGCACCACACCCACAATCGGGCCGGTAATCTCTCCCATCGCCTTGATGACTGCCTCCTGGGCACTGTATTGCCCGGTATCGAGCAATCGGCTCGAATTTTCTACCACCACAATGGCATCGTCCACCACAATGGCTACGGCAAGTATCAGTCCGAAAAGCGTCAGCGTGTTGATGGAGAATCCGAAGAGTGCCATCACTGCCAGAGTACCGATGAGTGATACGGGAATGGTGATACACGGAATGATGACTGCTCGCCAGTTTTGCAGGAAGAGGAAAATAACGAGTACCACAAGTAAGGTCGTTTCCAGGAAAGTCACCAGCACTTCGTCCACCGAAGCATGAATGACATCTGTCGTATCCAGCGTCACACTATAATCTATACCTTGCGGAAAGGATTGCGACAGTTCCTGCATCTTGGCACGCACCCCTTTGGAGACATCCAGTGAGTTGGAACCGGGCTGCTGGTAGATGGCAATGGCGGCAGTTGGCTGTCCGTTCAGGCGTGAAACGACGTTGTAGGATGCCGAGCCGAGGTCGATGTGCGCCACATCTCTCAAGCGAAGCACCCGTCCGCCTGTTTCGGTGCGCAGAATGATATTGCCGAACTCTTCGGGAGAAGAAAGTCGCCCTTTCACCGTAAGAGTGTATTGATAGGCGGGCGAACCACTGTTGCCGGAGGTTCCGGTTGCCGGCAGAGGTTGCCCGACGGTTCCGGCGCTGACTTCCACATTTTGCGCCTGTATGGCTTGGTACACATCGGATGCGGAAAGGTTACGGATACGCAGTGCTGCCGGGTCCAGCCAGATACGCATGGAGTAGTCGCCTGCTCCCATTACATTGACGGCGCCTACACCGGGCACGCGTGTCAACTGGTCGGCCAGGTTCAGTGTGGCATAATTACTGAGGTAAAGTCCGTCGTACTCCTTATTATCTGACGTCATTGTGAGGAACATGACGATGTTCGATGACTGTTTCTGCACCGTCACTCCCTGTACTACCACCGGTGTCGGCAAGGAAGCCTGCGCCACACTGACACGGTTCTGCACCTGTACGGTCGCCATGTCAATATCTGTTCCAACAGCGAAGGTGATGGTCAGCGAATAAGCACCGGATGAAGAAGAATTGGATGACATATAAAGCATGCCGTCTACACCGTTTACCTGCTGTTCGATAGGAATACCTACGGTTTGTGCCACCGTCTGAGCATTGGCTCCCGGATATACGGCGCTGACCTGTACGGTTGGCGGAGTAATTTCCGGATACTGCGCGATAGGCAGTATGCCCAGAGTGACCAATCCTGCCACTACAATCAGTAGCGCCAACACAGTAGCGAAAATGGGGCGGTTTATGAAGAATTTTGAAAACATGAATGTTAGGGTTTAGTTGTTAACTATTTAGTTGTTAATTATTTGCTGATAGGTTTAACCCTCATCCCTTCCCGCACTTTCATCAGCGCTTTGGTCACGTAACGTTCTTTAGGAGAGAGTCCGCCGGTCACTTGCCGGAGAGTGTCATCTATCAGTTGTCCCACCTCGATGTGGCGATAACGAACCATATCGGAGTCATTCACTATGTACACGTATTTTCCTAATTGGTCGGTGCCGATGGAGGCTTCTGAAACGAGTACCGCCTGACTTTCTTTGCCGTATGGCAAAGTGATGCTGACATAGAGTCCGCTTTTCAATAATCCTTTTGGGTTATCCAGCCGGGCACGCAGGTTTAAGGTTCCGGTGTTCAGGTCTACATTGGGTGCAAAGTAATCTAATGTAGCGGGATAAGGCTGTATACCGTTCTCACCAAGGTTGACGGTGACTTGTCCCGGTAGTGTGTCCTTTTGTTGGGATTCTCCTTGTTGCATCAGCATGGCAAGCCATTGATTGTCAGCAATATTAAAGTAGGTATACAACTGGTCATCCTTATAGATCGTGGCAAGCGTGACGGGTTGCACACTGCCACCTACATAACTGCCCACATCGACTTGATTCCGGCTGACAGTTCCGTCAAACGGCGCCCGGACTGTGCAGTACCCCAGATTCGTGCGTGCTGTATTCAGCGCAGCTTCGGCATTGCTGACTGCCGCTTGCGAAGTGGCGACATTCGATTTGGATTGTAGCACTTGTATCTGGCTTACAGCATCGCTTTTCACAGCTTCCAGCATACGGGCATAGTTGTTCCGGGCATATTCCAGATTGGCTCGGGCGGTGTTCAGTTCCGCTTCCGCCTGTTCCACATTGTCCTGGTAAATAGTGGGTTCGATGACAAACAACACCTGCCCTTTCCGGACTCTGCTTCCCGGAGCATAGGCGATAGTTTGCAGGGTCCCGTTCACCCGTGCCACCAGGTCAACGGTCTTTTCCGAACTCAGATAGCCCGGATACTCTTTAGTCAGTGTGATGTCTTTCACCACCGGACTGGCTACGCTTATCTCCGGAACGGGCATCGCTCCGCGCGCTGCTTCTTTTTTGTCCCCACACCCCGTCAGCAACGGAATCAGCGTGAGGATGATGTACATTTTATTTTTCATATATGGTTATGGTTTAGGAATTATTACTCAGTTCTCTTTATATCCTCCTCCCAATGCCTGGTACAATGACACCAGATACAGCAGTGAACTACCCTCCGCCTGCGTCAACTGGTTTTCGTACGTCAGTAGCGAACGGAGTGCATCCAGTACATTCTGGAAAGGGCTAAGTCCTTGCTTATAAAGCTCCAGAGAGAGTTTCAGCGTCTCTTGTCCCTGATTTCGTACTTCCCGGAGGGCGACAATCTGCTTGATGGAATTCCGGTAATTATTCATCGCATTATCCGTTTCCTGTACGGCGGTGAGCACGGTTTCGTTGAAGTTATGCACCGCTTCATCCAGTTGCGCACGTGCCTGTTTGGTAGCATTCACCAGCTTTGTTCCGCTGAAAAGTGTCCAACTGAGGGTTGGGGCAATTTCAAACGTCATGCTTTTCCGCCTGGTCAGGTCTTTCAGATCCCGGGCGGCATATCCTACAGATCCTTTCAGGAATACTTGTGGCAGCCAGTCGCTTTTGCTGGCTCCCAATAGTGCAGCTTGTGCGTTAACCAGTCTCTCGGCCTGACGCACATCCGGACGACGGAGTAATAAATCAGCGGGTAATCCTACTCCGACGGGTTCCATGTAGTCGGGCAACTTTCCGATTCTTTCCAATGTGGGGCGTATTTCCTGCGGATAAGTTCCCAGCAGAATAGCCAGTGAGTTGATGTATTGGCTGATTCCGGATTCCAGTTGCGGAACAGATGCTTTAGTGCTGAAATACACCGACTTAGCCTGTGCTACATCTAGTTTCGATACAAGTCCCGTGTTGTAGCGTACTTCGGTGATGTTGAGCACTTCCTCCTGCGTCCGGCAGTTATGCATTACCACCTGCAGTTCTTGTTGTAGCTCCCGCAAGTTGATGTAGGCCGAAGCGACTTGTGCGCATAGGGATATCTGTACGGAGATGTACTCTTCACGGCTGGCTTGGAATGATTCCCGTTGTGCCTTCACCCGTTGCCGGATGCTTCCGAATATATCCAGTTCCCAACTGGCATTGAGTGACGCATCATAATAATGCGTGATGGATTGGGGCAATTCGGTAGTGTTGCCACTGCTTTGCTGGCGGAGCCATCCGCCATTTAAAGTAATAGAAGGGAAAAAATAACTGCGCTCCATCCGTAGGCTGGCACGTGCCTGTTCCATGCGGTCTATAGCTGCAAGTACGGAATAGTTTTCGCCGGATGCCACGCTGATAAGCGAGTCCAGCACCGGGTCGTTGAATGCTTTCCACCACTGGTCGTCTACCGGTAATATTTGTCCGCTGAATAAGTTGTCATTCGCGGATGCCATGGTAGAATTAGCGGTTCCTGCGGAAGTAGGGACCGTTTTAGAGTTCGGAACCACCGTATTCCCCCAGCCTCGGGGCAACGGTTTTTCCAGATAACGGTTGCCATTCTGTGCCGTGACGGCGGAACATAGGCACGATAAGAGCAGCACGCTGCCCCAAGCTTTAATCTTCATAGGTTTAGGTTGTTTTTGTGATACAGGGTTCATAACAACTTGGAACTCTATTTGTTTAGAGAAGATTAGGGAGGTATAATGGGATTCTGGCAGATGAATGTGGGTTGGTGTGGGTGATCTATAATTGAAGAAATGAATTAAAGATTGCTGATAAACTTTTGATAGATTATTGGTAATCAATAGATTGTATTTACCGAGTATTTACTACAGAGTGTAAAAGCATTTACTTCAGGATGTAACGACCTTTACCGCCTATTGTAACGACTTTTACCTCCTATTGTAACGACCTTTACCTCGGCATGTAAATGGAGTTACCGTGCGGGGTTAACAAAGTTACCATTTGGGGTAAACAGAATTTTCATGAAGGGAAACGATTGTGTACTTGTATAGTGTGTCTTTTCCTAATTTAGCTAGACGCTTTTTCTGTTTATAAACGATATCAGTAGACGGTTCTTTAGAATATTGTACTGATCCAGTAGTCACTTCTTCCGAAGTCATGCTGATATAGTATACACAGCAAAGTTCTTTTTTACCAATAGGAGAAAAATAATTTAGTAATAGGCTAATAATAAATTGGAAAATAAATTATCATTTATTTGTATATTGAAAACATAAAAAGCCCCTGCAAATAAAAACTTACAGGGGCAGACATTTCTTTTTGAGTAACTTATGGATTATTCCGCAGTCTTTCTTCTTCTCGTTGTCTTTTCCTTTACCTCTTCCTTGTGTTCGAGGGTTACACCAGCCAATTCCGGGTCAATCATAATACGTCCGCAATATTCACAAACGATAATTTTCTTACGCATTTTGATATCGAGCTGTCTTTGAGGTGGAATACGATTGAAACACCCTCCACAAGAATCGCGTTGAATATAAACCACTGCCAAACCATTGCGTGCGTTCTTACGAATTCTCTTAAATGCAGACAACAAACGAGGCTCCACTTTATTTTCAAGTTTCTTGGCCTTTTCCCTCAGCTTTTCTTCATCTTGTTTGGTCTCCGAAACAATTTCATCAAGTTCGCTTTTCTTTTCGTTCAAAATATGCTGACGATCCTGTAAAATCTCCTCCGAAGCTGCGACTTCATTACTCTTGGCCTCTTGTGCTGCGATAAATTCATTGATACGTTTTTCGCACAATTGAATTTCAAGCGTTTGATATTCGATTTCTTTCGACAGAAAATCAAATTCTCGATTATTCCGCACATTATCCTGCTGCTTGGTATATTTCTCTATAAGCGTTTGGGCATTTTGTATTTCTACTTTTTTAGCCGACACAGCAGCTTTAAGGTCTTCTATTTCTGTATGAAAGTTTTTGATACGAGTTTCAAGACCTGCAATCTCATCTTCAAGGTCTTGAACTTCAAGAGGAAGCTCACCCCTCAATGTTTTTATTCTATCGATTTCCGAAAGAATGGTTTGCAAATCATACAGTGTTTTCAACTTCTCCTCCACTGTATATTCTTTCTCTGCTTTTGTTTTGTCAGTAGCCATACTTTACAAATAATTTATCCTGTCTCTTATACACATCTCCGAGCCCACGAGACCGAGGCTGATCTCG
>ERZ1027087.843-NODE-843-length-12990-cov-5.005257_pt1 | contig 12990 bp, 9 predicted proteins | sample MGYA00519413_ERZ1027087 | MGnify/ENA primary metagenome ERZ1027087 (study PRJEB26926, sample SAMN06164438) | human gut metagenome | biome: ENVO:00009003; feature: ENVO:2100002; material: ENVO:00002003 | host: Homo sapiens | place: USA | collected 2012 ...
GCCGAGGAAGCGGAGCAGGTAGTCGAAGAGGCTAAGATCGCAGAAGAGGTTGAGATCCAGAATGCGGAAGCTGCTGCCAAGGAAAAGACAGATAAGCTTACGGCAGAAGGAAAAGATAGAGAGACCAAGCATGAGGTGTTCCTTGCTGCTGAGGAAGAGAAGTATGCTACGGCAGAGGCAAGTGAGCTCGAGAAGGTTCAGACTGCAGCTATGAAGGCTGAGAAGGAAGCCTCAGATATGAAGACAAAGGCTGAAGCTGATGCTAAGAAGCTTCTCGATGATGCAAAGAAGAAAGAAGAAGAGTTAAAGAACAAGATCGCTGAGCTCAAGACAAAACAGGCTGAGCGCGTTGTTGCAAGAAAAGAGGCTGCTGATCAGGCCAAGACCGAGGCTGAGGAGAAGAAGAAGAAAGATCTCTCAGCAATAGACAAGGCCGAGGCTGATGTCAAGAAACAGCTCGAGGATATAAGAAGCAAGGCTACTGCTGCTGCAAAGGTACTTGAAAAGGCTATAAAGCGTGAGGAAGAGTACAAGAAGCAGGAAGAGCTTCTGAAGGAAGGCAAGGTTGAGGAAGCTGCACAGGTTATCACACAGGATGAAGAAGCAACTATGGCTGCTTCAGTAAGTGAGGCTGTTGCTGCGAGACGTAAATCACTGCCTAAGGAGGCAAAGTACCTCTACAAGTATCTCGGAGTCGAGCCTGCTGGTGCACAGATCGTTAACGTTCTCCAGACTCTCAAGGTAGATCCTAAGAGATCTAAGAATGTTGTTATTCTTGGACAGCACGGATTTGGACTTACCATGGTCGGTGAGGATTTTGCAAAGTTCTATTATGATATGGGAATCTGCAAGTCTGAGGCAAAGGCAAAGGTTAAGGCAAAGGTTATAAACAGCGGTAAGCTTGCAGGAGCAGTTGGCAAGCTCAAGGGCGGATGTCTTATCATTGAGAGTGCAGGACTTATAACACCTGAGAGATTCAAAGAGATGGTTGATATGTGTTCACCTGAGAAGAATGATGTTAAGATCATCCTCACAGGAGAGAAGACAGCTCTCAGCAATATGCTTGCAGCAAATATGACTCAGGCAAGATCGTTCAACAACAGAGTATACTTTGACCAGATCAATGAGAGTGGAATGATCAATGTGGCAGAGTGCTACGCTGATGAGAAGGGCTTCAAGCTTGAGAGCGGAGCAGATACAGCTATAAAGAATGCTTTGATGGCGATGGAGTCAGGAAATATCGACAGACTTCTCGGTGCTATGGATGATGCCATGAAGGCTGCTGAGACCAGAGATCCTATCGACAAGAAGATTCTTAAAAAAGAGATAAAATAAGTTTTGTGACGGATATACCGTTGTAGAATTTTGTTGAAAAAAACAATACCAGTGCTTATAATATCTGTGTTATAGCACTGGTATTATTTTGTTGTGATAAAGGAGAATTTATATGCTTTCAACTGATATTGGAGTAGATTTAGGAACGTCAAATGTATTGATCAGCGTAAGAGGTAAGGGAATTGTTGTAAACCAGCCGTCTGTTGTCGCATATGAAGTATCTACAAAAAAAGTAATAGCAATAGGAACAAAAGCCAAGAAAATGATAGGAAAGACTCCGGAGAATATAGAGGTCGTCAGACCTCTCAATAAGGGAGTTATATCTGATTATACAATAGCGGAGATAATGCTCAAGGCATTTATCAGAAGCGCAATGGAGAAACGTTCGGGAGTTGGAAGACCAAGGATATGCGTGTGTGTTCCAAGCGGTGTTACCGAGGTGCAGAGAAGAGCTGTTGAGGAAGCAGTGTACAAGACCGGTGCCAAGACTGTGTATGTCATGGAGGAACCTTTGGCTGCTGCTGTAGGAGCAAATGTAGATATCTATGAGGCAAAGGGTAATATGGTGGTCGACATAGGCGGTGGAACCACGGATATTGCGGTCGTATCCCTTGGTGGTGCAGTGGAGAGCAGCTCCATAAAATACGCCGGAGATGACTATAATAATGCACTCATCAAGTATGCCAGAAGAAAATACAACCTGCTTATAGGTTATCAGACAGCGGAGAATGCGAAGATTGCTGTTGGCTCAGTCGTAAAGCGTGATGAAGATATTGAGTATGTGATCAAGGGCCGTGATCTTATCAAGGGACTTCCAAAGGCTGTAACAATAACTGCGAATGAAACAGTGGATGCATTTGAGGAGACTACAGAGCATATTCTTGGAGCAATACACAATGTTCTTGAGACTGCACCGCCGGAGCTGGTGGCTGACATTGCGGTATCGGGCATTGTGCTTACCGGAGGAGGAAGTCTTATATACGGAATGGACAGAATAATCAAAGAGCGCACAGGGATAGAGGCATATGTATCGGAAAAAGCACTTGAGGCAGTGGCTCTCGGCGCTGGAATGTCTGTCAACCTCAGCGATAAGAAAGAAGATTAAATGTATGGAAAGAGATTATTTGCCGATCTGCATGGAGGACATGAAGAAGAGAGGGTGGACACAGGCGGACTTTGTGTTTGTCATAGGTGATGCCTATGTTGACCATCCCTCATTTGGCCCTGCAATCATAAGCAGATTGCTTGAGAGATATGGATATAAGGTGTGTATGATTGCCCAGCCTGATTGGAAGAATGACAAGAGCATTGATGTTTTTGGCAGACCAAGACTGGGCTTTTTGGTGTGCGGAGGCAATATGGATTCCATGGTGAACCATTATTCTGTGTCCAAGAAGAGAAGACAGAAGGATGCGTACTCTCCAGGTGGACAGATGGGACTTCGGCCTGATTATGCCACCACGGTATACTGTAATCTGATAAGGAGAACGTACAAGGATGTTCCGATCATAATCGGAGGTATAGAGGCCAGCCTCAGACGTATGGCACACTATGATTATTGGTCTGATAAATTGAAACATTCCATTCTGGTGGATTCATCCGCCGATATACTTTCGTATGGCATGGGCGAGCACAGCATGATAGAGATAGCGGAGGCGCTCGACAGCGGAATAGATGTGAAAGATATCACATTTGTCAGGGGTACATGCTACAGGACAAAGGATATATCCGGTGTGCCCGAGGATTCCATTATACTGCCGGATTATGACAGCCTTTCAAAGGATAGACTGGAATATGCAAGAAGCTTTTATACACAGTATATAAATACAGATCCATACTCGGCTAAAACGCTGGTTGAGGGATACGGAAACAGAGGATATGTTGTTCAGAATCCTCCGGCTTATCCGCTCACCCAGATGGAGATGGACGATGTGTATGATCTGCCATATATGAATAACTACCATCCGATATATGAGGAGGCGGGCGGTATCCCGGCTATATCAGAGATAAAATTCAGCCTGACGAGCAACCGGGGCTGCTTCGGAGGATGCAGCTTCTGCGCACTGACATTTCACCAGGGCAGGATCATACAGACAAGAAGCCACGAGTCACTGATAAAGGAAGCGGAGCGCATGACGCATGATCCTGATTTCAAAGGCTATATACATGATGTCGGAGGGCCGACTGCGAATTTCAGGCATAAATCATGCGCAAAGCAGGATAAATATGGTGTATGCACCAACAAGCAGTGTCTGTTCCCGGAACCGTGCAGGAATTTGAAGGTTGACCACAAGGATTATGTTGAGCTTCTGCGGAAGCTGGAAGCGGTTCCAGGTGTGAAAAAAGTATTTATCAGATCGGGAATACGATTCGATTATGTGATGGCGGACAGCAAAGATGAATTTCTGAAAGAGCTTTGCGAGAAGCACATAAGCGGACAGCTCAGAGTTGCGCCGGAGCATGTATCGGATAATGTTCTCAGGATGATGGGCAAGCCACAGAACAGTGTATATGAGAAATTCATTGATAGATACAAAAGGGTAAATGCAAAGACTGGAAAGCAGCAGTATGTTGTTCCGTACCTGATGTCATCACATCCCGGATCCACGCTGAAGGAGGCGGTGGAGCTTGCCGAATATGTAAGGGATATAGGCTATATGCCTGAACAGGTGCAGGATTTCTATCCTACGCCGTCCACGATATCCACATGTATGTACTATACCGGAGTCGATCCTAGAACCATGAAACCGGTATATGTACCTCATAATCCACATGAAAAGGCAATGCAGAAGGCTCTTATGATGTATAGAAAACCGGAGAATTATGATCTGGTCAAAGAGGCGCTCATAAAGGCCGGCAGACAGGATCTTATCGGTTTTGATAAAAAATGTCTGATAGCGCCGAGAAAGATGGACAGGAAAGGTGAACACCAGGGACAACGTTCGTATGGCAAAAATGATAAAAGTAAGAACAATTCAATCAAAAATGGTAAAAACAGCAAAAATAATAAAGTTGTTCCACAGAAAAACACAAAATCATCCGGGCAGAAGAATGCTAAAAATGGCAAAAACAGGAATAAAAGGAAATAGCTCCTTCGCGGAGTCGTTCATTTTTGGTTGCGTGGCACATGCTTTTGTGCTAGAATTATGGCAGATTGTGTGAACCTTTAAGGTTTTTTTATATGTAGTCTTATGTCACACTAATATTTTTTTAAATGGAGGATTTGAAAATGGCAAAGAAGATTGTTTTAGCAGGCGCATGTCGTACAGCTATCGGAACAATGGGTGGATCACTCAGCACAACACCAGCTACAGAGCTTGGTTCAATCGTTATCAAGGAGGCTCTCAATAGAGCAGGAGTTCCTGCAGATCAGGTAGACCACGTATACATGGGATGTGTTATCCAGGCTGGTCAGGGACAGAACGTAGCACGTCAGGCTTCAATAAAGGCTGGACTTCCAATCGAGACAACTGCTGTTACAGTTAACGTTGTCTGTGGTTCAGGTCTTAACTGTGTCAACATGGCTGCACAGATGATCGAGGCAGGAGATGCTGATATCGTAGTTGCAGGTGGTATGGAGAATATGTCTATGGCTCCTTACGCTATGATGAAGGGTCGTTTCGGTTACAGAATGAACAATGGTGTACTCGTAGATACAATGGTAAACGATGCTCTCTGGGATGCATTCAATGATTATCACATGATCAAGACAGCTGACAATATCTGTGAGCAGTGGGGTCTTACACGTGAGGAGATTGATGAGTTTGCAGCAAAGAGCCAGCAGAAGGCTGTTGCAGCTCAGGAGTCAGGTGCATTTGATGCTGAGATCGTTCCAGTTATGGTAAAGAAGAAGAAAGAGATGGTTGAGTTCAAGAAGGATGAGGGACCAAGACCTGGTACAACAGTTGAGACACTTTCAAGACTCAGAACAATCAATCCTAACGGATTTGTTACAGCTGGTAACGCTTCAGGTATCAATGATGGTGCTGCAGCTATCGTTGTTATGAGCGAGGAGAAGGCTAAGGAGCTTGGCGTTAAGCCTATGGCTACATGGGTAGCTGGAGCACTTGGCGGAGTTGATCCTTCAATCATGGGTATCGGACCTGTAGCTTCAACCAAGAAGGTTATGGCTAAGACTGGTCTCAAGATTGAGGACTTCGATGTTATCGAGGCAAACGAGGCATTTGCTGCACAGTCAGTAGCAGTTGCTAAGGAACTTGGATTTGATGTTGACAAGCAGGTTAACCCTAACGGTGGTGCTATCGCTCTTGGACATCCAGTTGGAGCTTCAGGATGTCGTATCCTTGTTACACTTCTTCATGAGATGCAGGCAAAGGGTGCTAAGACAGGTCTTGCTACTCTCTGTATCGGTGGTGGAATGGGCTGCTCAACAGTCGTTAAGATCGAGGACTAATTTTAGATAATAAAGGAGATACATCATGGAGTTTGTTACATACGAACAGGATGGATATGTAGGAATTATCACAATCAACCGTCCAAAGGCTCTGAACGCACTCAACAGTGCAGTTCTTGAAGAGCTTGATGCAACATTCAAGGCAGTTGATCTTGATACAACAAGATGTCTTATTCTTACAGGTGCCGGTGAGAAGTCATTTGTTGCCGGAGCTGATATAGGTGAGATGTCAACACTCACAAAGGCAGAGGGAGAGGCCTTCGGTAAGAAGGGTAACGATGTGTTCAGAGCCATTGAGACATTCCCTATCCCAGTCATCGCAGCAGTGAATGGATTCGCTCTTGGCGGCGGATGCGAGATTTCAATGAGCTGTGATATCAGAATCTGCTCAGAGAATGCAATATTCGGTCAGCCAGAGGCTGGTCTTGGAATCACACCTGGTTTTGGCGGAACACAGAGACTTGCACGTCTTGTAGGTGCAGGCATGGCTAAGCAGCTTATCTACACAGCAAGAAACATCAAGGCAGATGAGGCTTACAGAATCGGTCTTGTGAACGCTGTTTATCCACTTGAGGAGCTCCTTCCAGCAGCTAAGAAGATGGCAGCCGGAATCGCAGCAAACGCTCCTATTGCAGTGAGAAACTGCAAGAAGGCTATCAACGATGGCTTACAGGTAGATATGGATCAGGCAATTGTTATTGAAGAGAAGCTTTTTGGTGACTGTTTCGAGACAGAGGATCAGAAGGCAGGAATGGGCAATTTCCTTGAGAAAGACAAGGAGAAGAAACTTAAGGTTGTTCCTTTCCAGAATAAGTAATAATTAACAGTTCTGATATTAACATTTAGGGTGGGGAATCTGATAAAGGTAAACCATCCTAAATGTGTGATATAAGTATTATGGTAGCATGTTAAACGAAACGTATATGAATTTCTCATGTTTACCGGAAAAAAAGATTTAGGAGGACATAAAAATGAAGGTTGGCGTAATTGGTGCAGGAACCATGGGTCAGGGCATTGCTAAGGCATTTGCTCAGGTTGACGGATACGAGGTTGCACTCTGTGATATCAAGCAGGAGTGGGCTGAAGGCGGTAAGGACAAGATCGCTAAGGGTTATGCAAGACTCGTAGAAAAAGGAAAGATGACACAGGAGAAGGTTGATGGTATTCTTGCCAGCATCACTCCAGGTCTTAAGGAAGACTTATGTGCAGACTGCGACCTTATAGTTGAGGCTGCTTTCGAGAACATGGAAGTAAAGAAGACAACATTTGCTGAGCTTGACAAGATCTGCAAGCCAGAGTGTGTATTTGCTTCAAACACATCATCACTTTCTATCACAGAGATTGGAAATGGTCTTACACGTCCTATGATCGGTATGCATTTCTTCAATCCAGCTGACAGAATGAAGCTTATCGAGGTTATCGCAGGTGTTAATACACCAGCTGAGATTGTAGAGAAGATCGTTAAGATCTCAGAGGAGATCGGTAAGACTCCAGTACAGGTTAACGAGGCTGCTGGATTCGTAGTAAACAGAATCCTCATCCCAATGATCAACGAAGCTGCATTCATCAAGATGGAAGGTGTATCAGACATAGCTGGTATTGACGCTGCTATGAAGCTTGGTGCTAACCATCCAATGGGACCACTTGAGTTAGGTGATTTCGTAGGCCTTGATATCTGTCTTGCAATCATGGACGTTCTGTACAATGAGACAGGTGACAGCAAGTATCGTGCATGTCCATTACTTCGTAAGATGGTACGTGGCGGCAACCTTGGTGTTAAGAGCGGCAGAGGATTCTATGTATACAATGCTGATCGTACAAAGACACCAGTTGATGCTCAGTAATAGTGCTAAGTAATATAATATATTCATGGAGGAATAATTAGAATGGATTTCGCTTTAGACAAGAAGTATGAAATGGCGCAGAATTTATTCAGAGAGTTCGCGCAGAATGAAGTAAAGCCTCTTGCTCAGGAAATTGACGAACAGCACAGATTTCCTAGAGAGACTGTAGAGAAGATGGCAAAGTATGGTTTCTTAGGAATCCCTGTTTCTAAGGAGTTAGGCGGACAGGGCTGTGATATTCTCACATATGCTATGTGCGTTGAGGAACTTTCAAAGGTTTGTGGTACTACAGGTGTTATCGTATCAGCACACACATCACTCTGTGTTGATCCTATCGTAACATTTGGTACACCAGCTCAGAAGGAGAAGTATGTTCCTGATCTTGCTTCAGGCAGAAAGCTTGGTGCTTTCGGTCTTACTGAGCCAGGTGCTGGTACAGATGCTCAGGGACAGCAGACAAAGGCTGTACTTGACGGAGACGAGTGGGTACTTAACGGATCAAAGTGCTTCATCACAAACGGTAAAGAGGCTGACGTATATATCGTTATCGCAGTTACTGGTATCGTTGAGAAGCGTGGCAGAAAGATGAAGGAGATCTCAGCATTCATCGTAGAGAAGGGTACACCTGGATTTACATTCGGTACAAAGGAGAACAAGATGGGTATCTGTGGTTCTTCAACATACGAGCTTATCTTCACAGACTGCCGTATTCCAAAGGACGCTCTTCTTGGACAGAAGGGTAAGGGATTCAATATCGCTATGCACACACTTGACGGTGGACGTATCGGTATCGCTGCTCAGGCTCTTGGTATTGCAGAGGGCGCTCTCGAGACAACAGTAAACTATGTTAAAGAGAGAAAGCAGTTCGGCAGATCAATCGCTCAGTTCCAGAATACACAGTTTGTTCTTGCAGACCTTGCAACAAAGATCGAGGCAGCTAAGCTTCTCGTATACAAGGCAGCAAGAAAGAAGGATGAGTACCAGAGCGGTGCTAAGGTTTCTTACTCAGTAGAGGCAGCTATGGCTAAGCTTTACGCAGCCGAGGTTGCTATGGAAGTTACTACAAAGTGTGTTCAGTTACACGGTGGTTACGGTTACATCAAGGAGTACGATGTTGAGCGTATGATGCGTGATGCTAAGATTACAGAGATCTACGAGGGAACTTCAGAGGTTCAGCGTATGGTTATTTCTGCAAACTTATTAAAGTAATATAGGAGGTACTTAACGTGAAGGTTATAGTTTGTATAAAGCAGGTACCTGATACAAAGGGTGGAGTACAGTTCAACCCAGACGGTACATTAAACAGAGCAGCAATGCTTACAATCATGAACCCTGATGATAAGGCAGGACTTGAGGCTGCGCTTAGATTAAAGGATCAGTATGGTGCAGAGGTAACAGTTCTTACAATGGGTCTTCCAAAGGCTGCTGACGTTCTTCAGGAAGCAATCGCTATGGGAGCTGACAAGGGTGTTCTTGTAACAGACCGTGTTCTTGGTGGAGCTGATACATGGGCTACATCAACAACAATCGCTGGAGCTCTCAGAAAGCTTGATTATGATCTGATCATAACAGGTCGTCAGGCTATCGATGGAGATACAGCTCAGGTTGGACCACAGATCGCTGAGCATCTTGGAATTCCTGTAATTTCATATGCACAGGAGATCAAGGTTGACGGAGACGCAGTTATCGTTAAGCGTCAGTATGATGACGGATATCATATGTTAAAGGCTAAGATGCCTTGCCTTGTAACAGCACTTTCTGAGTTAAATGAGCCAAGATACATGACTCCAGGTGGAATCTTTGATGCAGTTAATGCAGAGATCACAACACTTGGCAGAGCAGACCTCGTTGATGTTGATGATTCTAACATCGGTCTTAAGGGCTCACCTACAAAGATCGCTAAGGCTTCAGATAAGGTAAGAAAGGGTGCAGGCGAGAAGGTTGTTCCTGATTCTCCAGATGAGGCAGTTAGCTATATTGTTGGCAAGTTAAAGGATAAGCATGTAATCTAATATAGTAAAGGAAAAGTGGTGAATAAAATGGGCGCAATGAACGCAGAAGAAATGAAGAACTACAAAGGCGTATTTGTCTTTGCACAGCAGGTAGATAATAAGTTAAGTGGTATTTCTTTCGAGCTTATCGGCGAAGGAAAGAGACTGGCAGAGAAGCTTGATGAGCAGGTAACTGCAGTCCTTATCGGTTCAGACGTTAAGGGTCTTGTAGATGAGCTTGCAGAGTACGGCGCAGATAGAGTTATCGTTGTTGACGATCCAGAGCTCAAGGAGTACAGAACTGAGCCATATGCACACGCACTTGCATCAGTTATCAATGAGTACAAGCCAGAGATCGTTTTAGTTGGTGCTACAGCAATCGGTAGAGATCTTGGTCCAACAGTTTCAGCAAGAGTTGCTACAGGTCTTACAGCAGACTGTACATTACTTGAGATCGGTGATTTCCCTCTTGTTGCACTTCCAAATCAGGAGCAGAAGCACAATCAGCTTCTTATGACACGTCCTGCATTCGGTGGTAACACAATCGCTACAATCGCATGTCCTGACAACCGTCCACAGATGGCTACAGTTCGTCCAGGTGTTATGCAGAAGCTTGACAAGGTAGCTGGTAAGAAGGCAGAGGTTATCGAGTACAATCCAGGATTCGTACCTAACAACAAGTATGTTGAGATTCTTGAGATCTCAAAGGCTATCTCAGATATCAAGGATATCATGGATGCTAAAATCCTTGTTTCAGGTGGTCGTGGAGTTGGTTCAGCAGAGAACTTCAAGCTCCTTGATGATCTTGCAGAGGTACTTGGTGGACAGGTATCATGCTCACGTGCAGTTGTAGATTCAGGCTGGAAGCCAAAGGAGCTTCAGGTTGGTCAGACTGGTAAGACAGTTCGTCCACAGGTATACTTCGCAATCGGTATTTCAGGTGCTATCCAGCACGTAGCTGGTATGGAAGAGTCAGACATCATCGTTGCTATCAACAAGGATGAGGATGCTCCTATCTTTGATGTAGCTGACTATGGTGTAGTTGGAGATCTCAACAAGATCGTTCCAGCTCTTACAGAGGCTATCAAAGCAGAGCTTGCTAATAAGTAATTAACAGCTTGTTTGTCATATAGATAATTTTAGATTATCAATTATAAGTTCCCCTCTTGGATTTGATATTCAAGAGGGGGATTTTTTGAGCTGTATGGTGGTCTGAATTGTAGAATCGTTTGAATTGCATAGGGCTGTTGCAGGATGAATTCAGGTACGGAATGATTTGTGTGCGGCTACGTGAGGGTTGTGTTGAGGATATACTTGCGAAAAATTATGTGCTGTTTTTTATTGAGTGTCCGTTTTCATTACTAGGGATACTCTGCTCGATGATGAGTGAATAGCATTATTAGTGAGCTATAAATGAATTGATGATTGTAAATGTGAATATATGGGTCCAATATACGAGTCGGTGAATTGAGTCGATGAGAAATCGATAAATCGAAAATTAGAAATCAGAAAATAGAGATCGAAAATCAAAATACAAGTGTATTGTAAATAATACAAAAATAATGTAATATTAATTAGTTTGAGTATAGTAGATAAAGAGAGTATGCATGTGAGGATAAGTGTGTGTGAGGATAAGCACAAATGGCAGGTATAGTACATTATGCACAGCAGGAGCATGCAGAGGAGAGGTACATATGAAAGAGAAAGACAGCGTCGAAAATAATGAAAAATCACCTGATAACAGAAAAAAATCTGGTGAGAAAATAATATCTGATAATAAAACAATATCTGCTAATGGAAAGGCGTTCGCAGGTGAGAGCAGAGAAAATAAGATGGGTGTGATGTCTGAGGGAAAGCTTCTGATGTCAATGTCACTTCCTATGATAATTTCCATGCTGTTCCAGGCTATGTACAATGTTGTGGACAGTGTGTTTGTATCAAGGTTCAGCATGGATGGCCTTACTGCTGTGTCCACTGCATTCCCGATACAGAATCTGATGATAGGGGTTTTCTCGGGACTGGGAGTCGGTTTTAATGCGTTTATATCCAAGGCCCTTGGTGAGAAGAAGTTTGACAGGGCAAATGAGGTTGCCAGACAGGGAATATTCCTTGAGGCGATAGGATATGTGATATTCCTGATAATAGGTTTATTCTTTGCAAGGACATTCATGGAAAGTCAGACGGGGGATGCACGGGTAATCCAATATGGAACAGAGTATCTCAAGGTGTGCTGCTGTTGTGCTTTCGGTATAGCTTTCCAGATGACATTTGAGAGATTGCTGCAGTCCACGGGACGTACAATGTACAGTATGATAACCCAGATACTCGGTGCTGTCATCAATCTTATACTTGATCCTATAATGATATTTGGTCTTCTCGGATGTCCACAAATGGGAGTAAAGGGTGCTGCCATTGCAACTGTATGTGGACAGTGTATAGCCGGAACTCTTGCTATGATATTTAATATCAAGAAGAATCCGGATCTCCATATAACACTCAGAAGATTCAGGCCACATGGCGAGATAATTGGTAAGATTCTCAGCGTAGGTGTGCCGTCGGTTATCATGGTTGCAATAGGTTCTGTGATGAATTATTTCCTGAATCTGATACTGTACTCATTCTCGAAATTGGCCGTTGCAGTGTTCGGAGCGTATTTCAAGGTGCAGAGTATGGCATTTATGCCTGTATTCGGATTGAACAACGGAATGATACCGATAATTTCATACAACTACGGAGCGCAGAAACCTGACAGAATGAAACGCACCATGAAGCTTGGTGTGATGGTCGGTTGTTCCATTATGGTATTCTGTCTTGCTATCATGCAGGTATTTCCGGGACAGATACTTAAAATATTTGATGCCACAGATGAGATGCTGTTGATGGGTATACCAGCGGTCAGGATCATGAGTACAGCGTTTATATTTGCGGGATTTTCTGTCACATGTTCGGGAATGTTTCAGGCTGTAGGAAAGGGCGTGTACAGTATGATAGTGTCTATGGCGAGACAGCTTTTTGTCATACTTCCTGTGGCATATTTCCTGTCGAAAGCAATGAACAGTGTGAATGGTGTGTGGGCAGCGTTCCCTATCGCAGAGGTTTTCAGTGTGATCATATCGACGATCTTTCTTCTCAGGGTCTATAAGAAAATAGTAAAGCCTATGGAAAGCGTCCAAAGAGATTAAGAGACGAAGATAATGAGATATGATGAGAGCATAATAATATATACATAGCACGTGGCATTTGTATAGTGGTAGAATACTATATAGTAATATAGTTTCGTGTGATGAATGCAGTGTTGCATTTGTCATTGACAAGTGACAGAAAAGGTAATGGAAAGAGAGCGAAAATGGGAAAGTTAATATATATGGATCTGTCTCTTATACACATCTCCGAGCCCACGAGACCG
>ERZ1027087.844-NODE-844-length-12978-cov-6.571152_pt1 | contig 12978 bp, 19 predicted proteins | sample MGYA00519413_ERZ1027087 | MGnify/ENA primary metagenome ERZ1027087 (study PRJEB26926, sample SAMN06164438) | human gut metagenome | biome: ENVO:00009003; feature: ENVO:2100002; material: ENVO:00002003 | host: Homo sapiens | place: USA | collected 2012 ...
GAGATCAGCCTCGGTCTCGTGGGCTCGGAGATGTGTATAAGAGACAGATAGAAGAGTATACAGCTTTTCTGAATCAAAACATCTTGACACATACAATTAAGAGTACAATAGCATATATATAATTAACTATCAACTCGTTACATAGGGTATATTTTAAGAGAGGTATTTTATTATGTAGTACGCTAAACCACTCAAAGCAATGTTTGCTTCTTTGTTTTCACTATCAATATTATAGTCTAACAGGCTATTCAGAAAACAGCAATAGTCCTCTGATTCTTCAAGTTTTTCCTCAGAAAGCAAGAAGTATTCTCTAATATAATCGGAGGTAGCAGCAATACGCTTATCCACATCTGGGAATTCTTTAGCAACCCTCACGTCAGGAAGTGTTTCACGAAGTTCTCTCACCATTGGGAAGTAAGCATTTGAACATTCCACGATGTAAGGGTTTGCTTGATGGTGTTTTATTGAAGACTTGATTTCATCCATAGAAGATGTCTGCCGATAGACTACATCTACAAGATGCCACTTTTCGCCACACTTGAACGCCTGAACAAGCAAGAAGTGACCGTTGACATTCGGAATGACATAGACAATCTTGTTGCTATATTCATGTTCAGTGCCTGGGTTGAAGTACGAGAAAGCACCCTTGTTGCCGTAGAGATTTCTCTTTCGCCTGTTGCTGAAAGCGGTGTACTCTTCATGACATAAGTCTGTCACTACATAACGGAACGTATCTGAAAGGTGCCCGTGCTCTTCGTATGTCTGCATTGTAGTCTTATTCTTGACCTTAGTTTTGAGGATGGCACCGTTAGCGTCTTTCTGCACACTCATGTAATCTTCAATAGAAAGGCTACAGCTCTCATCAATACCTATCTCGATGCCCGGCACAATTTCGTCAAAGATAGCATTGATAAACTCACCAGTCATCGCTACACTTGGATTCTTGTTACCTACCTTATCTTCAATCTCAAAACCTTCTTTCTGCAAAGTGTCTATGAACAAGTCCATCCAGGAACGTTTCTCATCATCAATGCTGTTGGCCGCTTTCGTCGAAGCATCTCCATGCAAATAGACCTTGTCACAGTAACCAATGCCTTTTAAATACTGGGCCACAAGTTTGGAAGACTTCTTCACGGTATTGTTTGGGCTCTCGGCACAAGTCTCATGAAACTGCCATATCTTAATGCCAGTGGATAAGTCCACCTGCCAATACGATACGCTGATGTATGGAAGTACATTATTATCGACTGATATATGGATGGGGAGGTCTGGTATATATGGATGCTCGCCGGAATGCCTACCTCTATGAAATGAACCAAAGAACTCGCTGCCGGTACGAATGACGCCCCACTCGCCCAGAGCATATACATTGTAATAATCCGGATCATTCAAACGGTCTTTCTCAAAATCGGCAATACATTGTTCATCATAATATCCATAAGTTCCGTCCGGGCTGCCAACAACCCAGAAGTTATTCAGGTAGGTGGATTGGATAACCACCATGTCCGGTGCATGTTCTTCTATCTGCCTGGTCCTCGGATTCAGAATCGACTTCGTAGAGTTCATCCGGATGGATTTTACTTTTGTCAATTCCTCCGGCAATGCTTTCCCGGCAATTTCCACAGTCATAGAGACATCATGCCACTTCTCTGTGTCAAACAGCTTCTTCTTTATCCAACACGTTTCACTAACAGGGTTGAAAGTACAGATAATTTGCTGGCCGACTTTTCCACGTAGGCGCTTACGTATCTGCTTTAAATCCGGTTCATCAAATTCGGATAATTCCTCAAGGTGTACACGTTTATAGTTGGATATACCCTTTATCTTCTCTGGATCATCAAGACCGGAGAAGTCAATCTTTGCACCATTGTACAAACACTTAATTGTGTTCTGCTGGAACTTGAAGAGATGATCAATTCCCAATCCTTTAGCTGCTACTTTATAGTCCTCATAGATGGTTTTCTGTATAGAAGCTCCAACCTTACGCATAACCAAAGTGTTTTCTCCATCCTGTAAAGTCTGTATAAGTATTGTCTGAGCAACACTATAGGACTTTCCAGACGAAGAACCACCATACAAGATGATGAAACGCAATGTCGCATCTTGCAAGTACTTCAGCAAATAAAAGCCGTTAGGATTGAGTTTTTTATAATTTACGATCATTCTATATTGTTCTATCAGTCGGACTCCACAGCCGAGAAAACACCCGAAATTGCCTATTTTTTGTCCTATACTTCTGATACGCTATCATCATCGAACCCAATGCGAAGCTCACCGGATTTTCCTCCACTGTTAGTAAGGTCTATCTTAGTAGGCGCGTCCCATCCGTTCCAGGCACCAAGTAACCGGGCCGCCTCAGTCTTACCATTGAACTCATAAGAAACCTTTCCTTTGATATTCTGAATCTTCTTAAGAGAATTCCTAAGGCGCTTTGGCAATTGAGAGGGACTTTTCATCATAACCTTACCAGTCTTCTCATCTACGATATATAAGTCACTGGGATCGGCAATGATAATGTCCATGAGCACTCTCTCAACAACTTCCCGTTTTATTTCAGATTCTTTTGCCCTCAGTGTTCTTATTTCATTTATCCTTAGAGCTACCTTAGGTTCTTTGACAAGCCTACACGAGGTTACCCAAATACTCTCTGGCTTCATCTTGGATGCATCATACGCCATACGGTATGCCTCACTTGCATTTCCATCTGTATCAACATAATACTGACAGAACTTCTCTTGCTTTAGAGTTAATGTCTTTTCTTTCTTCATACACCAACTATTTACTTTCACCGCTTTTCGACTTTTTACTACATAGCTCAGTCATCCACTTCTTATGAAATTCAAACGACTGCTTGCTATTCTCATAGATATACTGCTCTATCCGGGCATTGTCACTCATATTCCCACTACCTTCAAAAACGAAAAACTCATTCTTTGATGTTCTCACAGCAAGTACCTTAGCATGGTTATGTGTATAAACATGATAGCAGTTCGCCTTTTTATCGGCAAACTGCTTTAACATGATGGCCCACTGCTCAGGCTTCTTAGTCTGATTAAAAAAACTGGAGATAACAAACACAGACTTCTTAATCTTCCCGCTCTCGATAAATTCAATAATACTCGTAACAGTAGGTTCATTTATTCGATACACAGCAAGATACATCTCTTCAATAACTCGTGTTTGAAGCAAATGCAATATCAAGGCAAAAGCATTGAACTGCTTTTCTGTTATAATTCTCCATTGCTCGCCCTCGGCAGGCTCACCACAAATGTCAGACAAAGCTTTAGCCCTGATATAATGCATCTGCTCATTCTTCAGTTTCTTCTTAATGGCACGCTGCTTCAAAACAGACTCAGTAATTTCATGGTCAGACCTATATGACTTACCAACGTCATTCCATTCTATTCCCCAGTCTTCATTACTACCCCATTCCTCCATAAATTAAATATTTTCCTTATACCCTCATCGACAGAGGTATAGGACAAAGGTACTAAATAGATACCCTGATTCACCTGTTGCTCCAAATTGTCAAATTCGCGTTTTTCCCCAACAAGCTCTATATCAACGTTTTTGTAGTATTTTACAAGATTGGCAAAATACATAATCGTTACCGGTTGAACATTAGCAACATTGATTAATGGCTTATTGCAGCCCACAGCATAGATAAGCCCCTCGATTATGTCATCTATGTAAGTAAAGCAACGGATGTTCTGGCCGTAATTGTACAGCTCCACTTTATCCCGATTCAAGAGATACCAGAGAAGAGTTCTATTACGAGGGTTCGGACCATACACATTATGAAGCCGAACACCAGTTGCATTCTTACAGTAGATGGATGCGTATTGCTCATCGAAATGCTTGCTTATCCCGTACATCGAAGTGGTGTTACACGGGTTAGCTGTCGAAGAGCTTGCATATACAAGTTTCACATGATATCGCTCACACTCATCAGCGACTATCATAAACGTATCAATATTATCTTTCCGGATCTGCGCCAAATCATCATTGAATACGCTGGTTTGTGCTGCCAGGTGGAAAACACACGCAACATCTCCATCTTTCAAATACTCGCTGATGGTGGATGCCTCTTGCCCAGTCATACGGTCAATTTCGATTACTTCAACAGCACGTTTTCTCAATTCTTGGCAGAGCGCTTTGCCTATAAAACCTGCACTGCCGGTTACAATCATCTTCATTTTCATCGAATTATGGTTAATAAAAAAGCGTGTAAGAACTCGCCCCACACGCTCACAGCTATTTTTTTATTTTTGAGCAACAACTACTTTCTGAAAAACATATCCCCAGATATTGATCGTGCGGTATCATCACCAGTCAACCGGATGTACCGGAAGAAGTTCTGTTCAGTCCGGTGTCCAGTTAGCTTCATAATTTCAAACGTCTTCATCCGGCCAGTGAGGTACATGTTGGTAGCTGCGCTTCTCCTCGCAGTATGACTGCTGATCAATTCCCATTTCTCACGAGTGACGGTCTTTAATTTACCACCTTGTGTATAAGAGTAAGTCACAAGATCATTCAGTCCGATTTCCTTCATAATCACCTTCAAGTATTTATTGACATACTGAATGCAAAGACCACAAGGAACAAAACCGCCATACTTAGCATAGATTTCCTTCACATAGGCGTGTAGAGGGACTTTTACATCTACATTCGTTTTCTTGGTTCGCTTGACCAGGTAGTCACCTTGAAAGTTGTCTTTTGTTAGAGTTGAATAGTCCGAGTATCTGAGAGCTGTTAGGCAACCTACAACAAATAAGTCTCGGATACGCTCTTTAGCTTTTCTCTTGTCCTGTTTGAGAAACTTGTAGTAGTATATTCTGGTGATTTCATTCATACTCAGAAATACTGCATTGGTGGGCTCGCATTTCAGGTCAACCTCATCATAGGTGTTGTCTACAGCATAGTTATATTGCGATGCTCGGCGGACAAGCGTTTGAATCTTCTGGATATATCCAACTATCGTGTTATGTCTGAGCCCCTGGTCTTCCAAGTAGACTATGAAATCGTCCAAGAACTCAGCAGTCACCGAATTGGTGAAGATATCACAATCAAACTCTTCCGAAAAAGCATCTATGTGCTTAATAATAGCATCATATACTGCGGCGTAATGTGCAGACTTTCGTCTGGATCGCTTTTCAAGTACTTCGCGTGCAAAACCTGTGAAGTAAATTCCTTCAAGCGGTTTTTCTTGCCGGAAGTGGTTAATATAGTCCTTTCTCGCTTGGCGGGGCTGGACCGAGGAAAATACTTGTAATGTTGCGGCTGTATCATTTTAAGGGTTATTATCATCATTATCCGTATCGGAGGAAATATCCTCTTCTATTTCGATTCCATCTTCACAAGCTACATTCTCACAGAATGCCTCCTTTTGATGAAATTCACACCATCCGTTACCGAATGAATCTTCATTGGCGAATAGCTTACATTCGCTACATACTTGTTTCTCATTCATATAGGTGATCCTTTCGAGATTATTTATTAGTAAAACTTCGGTATTGGCATCCAGTGGGTAATACTTTCATCAGTGACATAACCATCCGTTACAAACCATCCACTTTCGCAATATCCTTTTTTCTTCCGAAGCCACCCTACTGCATAGTGCGTAACAGAATCTTTATCATAAAGAAAAACTTCTTGCCCTGGTTCTGGCAATTTATCTTTTATACTTATCCAAGGAGATTGTTTTCCCATCCATTGTGCACCAGCTTCGAAGGCTTCCATGAGGATATACATTTCATGTATCTTCCCATCGTAATCCATTCCATAGTGATTTTCCACAGCTGCTATAGCTGCTTCTTCTAATGTCTGTTTCATATCTATATTGTTATTAGTTACTATCCAAATTCACTATATCCAATTGATTAACAATTTTCAGTACTCTTAAAATGTCTTCTTGAAAGTCTAAGACCCTCTGACTTGGAATATTCTTTCTCATTCCTTGCAAAGAATATTCTTGCAGTTTTATTAGAGTTGGTATATCATGTACCAACTCTAATATTATTTTCTTTTTGCTCATATTTATTTAATATTTGTTTATTATAGCTACCATTTTTGTACTTGTAAACTATCCTACCTTCAAATCGAAAATCTTCACAGTCTACATCACAACCAATATATTCTATCTGATTTTCAACAATATTACAATAGTAATATTCTATATCAGCAATTAATAAGATAGCAAAATCGAAATCATCACCACTATTGCCTACTATTATAGAAGTGGATTCAATGTCAGAAATATATTCAAGAACATATTCTTTAATCTTAGTGATGTTTTGTTCTACAAGTTCTCTTTTTTCCATAATCTATTTTTATTGGTTTGACTTTTAGCTCCTTACATCAGTAAAGATAACTTATAATGACAAGTATAGCAAACATAAACTTCGCCATTTTAACGCCATTTTCAAGTCACTTTCATACTGTAAATAAATCAAGCTGAGTGGCAAATTCAGGTTGATAAATTCTAAACTTACGATTAAAGAAAGTCTCAAAGGATTTCACTATTTCAGTAATTATCTCATCAACGATACCTAATAATTTGTCATCAGCAACGATAAGAGATAGAGCTTTATCAAGAGTCATTTTCTTCTCAATATACAGGGAGTAAACAAGATATCGACGTGTATATTCCCGGTCTCTAAAAGATTCTACTTCTTTAGACGTTGCCCTTCTCTTATATAACACTGTAAACCAATGTGTTTCGGCTGTACGGGCACGCTTCTGCCACGGTGTAAAGTCATAAAACACAGCAATTTCCTTCTTTTTAATACACTTATGCTTTTTCCGGACGCCATACATTACATAGGGAATATTCCAATCCGGATGAGTTCTCCGGTATTCAAGTTCATTCTCACGATCAATAAGATCCTGCTCAAAGTCCTGTTTCATTAGCCACTCTTCAAACCAAGCTGCACGGGCTTCTTCTTTGTCATAGTAATCTTTACCATTGACATTTACTGCTATGCTCATTGTATCTTATTTACTTTATTCTTAGCTCTATCGCTATTTATTTTGGACATACACATACGGCACCGGGAACATTTACAGTGATACGTTTTACCTCCATGATGAATTACTCGATCATAGAACCTGTACAAGTAGAAATAATGTCCACACAGGGTACATTTCTTCATCTCCCTACCATTTGCATCAAACTTACGATTCTGAGGCTTACGACGGATGAGAGTGCATTTCTTGCACTCTTCATCGTTTCCTCGATACCTGCGGCAATGTGAAAGGGATTTTACTCCACATTTCGCAAATACCTTGCAGTCCTTACGGGGTACAGACTGAAAAACATTCATAGATCAACATCCTATAATTTCTTTCGCCCGGTCTATTTGCCAGCGCTTGAGGTAAGACTGCCAACAGCCGTTAAAGCGTGACCATCGAAAACCGTTGTGTTTTAGTTGAGTTCGGACATCCTCATCAGGCTTTCCAGGAAAAAATAATTGCAGTCGATTTTCTTGATAGTTTTCAACAATGCGAACATCGCCTATCTTATACTCCTTATCCTCAGTTACTTTCATCCGCTTGGCTTTCTCCAACTGTTCTTTAACTCTGCGGATATTAGCTCCATTGTTGGTAATAGAATAGCTTGGAAAGCCAATATTTCCAATGTAATTAGGAGTAAAGACCTCCCTAATACCATTTTCAGAATACCCCAATTCAATTAGCTTATCATGCTTTTCAATTTCAGACAACTTCTTTGACCGGATGATCTTATTTGTTTCTTTCATCATTTCCTGCTTTTTTTCCAGATTTGCTAATTTCGCCTCCAATCGTTCTACAGCATCATCATCACCAAGATAAATCGCATCATTGTTTTCTGCCGCTGCGGCCTTTTGCTCAAAGTACTCAGCTTTCTCGCTAAGTTTAACAGATTTCCCCAAAGTATTCCAGGAGCGATCCAATAAACTGCGATGTGCTCTTTCCGAATGATGCCCTACAAGTATCGGCTGCCCCAAAGGAATGTGTTCTACAATGCTGCGACTTAGCTTAAAAGCCTCCTTTGACTGTTTATTAGCCTTTTCTGCAAGTCCTCTGTACCTGTCGGCTCTCGCCTCTTGTCTTTCTTTTCTGTTCATAATTCTTTGGTTTATTGGTTTGACTTATATAGAAAGCCCACAGCTATTACACTGTGGGCTCACAACTATTTCTTTGACGGAAGATCATCAAATAATCCAGGCTCCCGGGGAGTTAAAGCATCATATTCCTGTTGAAAGAACTCTGCCTTTGTCCGGCCTTGCTTCTTCCCTACTCTTGTATGTACATCGTAGGTATAAACAGGAATAGGAATTGGATACCGCCTCACGTCTTCAATCCACTTTTCAATATCAACTTCTCTCCTATCGTAAATGAAGTTTTGCAGATGATCTGCATCCCGGCACTTTCTACACTCACAGAGGATAATCACAGCTTTACTGACAAAGATGCGTCCTTTCGGCTGAGAAGCCTTTTTATTGACGAGCTCATGCCCTTGCCATAAAGCCTCAATCTCTTTGGTTATGATACCGAAGCAATCCTCAGCACTAATGGTGAATAATCTCTTCCAAACATAATCCCTATATCCACTCGCCCACAGCTCCAAGGCAAAAAAGCCGGCAACACCGGTATCAGCTCGCCTGATGGCTTTTTGCATGGCAGAACTCACCTCATAGAAATCATATCCTCCAACTGTTCTAATAATCATAATTTCAATTTAATTATTTGACTTTTAGTTTATTACATCAGTAAAATTAATCATAATTGACGGAAATAGCAATCAGAATGAACGCCATTTAAACGCCTTTTTTACAGACTGTTAGAATTTGAATTTGCAGGAAATATTGTACTCTACAAGCTGCTTTGTCTTATCCTTCCCGTTATTAGTAGCACTCTTCAACAAGATACTATCACCAAAATTCTTTTTGATGAAAAGGATAGATCTACGCTCTTCTTCCTGATTGCGAATGGAAGCCAAACCACCGGCATTGACAAATGTGTTCTTCTGCTCAAAACTATAGCGCAGGTCCGTCAATATCTGGCGCTCCTTATACTTCATATAGCAGCTTATCCAAAAGTCTTCCTTAAGCCTTATTTCCTCATTCCACCATGTATTTTTGTTGTAGATAACACCATAGGAACAACCGGTTATCATTTTTGAGAGAGAAAGGAATCCAGTCTCATCATACATCACAGGAGATATACGGGAAGTAAAACCAAACAGATGCACATCCATTAGCTTGGCTATATCATGTAAAGACAATATGATATGAGTTATTAAGTCCCTATCCTTTACACGGCAAGGCTCACCCTTTTCGGCACATATTACTTTACAAGCATGTACATCATCATCAAGCATAAATAACTCTCTGAAATGCTTTGCCATCCAATTACGTTTGGGAATAAGACCTATCACATCATCAGGATGAGTTACTATTTCACAGTCCGGATTAAACTGCCGGTACAAATCTGCCTGGCTCTCAGCAACACAGATTATTGGATCGTTCACCAGTTTTTTAGCGAACACCCGATCATGGCGCTTATGACTTGGTATTACTATCTTGCAGGACATGGCGAACGTCTTTAATATCAATAACATTACTTTTACTCACTTTCCCGGTCTTATACGATTTCATGCGCTGCATGTTCAACCTTTCACGCAGCCAATTACTATCGACCTCATTACTTGATATAATAATGAAGAGCTCATGTTTTTCATCGTACTTGGGGATAAGAGGATAAACAGCGGTATCATCTGTAATGGCTTCAAAGCGTTCCTTGAATTCATCCTCAGTCTTTTCCGGCGCAAACTCCATACCCCAGTCCTGTAACTCTGCCCTATCCCACTCATTTTGCAAGATATCCAAATCATTCTCACCAAAATTGATATTGTCTTTGGCGGAATATTCGCGTAATTTGCTGACTGAAGTAATCGGTTCCAAGACTTTACAAGGAAGCTCGGTATAACCAAGTTCCTTACAGGCCCGGAGCCGTAAATTACCACAAACAACAATGTACCTGCCATCCGAATACGGAAAGACAATCAACTCACGTAGTTCAAGCATTTCCGGACAATCAGAAATACTTTTCTTCATCGCTTCATAGCGATAATCCCGGAAAAACCGCGGGTTCTTTGGAAGCCCGGCAAGTTGCCCCTTGTTAAAGTCCAGGAGGGCAATAGAAATAATCTCTGTCATAACTAACTATTTTTTCAACAACACAAAATCAACATCACCATAGTCAGTATAACAACCTTAATCCTCTCGCTTGGCGTTAAAATTTATCTTGTCCTTTATAAGCTGTTCTATGTCTTTACAACCTATTTTTTGAAGATATGTCAACGAAGCGATTATGACATCGGCAGCTTCTTCCTCTTGTTCTGAGTATTTAGGAATATGCATACTACGATACTCAGAGGCATTACACAACTCACGCCACTCAGCTGATATAGCGACAATAATCGCTTTTGCTGAACTATGTTTGCCGATTTTCCCTCTTTTGATCGCAGTTCTCAAACATTTAACTGCAAGCTTGTTTAAGGTTATCATAGCTATACTTTTTATATTACTTCACCTGAGTGTACATTAACAATGCACGCTCACAACCATACTTTTCACAAATTTCTTCCCTAAAGACCTCTATGTCATTAGTCGGCTCATTCATATTCTTTATGACTGTCTTCTTATCAGAAGAGTCAAACAATTCAGCCCGATTCACAATGTATTTCATAATTCATTATCATTTTCTTTTTTATATTTCATCTCAAACACTTTCTTTACTGCATCACAAATAATAGCCACAATAGGTATTGCACAGATAAGTGCACAGCTAATCCCTCACCAATCCATCTTCATATTTATTCTAGAACTAAACAAAAACATGAATTAAATTCCCATGAGTATCTTTCATTGCCTTACAGGGGCACGTACCTCCACGATAATGTAAGCATGTTGTATTACATTCTTCAGCGCATATTCGACCAACTATCGCATGCGGTATACCTTTATCTATCAACCCTCCTAATTCATCACTATTATTCATAACAAATATTTCGCCATGAATTTCAATTGCTAAATATTTCTCCTTCATTTCTATCTTGTTTTACGTTAATCATTAAAAGTTAATTCTCCATTCATGAGTAATGGAAGCATTGAATCTCTAAGCTCTGCAAGAAGCCTGTTCTCTTCGTTATTTAGATAATAAATATGTTGTTTGTACATATTCATAAAGAAAGGCATAATACTAGACAATATCTCCTTGTCTGTATTTTCAATCACGAACACCTTACTATTAGATGACTGGATATACCTGTTCTCAATAATATTTTCCTTTACCTCGTAATTTTTGAATGATACAAAACTTTCATTCATTGCCTTCACGACTTCGTTAGATGCTTCGCAATCCCTTATAATTTCGACAAGTCCAAGTCTTTCAGCCCATACTTTGTTGACGGTAACCTTGATAACATTACGCTCACGGATAATACGGTTAATATCTGAAATGATAGCGTTAAAGTCACGGTGAACAGTTCCTGCTAATTCTATGGGAAGATATGGACCAATAGTCAGATTATACCCATGTTGTTCCAACTCTTCCTGGGAGATTCTTTTGGAAAACGAATCCTGCTCTTTTGTCACAAGTTCACATATAGCGGCAATCTGTTCATCCGAAAAAGTATTAAATTCCTTTGTATAAATTCGGTTATAATGTGAAGCATCACCCTCTCCACGCTGTTCTCTCAGTTCAATGGATTTCATTCCATCCGCATTAATGAGCATTACATCTTTAGTTGTTTTCCTTTTATCGAGAACAAGGATACAAGTAGCAACAGAGGTAGACTCAAACATCTTTTCGGGCAAAGATATGGCAGCTTGGAGCCATCCTTTCTCTATCAGAAACTTTCTGCATTCCTTCTCTTCTTTACTCGTTAGCACACCCCTAGGGAGAATCAAGGCGCATCTGTCGCTCCTTTGCAGACAGTGGGCGACAAAGGCAAAATTACAGGTGTACTTTTGCGGCAAATCCTTTATAATTGTTTCTGATACTGAAACTTTCAGGTTAAAAGGCGGATTAGATATGCTCACATCAGCTTTCATAAGTTCTGTTTCAGGAAACATCGAGCGTTGCACGCAGGCGTATATAAATCCTTTATGTGTCTTGTACGAGCAAATAATTTCACCTGTCAGAATATTCTTATTAATTACAGTAGCTTCTATGTTGCGAATACAAAGGTTAAACAAAAGAATAGGCAACACTTTTTCATCCAGTTCCTCGCACACGAATTTAAGTTCTGGATTAGCACTCCATTTTTGAATTGTCAATGCACCAGAACCGGCACAACAATCATAAACAACCTTTTCATTAGGCGTATAACTAAGAAAAGAGACAAGCTTAGCGAGAGCAACAGGCGTATAATCTTGTTTCTTTTCCTCCCTGTCTGCATGATAGAATTGATATACTCTTTGCAGCCAGTCTACCGATAAATCCGGGCATAACTCTTTATATTTATCAAAGTATATGGTCGGACTTTGCGATAACAAGGTGAGCATTATCTTATCGGGCAATGTATCAACACTGACACATCCGAAAAGGTCACATATCTTTGATGTCAATTCCTTTAATTCCATTTAGTTCCTTTCTTTATTATTATGATAACTCTACTATTTCAGGTGCAGGAGCGATGATTTCTGTCACTTCCAGATTTATTTCGTTTATTACGATTGAAACTACTGCGTCAGGTTCGCAGGCTTCAAGTTCTTTTATTAATTCTTTTACTGTCATATTATTATTTCCTTTCTTGAATAAAAACCAAATGACCGCAACGCTTGTTAGGGCAAATTGCAAACTTCTCTCCATCGGTAATAGTGATAGTGTGCCACTTGTGGCACTTCTCGCAAAAAATCTTCTTATTCATTTCTATATTGATTTGAATTATTTTTCACCACTTATTTTTAATTTTACCAATTCACCAATAGG
>ERZ1027087.856-NODE-856-length-12709-cov-5.834519_pt1 | contig 12709 bp, 13 predicted proteins | sample MGYA00519413_ERZ1027087 | MGnify/ENA primary metagenome ERZ1027087 (study PRJEB26926, sample SAMN06164438) | human gut metagenome | biome: ENVO:00009003; feature: ENVO:2100002; material: ENVO:00002003 | host: Homo sapiens | place: USA | collected 2012 ...
CTTCTAGCTTCGTCGGCAGCGTCAGATGTGTATAAGAGACAGCTGAAATGCCCAACTAAATTTGTATAAGGTTATACTTATTATTGTAACTAAACTAACTAAACTTATTGGAATAATAATTTTTCGGACCCTCGACCCATACATTTTCGAACACAGATATAAAGATAATAAAAGAAAAAATAGAATAGCCCAACGACTCGTTCCTGTTATCAATCCAAGGAAAAAAAAGATCAATAATACACTTAAATAATAGAATAATCTGTTCGAACTCCTTTTATACATATAGTATAAAAAAGAAAAAGTGGAAAGAAAAAAGATATACTTCCACCAAATTACGACCATCCCGTAACTAACGCTTATCTCCTGTCTTTCAAAATCTTCTGCCAAAACAAAAAGATTCTTTGGGATAATATTAAAATTAGGAACAAAGGACAGAGCAATTCCTAAAAATACAATAAATCCAAAAACAAGTATCACTCTGCTATTGCCACTTCTAATTCCTTCTCTGTAAGCATATTCTTTTTTTATCGGAATATAATATTTAAGGAACAGAACCCTTAAAAATATGATACAAATCATTTCATACATAATTAGTATCACAGCCATATTAAAAGAAGAATCCGTCACTGAAGGACCTATGGTATCAAAACTTTGAGAAAAACATAATGATAATGGCATCACAAAATACTTTATCAAACAAACTACCCAAAAGAGATAATAAGCTGGTCCATGAAATTCTTTATATAGTTTCTCTCTCTTTCCTAAAAATGAAAAGCCAATAAGATAATATAGAGAAATCAATAATAGGAGTACTGTTTTACCTCCACTCGTATTTTGATTACAGACAAGAAAACAATTGACGATCCATATTATAAACATCAAAAAGAACAGAGAAGGTTTACTTGTGCCTAGCTTCCTCATTCAATCAAATATATTTAAATCGTCCTCTTTATTTTTTTACTAATGCACAACAAAGTTCTCTTGATACTGATACCTGATGAGAGCATCAGATATTTCATCATTAAGAAATAATTATTCTGTTTTAGGTAATAGAAAGAAAGACTTATCAACAATGACACCCTCAACTCTTTTGATGCCATTTCATATTGTTTTCCAAAAACTAAAGGAACCTGTTTATGGTGCTCTAAACTTCTAATAATGCGATTCACATTATAACCAAAGACTGCCCCTCCTTCATGACGCCTATACACAGACATCACCTCTTTCATTCCCATTATTTTTCCACAACTGGCTGCAAGCAAAAACAAAACAATATCACCATATATAAAATGAGGATTCAGAAAACAATCAGAACATCCAGATTCCAATATACTTCTTCTAAATACAACTGAAGCAGTAGGTACTATCCAATTCTTATAAATTTCTAAGCCGCTATATTCTCTGTCAACAATATTAGAAAAACAACAATCTTCTTTTTGCCCATCATCCCAATGCTCTATTACATTATGAAAACACATTGAATATTCAATATGCCTCTCCAATAAGTCAACCTGCTTTTGCAACTTCAGCGGATCTGTCCAATAATCATCTCCCTCACATATAGCAATATACTTTCCTGTACATCTTGGCAATTGAATACCACTAAAAACTTTATTCCCCAATGACCATTGATTCACCCGTTGATAAATTGGTTTTATTAAAACCGGGTATTCTTTTTCAAAATCACGTATAATATCAGCTGTTTTATCTGTAGATGCGTCATCATGCACTAAAATCTCATAGCGAAAATTAACCTTCTGAGTAACCAGACTTTCTAAACACTCTGCTATGTATTTTTCATGATTATATGTTTGACATACAACACTAACCATCATAATGTCATCTCTAATCATACTCGGGATATTCTTATTGAACCAAAATTCTTGTTTGCAATTTTAATTTTTGTCCCGAATTCCATTGACAATTTTTTAATTTCTTCAATGATCGATAAATTTGAAGTCAACACAGGAAGTCCCTTTAGCCCTCTCTTTCCTTTGAGCATTATTTCCACTGGATATAATTTTGCTTCCAAAAATTCAGAACTACAATTTATACTAACAACTATACTTCTCCATACATCCGGTTGAGTACATAACCCAATTATACCGTTTTTGCTTCTAATATTCATAATTTCACCAACTCCGGTAACTGTTTCTCTCGTTTTACTATATTTCTGATAAAACTCTTCAGGCAAATACTCTACATCTTCATGTTGAAAAATAAAATTTCCCAATCCATGAAAAATAAGACCTGAATGATAAGCCTCTATCCCACGTACAATATGAGGACCGTGACAAACAATGATATCAGCTCCTGCATCAACACATTCATGGACAAATATTCTAATAAATTCCGGTGGTATCTGCTTATTTCCATCAGTAAACTGATGAGAATGTACACTTACTATCACAATATCCGATTGAAGTTTAGCATCAGCAATTACAGCAATTGTCCGTTGCAAATCAGTTTCATTAGGAAGAGTATGTACCCTATTGTCTGCCCCTTCCTTAAATTCGTATATACCAAATTTAGGATTCATGTTATCAAGAAGATACCCTTCCTTAATAGCTTGATTGTGATAGCTATTAATTCCAATAGCTTTTGATATATTCAATAATGCCTCATAATTATTTTTATCTAACTCATATACAGTTTGATGTCTCAGTGGAGCAACTCCAGGTCGCCCTTGCATCTCTTGATTTTGAGGTCCGGCAGCATAAGAGTCATGAAAAGAACTTGTTACTCCAAGCAATGCAATTCTACCATTTGAGCTTTCGAAAAAAGCAGGTTTACTCGCTTCTGCCAAATTCTCACCTGTCCCAGCAAAAGGAAGTTCTAAATTGGTCAAATATCTAATAGTCGCTAATAACCCATTGTGTCCATAATCCATTGCATGATTATTTGCTGTATTGAACAGGTTAAAACCCATCCTTTTCAAATCGGACAAACAATTAGGATCAGCCATTGCATAACCACCGCCGGGAAAAGCTTCCGGATATCCTTCATGCCGATGTACGGTTGTTTCCAAATTTGCAAATCTACACTCATGCTGCTGCAGTAACTGTTGTATTTGCTCAAAACCAGAATATGGTTGAATTGGTAAACGCTTACTTATAAAAATATCCCCACATAGGGAAAGAGTAATCACAGATTCTTTCTTATTAATCATTATTTATCTATGTATGTTCTAAGAAATTTGCCATTTGGATAATTTAGGTATGATTTTATGATCATACCATAAAAAAAATGGCTTTTCAATCAACTTTACCCGCATCCTGTCAATCAGGACACATACCATAAAGATAGTACAGACAGTGCTTATGCTATAAAGAACTAAATAACTCAAAGGCAAAGAGTAATGCCCTATACAATCAACTGTTTCTCGCCAAAGCCAAGTACGCATGGTATTGGAATTGGCATGTATTAACAATACACCAAAAGTGGATCCTCCAATAATATTTATCCACTTATTGTAAGGCAAGCTAATCCCTTTAAACCATAAGAAACTGGACACTGCCACTACCACCGCAAAGAACTTGTTGGAATCACTGACAAAGAATTGTGCAGCATTACCACCATATAAATGTATCATTACAAACATAGATAACACTGCTAAAATAACAGACAAGATTGAAACTGTCGCCCATAACTTCTTTTTTTCAAAAGTAGGATGAGGATACATTCTAATATAAGAGGAAATTAAATATATGATACCAAACCAAGTAACATAATTAAATGTGATATGAAAGTGGGGAATGCTTCCCAATATGGTATACGTCCCCAGTAACAATACTAATAAACATTGATGTTGTCGTTTGGTCATGTTCTGTACCAAAATATTCCAAAATGGAATGGACAACCAAAATATAAGAAAACAACTGGTGAAATTTTGATTGATTCCCCATACAGGCATAACCAACTTTATCAATCTACTCAAAGAAAAAATTTCATAACCAAAACAAGCGAAGATTCCAAAAATTACAATTTTATATAAATAAATCTGGAATATCAATTTTAGAAACTTCTTTAAAGTAATCGTACTCTTACACATAAAATACCCTGTAATCAAAAGAAAACAGTTGATACCGGTTTTTCCCCACATTCCAAATATTTGTAAAAAGAATGTATTAACATCAGTTGAATGAACCAACATGGGACCTTGAGGAAAGATAAGTCCCGAATTTATAACAAAGTGATGAGCAATAATCATCAGCATACAGATAATCCGATAGAGTTCCAAATTTGAGCTTCTGGCCTTACCCTCTAAAAAACATTTATCACGCTTATTACTAATCATATACAATTCATCTTTTCCACAGATTTACTACCGACTTCCTTTTTCCAGAATTCAAAACAGGAATATCATCTACATATTCAATACTAATATCCGAATCATTTCCCAGCAGTACTTTTAGCAGCGTTAATATTTCATTACTTGATGTTTCCTCCAATCCACTTTTATTATTGACAGCTAACTTTAGCACATAGTGGACTGAAGTTTTCTGAATAAACTGCCATTGACGAATCATCTCATAATTTTTCAGAATACGTGCTAAAGCCATTGGAAAAATCGGTTCACCTTGAGTGTTATAAATCATATCCAACCGACGACCATATAAATTTGAAATATAAGGGCGTTGAGTTATTTCATCCAATTTCATTACACAATTATCTCCATTATCGTACCGGATAATCGGAAAAGCATAGTTGAACAAATCCGTAATCACTAATCTTCCGAGTTCTCCATATTCAGCTGGTTCATCACTATCGAATTTCAACACCTCAAAAAAATATCCGGATTCATTCAAAAAAAAACGATGTTTATTATCGCCCACACGTTCTTGTGCTAAAATACCATTTTCCTCATTAGCATATTGAGATATTATGGAGCAACCCAAGTTCTTTTCAACCAGTTCACGAGTAGAATCAAACAACGTTTCACTACCTGCAATAATAATTTTCACAGAAGGCAGTTTCAAGCGATGCTCACCTGCATAGCGAGCCAATAAATCGAAAGAAGAAGCATACCCACGCAAACATTTAGCACGGACATTCCGTATAGTCTCACATAACATCTCCAAATTTGTTTCATTCAAATTAGAAATATCAAAGGGAACTATGTTTTCCCAAAAGGACTGACTGTTAGTTTTGCTTTGCCATTTGGTCCAAATACGAAGCTGCACCAGCTTATCATGCGACTTGAAACCAACGATTTTACCAAAATACTTCAACTCGGCCAAGCGCCGTTCCCTTTTTCGGGTATCAAAGGGAACGGCAAAAGGAGTTCCCGTCGAACCGGAGGTTCGCTGAATATGATATTTTCCACCATACTGCCACGGGTTATTTGTCTCTGGTATAAAAATTTCGTCATAATGTTCCTGCAAGACTGATTTATTCACTACAGGATAATCCTTCAGTTCCAGAGATTTTATATTTCGATAAAATAGGGTATTCTTCACTGCATGTTGCAGTAAATCTGTCAGTAGCTGTTGCCTTAGGCACTGAGTTTGTACACCACGCTCTTGAATATATCGTATATTCATATAGTGAGAATGAACTTTCCCTCCCCGAAAGAAATCCCTGATCCAAAAATGATAGCGTAAAAAACTCGAAAGAATAGTCATATAATCAAATTTCACGGGCCGGATTTCCAGCTACACGTTTGTTAGGTTCTACATTCTTGGTTACTACAGCTCCTGCACCGACCAAGGCACCCTTACCAATATAAGAGACCTTACCGGAAATAATCGTCGCACCGGAACCAATAAAAGCATAATCTTGCATGGTTATATATGCACCCAGTACTACATTACTGGCTATAAAACAGTGCATCCCCATTTGGCTTCCATGAGTAATCAGATCGTTAGAAGAAACAACGCTATCATCACCAATAATCACATCAGGTGAAATCACACTATTAGCATGAATAACTACCCCTTGTCCTAACTGAGCATAACGGGACACAATCGCAGAGGGATGAACAATCGTAGGAACAATGCCGGCATTATCCCGAAGCTTGTTATAGAGCTGAGAACGGATCTTATTATCGCCAACACTAATAGCAAACTGCTTACCGGATAAATCCGACGCGAACAATTCTTCATGTGTTCCTACAATTTCATATCCAAAGTACAACTCACCTGTCCTGCCTTTCTCATAATGGTAAAGGCCCGCTACATGATATCCGCATCTTTCAACTAAGTCGATATACACAACGGTATTATGCCCTACACCTAAAATATAAATATCTTTCATCTGATTATAAAAGAGAGAATACGTTCTATTTCATATTTCTGAATGCCATGATGCATGGGCAAACAAATCACACTATCAGCAATCCGATGTGCTACAGGCAGATTTTCAGGTCTGGCAGACTCCAATCCCCGATATGTGGAAAATTCACTTATCAAAGGATAGAAATATCGCCGACCTAAAACACTATTTTCCTTCATCTTAAAATAAAGTTCATCCCGAGTCATACCATATTCTTGAGAATTAACAAAGATGGGAAAGTAAGAGTAATTGTGACGAACTCCAAGCACATCTTCCATGAAACGAATACCTTTTACTTGCTGTAAAGCGTTCCGGTATTGCAAAGCCACTTGACGCCGGGATTCAATAGCTGCATCCACTTGTTTCAGATTAATTAATCCATAAGCAGAACGAACCTCATCCATTTTTCCGTTAATGCCAGGTGCGATAATAGTTGTTTCCCCTGCAAAACCGAAATTCTTTAAGTAATCAATCCGCTCCTTTATTTTTTTATCATGACAAATTAAAGCACCACCTTCAATAGTGTTATAAACTTTCGTCGCATGAAAACTCAATGTAGATATATCACCTGCCGCCAAAACCGACTGTCCGTTCACCTCTACACCAAAAGCATGGGCTGCATCATAAATGACTTTCAAGCCGTACTTATCAGCAATTTGCTGAATACGTTCCGTATTGCACGGCTTTCCATATACGTGTACAGGCATAATAGCAGTTGTTTTAGGTGTAATGGCTGCTTCAATCTTCAAAGGATCAATATTACATGTTTCCGGGTCAATATCCACAAAGACAGGTTTTATGCCATTCCACCATAAAGAATGGGTAGTAGCCACAAAACTGTAAGGAGTAGTAATGACTTCTCCGGTAATACGCAAGGCCTGCAACGCACACATCAAAGGAAGTGTGCCATTCGTGAATAAGCTTACATAAGGTACTTTTAGATAGTCACATAGAGCTTTCTCCAATTCCTTATGATAATAACCATTATTAGTTAACCATTTCCGATTCCAAATATCTTGCAAATATGGAAGGAAATCATCTAAGGAAGGAAGTAATGGAGAAGTAACCGTAATCACTTTATTTTCCATATTAAATTGAATAAATTATTTTTTTCGGTTCAATAGAGAGAGAATAATGCGTTTGACTTCCAGATACTCTTCCAACTGCAATCGCTCATAAATAAAAGTAGACAGGATTAATCCTAATAAGCACTGCAACAATAAAAGAAAGCACATAGGCATATCCACCAAAGTCAAACTCCACATAGCCAGAGCAGTAATCCCCGAAACGAGTAAAGCGGGAAGTATATCTTTTATCTGTTGCCACGTAGGATAGTTTATCAGGTCAGCTGAATAATAGCTATTCAGAAAAAAGGAAATGAATGACGTTAGGACACTTCCCCAAAGCATATACTCAATGCCACAAAAAACACCAACCACAATAGGTCCGACAGCTATTATCTTTTTTATTATTTCCAAATTCAGGAACAGGTCCGAGCGACCTTTCACCTGAAGAATATTCAAGTTGATGGCATGAAGAGGATAAAGCATACCAGCAAAACAAACTATTTGAAGAAAATAGACTGCTTGTAACCATTTCTCTCCTATTAAAACTATTATCAAAGGTTTAGCAATGGCAGCCAGCCCTATCATGCAGGTAAATGTTATCAACATAGTAGTTTTAATAATACGGCGATACGCATCCTTTAAACGTTTTGGATCATTTTGTATAGAACTCAAAACAGGATAGCTGACACGTTGAATTACATTTGTCAAATTGCTGGAAAAAATATTTTTGAATTGATCTGCACGAGTATATTGTCCCAGCTGGGCAGAACTATAAAAATGACCAATAATTACATAATAAATATTTTTATATACTGTATCAATCAACCCAGAAACCAATAGCTTAGACCCAAAACCAAACATTTCTCTGAAACTTTCTGTTGAAAATTCCCACACAGGACGCCAGCGGCAATAAATCCAAAGAAAAAAAGTATTCAATAACTGACGGGAAAGTTGTTGACCAACCAAACTCCAGACTCCTAATCCATAAAACGCCATTCCTACCCCCACAACACCACTGATGATGGAAGATATAAGAGAAACTTTTGTTTGGGTTTTAAAATCAATATTTACAACAAGAATTGTCCGAGGGATAATTCCTAATGCATTTATAATTAGTATCCAACTGATAATCCTCGTAATCTTTATCAATACCGGCTCATTAAAAAAAGAGCTAATAACCGGAGAAGCAACATACAAAATGATATATAAAAGAACACTTATTCCCAGATTAAAATAGAAAACCGTGTTATAATCAATTCGATTTATCTCACTTTTTCGAATCAAAGCATTAGAAAAACCACTATCTATAATAGAAGTGGATATGGCAATGAAAATAGTAATCATTGCCATTATCCCATATTCCATCGGAGTCAGTAAACGGGCAAGAATCAATCCAACAAAAAAAGTGATACCTGAATTAGCGATATTATCCACAAAGCTCCAGGTCATACCACGAACAGTCTTTCTTTTTAAAGATTCTACCATCTAAAACCGATTGATTCCAAATTAATTATTTGTTATTCATTCTATCGCTTACGGAAGAAATCAAAAGCCATAAATACATAGAAGAGTTTTCTAAAAGTATCCCAACAATGACCTCCATCCGGCAGAAGAGCAAAAACATTATCCGAACTATTTTCTCTTAAAACTCTACTATAAAATTTAGGAGTATCTCCCGCTGAACAATCAGCTGTACCATTGGCTATAAACGTGAAGGAGTTTTCATCTGTTCCCAATATAAAGTCTTCATCTTTTGGTATCCATGGTTTCGTTATACCCTTTGAAGGTTGATACAATAATATGCTGGTAGGACAAAAGGCACCCACATACTGAAATGTATCTCTAAACAAGTAAGCATTATAAAGAGCAGTAGTACCTCCCAAAGACAATCCAGCTATTGCAGTGTTTTCTTTGCCTCTCTTCACCTTATAGTGATTTTCCACATACGACATAACTTCCTTCAGTGAAGCCTTAAACCTATAAAAGTCGTACGCTTTCGTTTCTCCACCCGAATACATCATATCGGGCATAACAACAATCATATCCGGAATCAGCCCGCTACGAACCATATTTCCAATTATTTGCTTAATACGTCCCTGATCAGAATGAATCCATTCTGAATTTATACCTAAACCATGATATAAATATAAAACAGGATACTCTTCTTCACAATTCTTCTCATTTTCCTCTTTACACTTCTCTGGCGGCAACAGTATATTACATGTCACATTTCTTTCCTTACATTTACATGTAAATTGAGTTAACACCCCATAGTCATTTTCAGCGTCATATTCTTTCGGTATTTCATTTGCTTGAATGATAATCTCTTGATTTCTCTCCACAATAAAATCTCGTATAGTAGTAATATTATCCACTTCCTCTTGAGGTAAGTTATGAATCTTCCCCCAGTCAAAGCCTGCGTGGTCAAAATCCTCCCGGGAACGAATGTGGCTTTTAGCTCCATTTGAATATAAATATACAGGATTAGTGCCATTCCCCTTTATCAAACAGGCATTTTCTGAAAGAGGAACACCGAGAGGTATTGAGTTCAATTGCCTTTTATTTAAAAAATGTACTGAATGATGATTTATAAACAAAGATTCAAGCACATTATCATTAGGAATCAAATGACGATGTCCTCTTTGGACTAAGTAAATAGGACTATTACTGTCATAAGCTATTAAGCTACCGTTATTTACAATAAACTGCTTCTGAGGCATACTACCATTTTCCTCCGACACATTTGTCGGGACTTCGTTTTCAAACTGTTTAATGTCTTTCATAATATTCAAGTATAAGTAGTTTCTTCATTCTCTTTTCCAGGCAGAATGTTTTTCCCTTTATTTTTTAGTATATATTTTCACGATAATATGTTGATTAATAAATAAATATACTAGCCCTATGTTTATTCGTCAATATATTCCCACGGATAAGAGCTATCTACTATATTCTGAAACTCTTCAATAGCTTCTTGTTGTTCAACAGTGAGTGATGTGAAATCCCAGGAAGCAATGATAGCACGGCCTTCGTCAGCCAAAGGCTCATCAAACACCTCGCCATAGCAGGCAGTAAGCAAACGGAGTTTCAGCAACGAAGCTGGAAGAGCATCCAGAATATCCCAGCAACGATCCAACACCTCCTGAACATGTTGTAGCTTCTCACCGTGATCAATGAACGAGGCACTATACCCCATTAGCAGTGCAAGACAGACATTCGCCTGTTCTTCAATGGTAGAACCCTTGGCACCGGAATCATACAAGGCAGTGGTCAGGCGGTAGACTTCACCGTTACGACGGGACAAGTCATCGCTATAGATGGGACTCCCGTCAACACCCAAATACATCAGCTCATGTGCTGCACGTTGAAGGGCAGCTGTTTCTGCAGAAAGAGACATAATTATTTTAATTTATGATTTCAGATTTATGATTCATCAACTGTCAATGATCAATCATTGATTATCAACAGCCAATTATTTGATTACTTCGATCAGGTCCGGATGGATAGTGGCCATGGCTACGGCAATGACGCCTTGTATCTCGACAACCACACGACGGTCACGAGCACCCTTCACTTTCAGAAAAATCCCCTCCTGCCCCGCAAAGTCACCGCCGGTGACACGGACTTTCGTGCCTTTCGACAGGTTTAGCTCATCAGGTTGGAAATACAGGAGATGGTCGTTATAAGTGCCAGCTACGGCAATGAAGCGTTGCATCTCACTATCCGGGATGATTATCTTCCGTCCGCTGCGGGTATCGGTGATGTATTGCAGGTAACTCACCTGAGACTTCACACGTTTTACATCCGAAGGACGGGCATGAACAAAAATCAGGTTGTGGACAACAGGAACCAGAACCCGGACTTTCCTGCCTTTCTTCAGGCTGATCTTATATTGCATAGGGACGAAACAGCCCAGATTCTCCTTTTCAAGAAGACGCATGGCATCAGGCTCCCGACGGTAGGTGGCACGCATAGCGTACCAGATTTCAGACTCTTTTTCAGTATCTTTTTCCGATTCCATTCTATGTCCTGTTCAGAAAAGGGTGTTCCTTCGGGGCTTTGACGCCCTTGCATACACTTGAGTTTCAATCACTTGCGAACACTTTATGTAAGATACGGCAAGCTTTGTGTTCCTCTTGCCTGTTGATTTTCCGTAGCTGTTCATTACCTTAATAAATGGCAGGTAAAAAGCTATAAACGAATGGATTAAGAGAAATAATCGTCTTTTAATCGTTCGATTAATGTGCATAGTCCGGGGGCATATTCGCACTAAGATTCTTTCAACAAAAGGCAGACGGAAAAAACACAATTTTATTTCAGGGATAACCGGTTATAGATTAGCAATATATCATACTGAAAGAAAAAATAAACAGCTTTTATTTATCAGAATATTTTGTTGTTTCATTTCTCTGCACTATCTTTGCGCACATTAATCGAACGATTAAAAAACACCCCAATTTAACACAATCATTATTGACACCATCCCTGTTCACCCGCTTCACTCCCCTATCACGTCCATATTGCAGCATCTTCCTTTCAATCTACCGACAGGAGATTTCTCTTTTATAATAATGTACCCGCGTATATATGCGCACAGGCGCGTATTTCCCTATTTTTTCTTTAGACCTTGTTACACACATATTATTATTAATAGGGGGTATCCCCCCTACCCTGTTCGGCTCTCCGTGTGTAACAACACCTAAAGAAAACATTCACTTTTTCAGACGAGAACAGAAGATATTTCCATTATAAGCGTTAATTTTGCTTTCGTATTTCAAACTAACAATAAATTACTAACTTTTAAAATTGTGGTTTTATGGATAAAAAAACACAATCCTGAGTATTGAACTTATGAAGAAGGATGGCTATGACATCCAGGTAGAGAGAACTGAAAACAGGATCAACATCCTGTTAGTTGAAAATGAAGCGTTTGACGGGCGAATGATCGTCAAAGCCGGGGAAAGGGAAGAGTTCCTGACCCCGTGGGTACGGAAACTTATCGAGCAGAAAAAGGAGGCGGGACTGAAAGGGACCAAGCATCTGGCGAGATTGCTGAACCGCAGTACAGTCTTCGAGAAAGACAAAAACGAAAAAGGATTCATATCCGTGGAAAGCCTTAACACTGAAATCATTAAACTAAGAAAGGCACTGCTGAACGAACAAAAGGAAGACGGAAAAAGAAAGAAACAGAAATAGAACCGGACGCTTCTGCAAAATTGTGGTTTTTGCGCCTTTTCCTCATGAAAAGGCGCAATCACATTTAAAATATTATCCATTACTTCGCAACGCCATAAGGCAGACTAAAACAATTAAGAATTAGAAATGGAAAATATTCCGGTTACCGCATACAGCGGATTCAGCAACGTCAGGGG
>ERZ1027087.866-NODE-866-length-12583-cov-5.913713_pt1 | contig 12583 bp, 4 predicted proteins | sample MGYA00519413_ERZ1027087 | MGnify/ENA primary metagenome ERZ1027087 (study PRJEB26926, sample SAMN06164438) | human gut metagenome | biome: ENVO:00009003; feature: ENVO:2100002; material: ENVO:00002003 | host: Homo sapiens | place: USA | collected 2012 ...
GAACATGTATACAATAATATGCAACAAAAAATAGCCACTATAAGGATAATAGGGAAAACATTTAATTTTATTATTCCCATATTCACGTATGGATACAAATATTCCACCCTCTTTTATTGTTTATTCTCAAAACATCTGTTAACCTGCACTCTAAAATACACAATTAATCTTTCAATTTTTCTGCATACATTTCTCTAAAAATTTTATCATTACAATGCCAATATACCCCAAAGGCAAAACTTCAAAAAGAATATATTAATTATATAATACGCATTCTACTTCGTCAACATCTCCCATATTGCACGACTCAACGCTTTTATTTTTCTCCATAGTTACAACAAAATTTTTACATTTATAAAAAACACCCCATAGCCGCCGAAGCAGCCATGAGGTGCAACCATTCAAAATTATTTTCCCTTACATCATCAAAAGCATACTCGTAACTGCCATACAGACCGCCATAGTCATATAACCTTCTCTCGTCACAAGCTCATGTCTCTTATACCCGCTTCCTGTAAGTTCTACCTGATGTTTCCGAAAAAACAGGATACAGAGTGTGATGAATCCTGCAAGTCCCGCCACAAACAGTAGCGCAACGATCCATCCCGGTATCAGTAATGTTCCCATATAAGCAACCGCCACATTAACCGCGTTAAATACCAGGTGCATAGCCATGGAATATATCATATTTCCTGTTGCAATCCGTATAAGGGCAAATAAACAGCCATAGAAGAACCCGTACAAGATCGAACCAAGTGAGAAGTGAAGCAGTGCAAAGAACAGACTGCTGATCACGACCGCAGCTCTCGTATCAACCTTCATATAGGCTCCGAGTATCAGACCACGGAACACATACTCTTCCACAACTGCCGGCACGATAGCAAAAGCTATTATGGCAAGCCACACCGGATACTTTGCTATATCCTCTGAACTGTCTGCTCCTGCAGATGACAGCAGCGAAGCAAGTGCCGATAACATAAGTGCGATTGGAATACCGCATACGGATATTCCTATACTCTGTAAAAGTGTTCCTGCCTTTGGTTTCTCAAAAGGTATGGTAAATTCCGCTCGTCTCTTCCTTGCCATGAACACTGCAAAAAGCATTGTCATAAAATATATTGCCATCCGTGCGCCCAGTGTTCCGAGGAACATCACTGCCATAATTCCCACTACTTCAAATACGATACAGAACAAAAAACTTGTGTCTGCCATCCTGATCAGTTTATACTCACTTGATTTCTTATCCATCTATCCGTGTCCTTTCTCTCTTATTCGTCTCCTATGTCACTGCGCTTTCTGCCAGTTTCCCGGCTGGGCGACTGAGTGCCTTTAGCATTTGCCATGTGCTTTTTATGGCGAATCACGTTCTCCAGATTATCCGTCACATCATCACAGGTAATTCCTCTTCTCTTGCAGAACTCTTCCGCCTGTATCTTGTCCGCAAACTCTGCAATCGGCTTGTGCCGCTCGATATCCCCGCTTGGATACTTGATGTCGGCATATAGGTAATACTTTTCACTGTCGTCACTTTTCTGCATGGAGAAGTTGGCAAACTTGCCCGTCTTATGCTTTTCCGGTCGTTCTTTCTTTACTTCTTCCTGCTTATGCTTTTCTTTTGCTTCCTGCTCCTTTGCCACTTCGCCCGCCATGTCCCTTGGTGGTTGCTCCATGCTCTGTGCTTTCTCCGCCAGATACTTCTCCACCTCCGGCAGATAGGTTTCCAGTGTACCGCTTCTGTCCTTCGTGATCGGATTGATGTCAATATTTCTGCCGCCTATGGACAGTCCTTCTTCATTCAGGATATTAAACAGGGAATCTTCCCTCTCGCTTCCGTAATATTCCACGACCACATCCACATCCGAATCCTCATGCTCGATACCTCGGCACCTGCTTCCAACAAGAACCACATCCACCACCTGGGCATCTATGTCAAACGTCTGCAACGCATCCTCCACATGACCTCGTACCATGGATTCGATACTCTCCGCATTCTGCCCGTCAAGTTCATGGAACAGGTCTCTTGTCTTTGCCCGGAACGCTTCCACAACATCCTGCTGTGACTTTGATACCTCATGCACTTTCTCCGGTTGCTTCTTCATCGCAACAGATGTCATCGTCCGTATGCCATGTTCCTCATTTCTGTCCTTTATGCTCTCACCAAATGCCTTTGCATTAAAATCATCGCAGCAGTCATACCGGTGTATGGATGTACCATGTTCCCGAATCTCGGAAACAAAAAGAGCAGTCGGGAATAGTTCTTCCTTTCTGCTCTTATCCATCAGTTCTTCTGTCCTCTCGGGCATATGAACATCATACACTATAAATTCTCTGCTTCCGTCGTAGCACTCGCCCATGTCATTCATAAGCGAAACCGCTGTGCCGGATGTAAACTCCGTCTCCTTTGGAAGTTCTCCCGTTATCAGCGGATAATCTGCGGTATCTTCGATGTAGAAATGTTTTTTTCCATCATCATCCTTAAAAAGACAGACATCAAAAGCACTTTTATCTCCATCCACATAACATCGGTAAGTCCTGTCATGTTCCGGATTCTCCATTTCCGTCTTTCTATCTGCATACGCTTCATTCATCAGGTATGTATCGGCACGGACATCAATATCCCGGTAGTCCACATGAACTGCCATGATATCCTCTTTCTCAAATACGATCTTCTGTCCCTTATCTAGTCCGTCTTTTCCATCAAGAAGCGTTCCCGTGAACTGTTCCTCCGTCAGATTAAAACGTCCCACATCGTACTGTGACACACTGTCAAGCTGCATATCACCATATACCGTAGTGAATGTAACTCCCTTTGCAACTTCCGCATAATCATCCGGATTGTCATTGTATGTCTCTACCGCATACTCCGGTCGGAACTTATGCTCGCTTGCATCGGCAATGACGTTACCATCTATGTCATGCCCTGTCGTCATGGCAAGTATCTGTCTTGCAAAAAGCTCCGGCATTTCACCCTCATACACTTCCGGTATGCTCTCATCGAAAAGCTCCGGATGGCTTACACCAGATACTTGTCGTAGATCTTCCTCTGGAACTGATACCGCTCTACCGGTGTCATGTTCTCCATCTCGCCCATCCGCTCTCTTATCTCCGCTTCCGCTCTGTGCATCTGCTCCTCGGTCTCCAGCACTGTCTCCGCTGAAACATAAGTCATCTTCACTGCCTCTGGTAAATTGTCCATGTTTACGTTCTTCATTCTCCATGTCTCCTTTCATTCTTGCATTCTTTATAAAGTCATCATCTAAATTAGCCGCCTCTAAAAGTATCGGTTTTTCTCCTCTTCCGACATCGTTGTCCCATTTGGAACATCCATCTATCCCATCCATCGACTTTAACGCTTCGTATGCCTGTGCGATCTTATTTCCATCCCGTTCATTTGCATACTTATCAATAAGCTCCGGTGACAGGTATCTTCCGGTATGGATAAATCTGCCCATCATTCTGCCCAGTGCCTTATTTCTGTCAAGGTCAACAAAGTGGACGTTTACCTTATAGCCTGCATCTTTTGCATAAGCGATATAGTCCGTCATGAGTTTGTCTGCATCACTGCCAACCTTTGGAAGCACGATGTTTCTTCCCTCCCGCAGAGCTTCTTTGAATACTGCTCGCTCCACGACTTGAGATTCTTTATGTACTGTGTTCGCACCCCAGCCCTTATTAAATTCGGGAAACTGTCGTTTTGCTTCATCGTTATCTATCAGCATGGAATGCTGCTCATATGAAATTGTATCTACTATGGCTGATGATTTCCCAGAAGCGGGAAGACCGATTACGATGTCAAGGCGTCTGCCTTTTTCTACATCACCATTATAAAGTGTATTACCATCACTGTCAACGAGCGGCTTGCCTTTTTCATCCATACTGATAGAGCCATAATCCATAAGTGTCTCAAACACATGATTCTCTATTGCTTCCCTGTCCTTTAACTGTATGGTCGGTGTCGCATAAGACACACAGCTTTCCGCCGCTTTCATCTCCGGTGTTGCTTTGACTTCTTCCACATCCACATACTTACCATCCGCACATCTCTCAAGGATATCCTGCATTTCATCACTGACCGGAAGTCCGGTCAGTAGTACAGTATCCCTGTCTTTCTTATCTTCGATTGCCATCTGCATTTCCTCCTTTCAACTATCGCTCATCGCCTTTGCCTTTTATCTGTGTATGTTCTGGTATCCCGGTTCGCTCGCCTGCCTGCTGCTTCTTGTCGGCAATCCGTGTAAAAATGGACTTTTCGCCCTTTTCATGCTTACACTCGCCCTCTTCACACAGCTTCTTCTCTGCCTTTTCCTCTTCAGAGCTGCCTCTTGCCATGCCATCATGCACAGGTGCCTCCGATGTCGATATGGTATCGCCCTCACTGTCTCTCGGTACTTCCCCATATCCATCACCTTCGATATCCACTATCTCTTTGCTGTCTAAGTCCTCTTCTTTCTCGGAATCACCTTTTTCGTCCATGTTAAGAAGTGCATTTAACTCATTTAGGCGGTCAAGTTTCTCCGCAAGCTCCTGTTCCTTCTCAAATGGCTTCTTCACTTCTTCCTTTGCACTCTCAAGTTGTTCCTTGACTGCGGAAAGCTGATCTTCCACCTTGGCAAGTTTTGTTTCCATACCGGACATAGCATTTGCAATTCTCGTCATATTGCCGACCGCATCTGCTCCCACATCTATGTGGTGGCTGATTGCTCCTTTGATATTCAGGTCAAATGTTTTCTGGAATGGTTCAAAGGTCACAGCAAGAGAAAATCCCATATAGTCTCCAACCTTAACCGGCGTGGATATGGAATGAACATTCCTGCACATCTCGATCAGGGCGGTTCCTGCTTCCTTACGATCTGTAAACACACGCTTTCCTATCCGTATCTCAAAAGGTTCTTTCTCTTTGCCATCCTCGGAAACTGCCGCCACACTTCTTGCCGCAAGCTCTGCTTTTTCGGTTTTGAATGTCTCTATATCCGCCTTATATCCGGCTATCTTCTCGGAAAGAGCTGCTATCTGTCTTGGATATGTCTGCGTGATGTTGTCCTCCAGTCTGTACCTCTGGCTTGTGTGGTTGGCTTTAAGCAGCTTTAACTTTGATACCTGGATATCCAAGTCCATCTTCTCTTTTATGTACGGATTTCCCGTACAGAGTGCCTTGACCTCAGCATAGGTAAGTGCCGCTTCATCCACATCCTCACAGCTTCTGACTGGTGACTTGCTCGTCATGATCTGTCCGATGAATTTCTGCTTATTTTCAATTACCTGCCATGAATAACTGTCGAAAGTACCTTCCGTTACATAGCGGAATATCTTAACCGGCTTCCCAAGTTCCTTGTACATGTTGCCCTGCCTGATAATTCGTCCTTCCTGCTGTTCAATGTCCGATGGTCTCCATGGCACATCCAGATGATGAAGTGCAATCAATCTGTCCTGTACATTTGTACCGGCTCCCATCTTTGCTGTTGAACCAAGCAAAAAGCGGACATCGCCGCTTCTAACTTTGGCAAATAAGTCCGCTTTCTTTGTTTCCGTGTTGGCATCATGTATGAATGCAATCTCGTTTTCCGGGACACCTTTCTGCATGAGTTTCTGTTTAATGTCATCATAGACATTAAAGTTTCCGTCATTCTTTGGTGTGGAAAGGTCACAGAAGATAAGCTGCGCCCCTTTCGTCTCCGTTTCCTCTTCGTATATGGCAAATGCTTTCTCTACACATACGCTAGTCTTGGAGTTTTCATCATCTGGCAGCATGGGATTTATAAGTCTCTGGTCAAGTGCCAGCTTTCTTCCGTCATTCGTGATTTTCAGCATGTTATCAACTGTTGAATCCACACCTCCGTTTCGCACCATCTCTGCACGATCGGCAAGAGAAGCAACCACATCTTTCTGGAACTCTGATGGCTTTAATACAACATTCTCATATACCGCTTCCGGCACATCGAGCTTTAACATATCCGGTGTCTTGATATCCGCACTCTCCTTGAACAAACTGATAAGCTCCGGCAGATTGAAGAACTTTGCAAATCTCGTCTTGGCCCTGTATCCGATTCCCTCCGGTGCAAGCTCGATCGCAGTCTGTGTCTCACCAAATGACGATGCCCATGCGTCAAACTGTGTAAGTCCCATCCGCTCTAAAGTTCCGTACTGAAGATATCGCATATTCGTATAAAGCTCCGTCATGGAGTTCGATATCGGTGTACCTGTCGCAAATGTCACGCCCTTTCCTCCGGTTAATTCATCCATATATCTGCACTTTGCAAACATATCTGACGACTTCTGCGCATCCGTCTGTGCAATGCCGGCTACATTACGCATTTTTGTATAAAGAAATAAGTTCTTATAGTTGTGGCTCTCATCTACGAATAACCGGTCTACACCTAACTGCTCAAACGTCACCACACTGTCTTTCTTCGATGGATCCATCAGCTTCTCCAGTTTCACTGTCAGATTCTTCTTTGATTTCTCCATCTCTTTTATCGTGTAGCGTTCTCCACGCTCTGCCTTTGCCTGTGAAATGGCTTCCGTGATGGAATCAATCTGTTCCTGAATAGTTGCCGCCTGACGTTCCTTTGACAGCGGAATCTTCTCAAACTGTGTATGACCGATGATGACTGCATCATAGTCCCCCGTTGCGATTCTGGAACAGAACTTCTTTCTGTTTGCCGGCTCAAAGTCTTTCTTACTTGCAACAAGGATATTGGCTCCCGGATATAACTGTAAGAAGTCGGAACCCCACTGCTCGGTCAGATGGTTCGGCACAACGAAAAGACTCTTTCTGCATAGTCCAAGCCGCTTGCTCTCCATGGCTGCCGCCGCCATCTCCCATGTCTTTCCTGCACCTACGCAGTGCGCAAGAAGTGTGTTGTCTCCATATAACTGATGAGCTACTGCGTTTTTCTGGTGCGGTCTGAGTGTAACTTCCGGCGACATTCCGGGGAATGTCAGGTGTGCCCCTTCATATTCTCTCGGTCTGATTGAATTAAATAGCTTATTGTATGTCTCAACTAAATCTGCACGACGTTCCGGTGCGGCGAATATCCAGTCTTTGAACGCTTCCCTTATGGCTTCCTGCTTTTGGCTTGCAAGTGTTGTTTCTTTTTTGTTTAACACACGCTTTTCCTTGCCCTCTTCAAGCACGGTATCATATACCCGGCTATCCTTTAAGTTTAAGGAATCTTCAAGAATCTTGTAGGCATTTGCCCGCATGGTTCCATAAGTGGAATTGACAATCGGATTGGCTCTGTCTGCATTTTTACCCTTTACATTCCACACACCTGTCACAGCCGAATACTGCACACCGACAGTTGCACCACCTAGTCCATAACTCCTTGTCAGATACTCCGGTGTCTTGAATGTTTCCCGCATGAACTGGTCTACATATTCCGGCTTTATCCATGTGGCACCAATACGGACTTCTATCTCTGAAGCTTCAAGGTCTTTCGGCATAACCGCTTCAAGTGCCTTTGCATTTACCTCATATTCCAGACTGTTCTCTGCCGCACTCTTTGCCACAGCAAGTTTTTCTCTTACATTACCCGACAGGTACTCATCTGCGGTCTGCCATTCCTCACTTAAAGGTTCCTTGAATATAACTCCCACAAGGTCATCCGTTATCTCCGTGTCACTCTTTCCTGTAAGCTCCATCATGTACGGGATGTCTACCTTTGCTTTTTCCGAAAGTGAAACCGCAAGTGCTTCGCTTGCTGTGTCAACACTTGTGACTACCTCCGCACGCTTGATGGTTCGCTTCGTGAACATATCTGCTTTTTCCTTGAAGTTTCCATCGGAATCAAATTTCTCCAGGGAACACAGCAGGCTGTAGCTTGCATCCTGACTGAATACACTCTTGTTCGTTCTAGAATTGATACGACCGAATTTCTTCTCAAAATCATCATAGCAGTCATTCAGCTCCTTCATCTTTGCTTCAATGTCACCATCCCCGACTTCCTCCATCTGCAAGTCGATAAGTGTTCTCGTCACATCTCTGATCGCAACAAGTCCCTTCATGCGTTCCGCTTTACTTTCCGGAAGCTCCACTGGTTTCATAACTGAATTTTCTCTGTAGTAGACCTCGTTATCAACAACTGTATAGGAGAAGTTCTTCACATTCGGATCTGCAGGCAGCACTCTGTCCTCATCTGCCACATCAAACTCATCAAGCTCTCTTGTCACTGCCCCTATCTCGCCTTTGATATTTGCAAGTGCTTCATTAAGCTGTTCCTTAAATGGTCTGTCCGTGTCTGCTATACATGCACTTTCCATGCCATGCGGACCGGATACCATCTCCATGTGTCCGACTATCTGTTCCGGATGTTCCGCAAAATAACTGTTCATGCGGATACCTTTTTCATCTTCCGACGTATGCACCCAGTCCGGTATCTCCTTGATCATCCTGTCACGCTTCTGTAAAAAGATAATATCCGATGTGACTTCCGTACCGGCGTTTGCCTTAAATGCAGTGTTTGGAAGTCTGACCGCACCTAAAAGCTCCGCACGTTCTGCCAGATACTTTCTGACATTCTCATTTAACTTATCCATGGTTCCCTTGGATGTTACAAAAGCCACTACACCGCCCGGACGAACTTTATCGAGTGTCTTTGCAAAGAAGTAATCATGTATCAGGAAGTTGTGTTTGTCGTAATCTCTGTCTGCCACCTTATACTGACCAAACGGAACATTGCCGACTGCCACATCAAAGAAATCTCCCGGAAACTTTGTCTCTTCAAATCCCTTTATCTGGATATCTGCCTTTGGATATAACTGCTTCGCAATCCGTCCGGTAAGGCTGTCAAGTTCCACCCCGTAAAGTCTGCTCTTTGCCATATCCTCCGGCAATCTTCCAAAGAAATTTCCAACACCCATTGCCGGCTCAAGTACATTTCCCTTTTCAAATCCCATACGGGATAACGTGTCATAGATTCCGTCTATGATAGCAGGACTTGTGTAATGGGCATTAAGTGTGGATTCTCTTGCAGAAGTATATTCCTCCGGTGTAAGAAGATTCTTTAACTCCTGATACTCTGCACTCCATCCTGCCTTATTCTCATCAAAAGCATCAGCAAGTCCGCCCCATCCGACATAGCCGGACAGTATATTCTGTTCCTCCGGTGTTGCGGCACGCTTTTCCTCTTCAAGTGATTGTATCGTTTTTATCGCCTGCACATTACGTGCAAACTTCTCTTTTGCCGAACCGGTTCCAAGTGCTTCATCCTCGATATGGAAATTCTCTTCCGGGAACTTCTGGACAGTTTGTCCTAAAGTATCCGGTTTGATATCATCCCATGCAACCGTATTAAGTGGTGCCTGCACAAGCTCCTCATTGTCACGGACTTTTTCCATATCTTCATCTGAAAGATACACCAGCTCATCAAAGGAAAGATATTGCAGTTCCGTCTCGTAAATATCATCCAGGGATTCGTACTGTTTCTTGTCGATCAGAAGGTCATCCACATACGTGCTTATAGAGAATTCCTTTAGGTTAAGTGTCACCTGTACCGAATGTTCTTCGTTCGTTTCTTCATCAAGAAAATCCGTATAGGCAAGTGATATGTTTGTAAGGTCATCAAAATCATCATCCACACTTCCATACTCATTTTCCAAAAACTCACTGACAATTTCTATCGCATCTTCCATCGTCTTTTCAGACTTCTGGACATTTTGTCCTAAAGTGTCCTTTTCCGGCAGCACTTCATCCAGTTCTGCCTGTGCCTTGGCAAGCTGTATCTTCTCATACTCTTCCTGCTCCTTTGGAGTAAGGTACTTTCCCTCGGTAATAAGTTCCCCGATTCTCTTTTCAACCACTTTCCATGTAAGGACAACTTTGGCATAAGGATTCATAAGGCTTCCCTTTGTGATGGAAAGTCCTCTTGCATCGTGATCCTGATTGCTCCGGTCACTTCCGACGATGGCGTGGGAACTTCCTCCCGTTCCATATTCGTGCTTTAAGAAATCGGCTGCTTCCTTGTGGTCGTGTCCTTCAAGGAAATACTGATGTATCCGAAACTTTCCACCGGCAAACCCGCTTCCTCTGGTAATTACAGAATCTATTTCATCCTGTGTGATAAAGCTCTCTTTCAATGTGTCCGTATCAAATCTCTGTGGAAGCTCCTTCCTCTTGTCACAGTAACCGGATACTCTGTCGGACAGTTCAGAAGGCTTTGGATTCAGTCTCCACCTGAAACTTTTCTCTCCACGTTCCACTGCCGCTATCTCATTATCAACCGCCGCCTTTAACTTCTGCGCCTCTTCCGGATTATTAAGTCTCTCAAATAAAATCTCCGTTGATTTCTGATAATCAAGTCCGTCAAGACCGTCTACGACAGACATATCACCAACACTGTCACGGAAGAAAAAATACAGGTTATCAGCAACACCACGCCGCACGGTTTCATCTGCAAGATAGGCTCTGTTTTCATCAAGGAATGTACCCTGTTTCACCATGCCGGCAATAATCTTCTCACACTCAGACCAGCTTTTCTCCATGAAGAAATCATCACTTGCACTTCGTCCATGTCCAAGCTTCATGCCATCCCGGTCAAACCATGCAGATATCTCATGTCCTGCAATATCAAAGCCTTTTCCACATGTTCCATATTCTCCAGCAAGAAAGTCTGCCATATAAGCAGAGTTCCGATTTTCCCGGTACTTCTCATAGATACGCTCCCTGCTGTTACTGTTTCCTCCACCTGTACGTAAGATATCCTCTATGGCACTTTCCTTTAACGAAAAAGCAGCCGGAGCGATACTTTTCATACCTGCCTCGGCTGCTGCTATGGTTCCCATCTGTTCATCCAGATAAGGGAAGATTGAAAGCTGCTTATATTCAACCTCTACTACAGACTGTAGACGATCTCCGACAAAACGATCTCGTCCGCTCTGTTCGTTATCGAGTTCATCAGACGAACCCACTCCATCTGATCTCTGCTCTTTAACTCCTCCGTCACTTCCTCGTTCTCGATCATCTGATTTTTCAGTCTCTCGAACCGCTCCTCTGCCTGTTTCTGTATCATCAGACAATGTTCCGTCAGCGTTCCCGACAGAAGCTTCCCGGTGTAAATCCCCTTGTGATGTTCCTTCAGAAATGTCTCCCGAAGCATTCCGTACTTCGTCAGGCTCTCCTCCGGCTCCTCGTTCGCTTTGATGTTCGGAATGAGATAGTCCCCTTCGTTCCTGTATGTCAGTTCCATAATCCGTACCTCCTTCTTTTCTGTCCTGCGTGTCACTTTCACGCTTTAAAGTATTATAGTGTTCTTGACCATCATTTGCAAGTATATTTTTATCTATTTCATCGCTTTCCCGTTCCACTCTGCGGGCATTTTCCCGGTCAATATCCTCTACTACCTGACATATCTCACGAAGTACCGGCTCGCACATACTGCTTGTCGCTTCTCCAAGGACACTTAAGCTATCAAGCGTAGAAAACTCACGGATATAAGAAAAATCCAGTTCATCCCTATAAGTATCCGTATCGAGACCGCACCTTGCCATAAGTGTATAGGCAATACTGGAAGCCATCGTATCTTTCAGTCTTAATGAGAGATTATATTCATCCAGTCCGTAAAGCAGGCTGTCATCCTGTACATTCACAAGATCCTGCAATACATCCGGCGTGTAGTCCTCTGCAATATGCTCCGCCATCTGAATCATCCGGCTCTCAATCGGACGTTTTTCATCCGTCTTACCATATATATCCTCAAGCCGCTTCATGACAGCTTCATGGTGCTGCTCCTTCATCTCCCAAAGAGTTGGAAGGATACCGATACGCTTTGCCTTGTGGACATCCGATACGTCAAACACATACCGGAGCTTCTTTTTTCTTGTCTCGTCAAGCAGTGCGATACCTTTTGCTCCCTGATTAACCCAGCAGTGCATCCGGATGTTCCACACCTCAATGGAAGCTACCGCTGTCGCATCCGGGCGCTGTGCATGAATAAGAAGCTGATCCTTGAATCCGTACCGGTAAAGCCTTGCCGCAGTCTCCAGATAGTCTGTCCATGCATCTGCATTTTGCGTAATGCTTTCGGCTGCACTACTTGCCATATCCGCAATATTATAATATTTGTCTGCCATCTGTACCTCCTACTTTTTCTTTGGAAATTCCATGTTGAAACTGTACTGGAAGCCGCTTCTCGTATTGCCCTTTGCGTCCGTGTAGGAATATGAAGTTGTTCCGTTTGGTGTGAGGTATGCGTCATACACCTTACCGGCTTTGTTTGTTATGCCTTTTACCAGAATCTTTTTTCCTTCGAGAAGATTTTTCACCTGGTTGTCAGTTAATGTCACACCAAACGCCTTTGCAAATCCCATGCCACACTTTCCGGTGCAGTAAGGACCAAACTTTCCTTTTACGACACTCTTGCCACACTTTGGACATTTTCCAAATTCCTCACGCTCTTTCTGAAACATCCCTTTGTTTTCTTCGGTCACGCTGCTGTAAGAAGAAACAAGGTCGGATACCATATCCGTAATGCCGCACATAAAATCATCTGCTGAAGCTTCACCTCTTGCGACTTTTACAAGTTCGTTTTCCCAGTCGGCTGTAAGCCTGTCTCTTATACACATCTGACGCTGCCGACGAAGCTAGAAG
>ERZ1027087.869-NODE-869-length-12571-cov-5.498322_pt1 | contig 12571 bp, 9 predicted proteins | sample MGYA00519413_ERZ1027087 | MGnify/ENA primary metagenome ERZ1027087 (study PRJEB26926, sample SAMN06164438) | human gut metagenome | biome: ENVO:00009003; feature: ENVO:2100002; material: ENVO:00002003 | host: Homo sapiens | place: USA | collected 2012 ...
ACGAGATCAGCCTCGGTCTCGTGGGCTCGGAGATGTGTATAAGAGACAGAATTTATATCGCTTTTAGCTTGTGATGATTGTTTAATAATTGTATTATTATAGATAGGAGGTGGTTTACATGTTAGCTAAAGAATTAATTTCCTGCACTGTACTGTCAGGTTACAATATTCAGAAAGATATTGAGAACGCAAGATTCCACAGTGCGTTCTTTACATATGAAGAATCAATGATTAACGATGGCCTGATTCATCTTCTGGCCAACGGCGATATTTCTTTTGCTTATTCATGCAGTTATACCTTCTCTTTCATTCCGTGTTACCATTTCTTCTATATATATGAAGGAACTCTTACAGTAACATCGGGCAGCAGCAAATCATCATATTCCAAGAATACAGCCGCGCTTTTTGAGGCAGGATCAGAAATAACATACACCACGAACGGCAAGTGTCGTTTCTACGAGGCATTCATCCTCGGAGCTCCACTTCGCCTGTATCACGAGTTTCTCCCCGAATCCATATATTATAAAAAGGACTCTGCCGGAGCCTCTATACTCTGGAGCCATCTTTCACTGATAAGCAGACTCCAGGGGGAGTTGTCTGCCACCGATATTTTCAGAATTTCCAAATGGTTTAATGATATCCTGACCGAATTATGTGTATTTATTGAAAACTCATCCAAGAAGATGGATTGTGTGCCTTCTTATCTTTTATCGATAAAGAATCAGATGGATACAAACTACGCCGAACCGATGTCGCTTGATGACCTCGAGGCAACTTACAGGATCAGCAGATACAGGATATGCAGAGAATTTTCATTTCACTTCGGCGAATCACCTATGCGCTATCTCAACAGTCGCAGGATCGATGCTGCCAAAAGGCTCCTTCTCACAACAGATCTGTCCGTCCACGAGGTCGGATCCCAGGTTGGAATCGAGAACACAAACCATTTTATAAATCTGTTCAAAAAAGACACCGGTACAACTCCGCTGTCTTTCAAGCAGGCTGCACCGGTGTCTATTTCCGATTTGCATTACAATTGATATGTAGTTTTATTATCGTTCCATTATCGTTCTATTCTGGCAACGCTATCTTTTACCACGATTCGTCCATCCACGACAAATATGCCATCAGTATATTTTTCGTTGGATATCTTTTTTATAATCTTATGCATGGTTCTCTCTGCCATCTCCTGCATATTGATCTCGTATGTGGTCACGCCTATATCGCAGCTTCCAGGATACATGTAATTATCAAACCCCACAACGGACACATCCTCAGGAACTCTGTAGCCCGCAGCATTGAGTATCTTTATGAGCGTAGCTGCCGCAAGATCACAGTTGCACACAAACGCTGTAGGCATATTCTTTGGAAGTTTAAAACAGTTCTCCTCGTCAAACTGACCCGTCTTCACATCTCTGTCCGGAATAACCCAGTCTTCTCTGAGCGGAATATCATGCTCCAACAAAGACTTTATATAGCCCAAATATCTGTCAGTTATACTGTTCGTTGAACCTATCGTGCCAACATATGCAATATCTCTATGTCCCATATCATACAGATAATTAGTCAGCATATAGCTTCCATAGAAACTATTTGCTATAACCGTGTCTATCGGTCTCGAATTGTCATAGTAATCCACATATTCTACAGGAACCTTGGCTGTCTTCTCCAGTTTTTCCAGGTATTCCTTACCCATGGAACCTACAACAACTATTCCATCAACCTTGTCATCCTCCAAGAGCATAGGCATCTCAGCATTCAATACACTATCTCTGGAAACAAACTCCAGCATAGTAAAGCAACCTCTTGCCACCGCCTTTTTGTTAAGCACCTGATATAACTGCCAATAGAACGACGGATACTTTCCAAGGTATATCTCTTGAATGAGAACACCAATATTATACTTTTTCTTTGCCGTCTTCTTTCTGATCTCAGATGGTGACTGGTATCCCATCTCATCTGCCAACTGTTTGATCTGTGCTCTGAGTTCCTCGCTGACACCCTTCTGATCTGAAAGTGCCTTTGAGACCGTCACGGTACTCACGCCAACAATGGCAGCTATGTCTCCCAATTTTACTGATTTTGCCATAACTAGTCCTTCTCACTTTATTTTTTCACGTGGTTAAATAACTTAATTTTTATTTTATTTTTAAGTTAAACTATTGTCAAGTACAAAGTGATACAGTCTGCTCATATAATCTCCACGCATAGTTTCAATGAGCATTCCGGCATTCATGAGGAGATCTCCCCCATACACTTTCTCCGTTCCGTCAAGTCTGTAATCTGCATCCACGTCAAGTCCTAAAAGTTTTATCTTTCTACTGTGTACGTTAGGTCTTCCAAGCACCTGAACGTAAGTCACCAACGCCTCACTCTTATCCTTTGCAACAACCATCCAGCAATCATACAGTCCATTTTCCCTATACGATGCAACCCTATAATAATCACCCTCCCTTACAAGATCATTATATTTATGATACATAGACACCTGCTCAGGGATCATCGCACGTTCTTCTTCACTTATTTTTGTGATATCGAGTTCATAGCCAAATGTTCCCGCCAGAGCCACATGTGCCCTGGTCATAAAAGGTGTACTTCTTCCAACTGTGTGATTAGGGCAATCCGACACATGGGCGCCCATGGTCGAAAGCGGATATATCAGTTCCGTTCCCTCCTGTATAGAAAGTCTCTCTATGGCATCCGTGTCATCGGAGCACCATATCTGCGGACTGTAGTAAAGCATGCCAGGGTCAAATCTTGCACCACCGCCCGAGCAGTTCTCAAGCAAAAGATCTGGGAAATCGTTAACAAGGCGCTCTTGCAGCTCATATACTCCAAGCACATACCTGTGAGCCAATTCTCCCTGCCTGTCTCCGGTGAATTCTACGCTGCCGATATCCGTGAGCTGTCTGTTCATATCCCACTTAACATACTCAATATTTGCGGATGAGATCACGTTATGCACACATTCATACACATAGTCTCTAACTTCTTTTCTCGAAAGATCAAGCACGTACTGATTTCGCGATAATGTAGCCATTCTCTCCGGAACCGCAAACGCCCAGTCAGGATGCTTTCTGTAAAGTTCAGAATCAGGGGAAATCATTTCAGGCTCCATCCATATTCCAAATTTCAGCCCCAGCTTATTCACCTCATCGACAAGATGTTTCAAACCGCCCTTGATCTTGTTTTCATTTACAAACCAGTCTCCAAGACTTGTGGCATCATCATTTCTATGTCCAAACCAGCCATCATCCATGACCAGCATCTCTATTCCATGTTCTGCCGCACTCTTTGCTATCGCAAGGAGCTTATCGGTATCAAAGTCAAAATATGTAGCCTCCCAGTTGTTGATGAGGACAGGTCTCTTCTGGTGAAGATATCTGCTCCTTATCATGTGGCATCTGTAAAAATCATGAAGATTTCTAGTCATCTGTCCAAGTCCATCATGGCTGTATGTAAGCACAACCTCAGGCGCTGTAAACGTCTCTCCAGGCGTGAGCCACCACTCAAATCCCTCTGAATGTATGCCCATGACTGCGCGTATGGAATCAAACTGTGATTTCTCTATCTGTGCGATGAAGTTACCCGAGTACACAAAATGCATTCCATATACATCACCCGTAGTCTGATCTGTCCCCTTTGTCATCCATGCCATAAACGGATGGTCCTGGTGGGATGACTCACCACGGAGAGAGCTTACACTCTGCTTGCCATAAGCTATCGGGCGTCTCTCGATCTGTCTCTCCCTGGCCCATGAGCCATGAAGAGTAAGCATCTCAAAATCCTCGTCATCCATGTCTATACATGCAGAATATACCTTTGTGAGCCTGACATCCTTATCACCTGCATTTTTCACGCTCACACTTCTGGTTATAACATTCTCATCCTCAAACACAGAATATATCAGGTCAACATCAATGCCACATCCCCCATCCATCATATGGACAACGAGAGTCTGAACCTCCTCTTCTCCCGCAAATGATGCCGGAAGGCCACTAATCCCCGGTTTTCCATTTACAATATCGTAATCCACAAATTTCAGATCAACGGTTCTGCTGCCATTTGCGGTCTTTACTGCAATACAACTCTCCCTGTAGTCTCCTATTCCATTTCCGGAATACTCTGTCGGAAATGTATCCATAAATGAACATCTCTCCCTGTTATTCTTGGACGGAACAAAAGGAGCCTCACACGTTCTCAAAAACTGATCACATTTCTGCGGACGAATCTTCTGTCCATAATATATATGTCCGACAAACCCCTCTTCATCGACGATTCCGATCCGGTAACTCGTGTTTCTCGTATCAAGTTCAAATATTCTGTTTGCCTCATCATATCTTATGCTCATATGTATCTATAGTCTCCTCGTTTTATTTATGGGTATCACTCTCTGCTTATGTATTCAAGAAATTCAAGTGCAAGATCCATATTCTTGGCATTCTCACCAAATCCCACTGCAACATCCATTTCATACCAACCGGTATCCTTCACCCAGGAATTATCACCGATCTTTATTCCGACAGGTATCTTCTCACCCGTTTCAATAACCGTTGCATACACAAACGAATCTTTATACTTTTCTTTCAGTTCATCAGTCAGCACCTTATCAAGATCCTGCATATATCCGAACTCTCCAAAACTCATGACAAGGTCTGTGTCGGCAAAGAACACGTCCACCGCATTCGCCATGAATTTGTTCTGTATAAGCTGTAGACTATCCTGACTCATGGCATCATTCGGATCAGTTGATACGCCGATCCCTGTACTTATGCTGACATATTCCTTCTCCGCATCAAGGCCATTTTCACTGAGGAATTCCTCATAATATGCCTTGTCATTCGCCGCAGATTCCTGTTGTGTAGTGTTGACCGCAAGGATGTTGAGTGCAGCAGATTCCGCCGTAAAATGTTTTACGACAAGGAATACAACTATGCCAACAACAACAAGTGCAAATAGAGCCTTCGGGGCATAATACTCCAGTATGTATTCCCTTTTCTGCTGTTTGTTCATAAGACTGAGCTTCTGTTTCTCAGACATATGCTCATCCACATCCAAGACACTCTCCGGCTCTCGTTTCTCTTTTTCATCGGTTTTCTCATCGATGATATGTCCAGCGATACTTTTTACATTTTTCTTTTCTATTTCTTTTTCTATTTCTGGCATATGATCTCCTATACTACTCCTATCCGCGTTTGCCACACACTGCAGTTACTTTATACATTGTAACATTTTTTAGTTAATTTTTAAACAGATTTTTAGCATTTTTAACTATATTTTACTTTTACAAAAGGGACCTCAGCCTCAAAGCCGAGATCCCTCTTGTTCAGCGCATTGGCTGGAAAGTGCATTTACATGTTAAATTTTGTAGTATATGGAAGGAATGTTTTTATTTTTCGGCAGTAAATTCTGCCATACTTTGTGATTGTTTATTTAACAAGCTCCTGCACACATGCTTTCATCTCGTCTATCTTTGACATGGCATTTTTTAGGCTGTTTTCATTCACGCCAAAGTAGAATTTGATCTTTGGTTCGTTTCCGGAAGGCCTAACCGCGAACCACGCATTATTTTCCAGCTCATAGTACAGCACGTTCGACTTTGGAAGGCCCATGTGCTCCTCTTCGCCATCAAGCGGCTTGCGGATTCCGCTCACATAGTCCCTCATGCCGGTAACTTTGATACCTGCAAAGGTCGTAAGTGGATGGTTTCTGAAGTTCTCCATCATCTCCTTAATCTGTGCTGCACCATCTACACCCTTTAGAGTTATCCCAAACGCACCTTCAAAGTAATAGCCATATTTGCGGTAAACCTCTTCCATGGCATTACAGATGGTTTCTCCCTGCAGCTTATAAAATGCTGCTATTTCACATAAAATGACAACGGCTGCGCAGGCGTCCTTGTCACGAGTGTAGTCTCCTACCAAACATCCAAAGCTCTCCTCCATTCCGAAGATGAACTTGTATGTGTTGTTCTTCTCAAAGAGAAGTATCTGCTCACCTATGTACTTGAATCCGGTGAGTGTCTCTATATATTTCAGTTTGTAATTCTCTGCTATCGCCTTTGTAAGATTGGTGCTGACAACCGTGTTACAGATAGCTCCGTTTGCCGGCAGCTTGCCGACTGCCTTCTGCTCGCGGCATACATATTCTGCTATCAGGGCACCTGTCATATTGGCATTGAATCGGACATATGGATATGCCGGATCATCTGCAAATTCCGTGTCCTTCCAGATTCCCGTGCTGTCCTTGACGTATATTCCAAGTCTGTCTGCATCAGGATCTGTGGCCATGATAACGTCCGCATCAACCTTCTTTGCCAGTTCTATTCCCATGGCAAATGCTGATGGTTCCTCCGGATTTGGTGACTTGACTGTACTGAAGTCCCCGTCAGGAACAGTCTGCTCCTCTACAACATATACGTGCTTGAAGCCAAGTCTCTTGAGCACTTCCCTTACAGGTACATTTCCTGTTCCATGAAGTGGTGTGTATACTATCTTGATATCGTCTGCAACCTTCGGAATTATGTCGCCGTGGATGGTCTGCTTTATGAGCGCCTGATAATAGTTCTCATCAACACTTGCAGGAACCATACAGAACAGACCGTCTGCAACCGCCTTGTACTTGTCCATGGTCTTGACATCCTCGTATCTCTCTACATCCGCCACATGCTTCAGGATATCCTGATCCTGAGGGGATACGATCTGGCTGCCGTCCTCCCAGTACACCTTGTAGCCGTTGTACTCAGGTGGATTGTGGCTTGCTGTTACCACGATTCCGGCTATACATCCAAGCTCTCTCACTGCAAATGAAAGCTCCGGTGTAGGGCGGAGTGCATCAAACACATAAGTCTTTATGCCATTTGCATTGAGGCACAGAGCTGATGCCTCTGTGAACTCTGCTGACATATTTCGGCAGTCATGTGCAATTACTACACCTCTCTTAGCAGCCTCAGGGCCAACCTCAAGTATGTATTCTGCAAGGCCCTGTGTAGCCTTTGTAACTGTATATATATTCATTCTGTTGGTTCCAGCACCCATGATTCCGCGCATTCCGCCGGTTCCAAATTTCAGATTCTTGTAGAATCTGTCCTGGATCTCTTTGTCATCATCTGCGATACTTCTAAGCTCTTCCTTGGTCTTCTCATCAAAGCAGTCTGACTCAAGCCAGAACTTGTATTCGTCCATGTAACCCATCTTTTTTACCTCCACCTTGTAATTATTTTTAGTCGCTACCGCGATCTTCGAATCTATTTTCTGCTGACATTTATTTGCCAGCCATTTCGTTTCTTACCAGTCATCCCGTTTTACGAGAACATCGCCTTCACATTTACCGCAAGCCCGTCAAGCTGCTCTGCCGCATCCTCCTGTGAGTTTCCCTTTACCCCGAGATAGAACTTGATCTTCGGCTCTGTACCTGAAGGTCTCACAAGGAACCATGCGCCATCCGCAAGCTGATAATATATCATGTTGGACTTTGGAAGCACCGCCGCCTCGGACTTGCCTGTCGCTGCGTCTGTCTCTGTTCCAAGCTTGTAGTCGTAGATTTTCTCCACGCTGTAAGTTCCGACCTTCTGCACCGGATTATCTCTCAGCGTCTGTATCATTGACTGTATCTTTGCAGCACCCTCACGTCCGTCAAACTTCATGGTCTGAACCTTCTCTTTGTAGTAACCATATTCCTGCCACAATTCAACCATTCTGTCCCACAGAGTCATGCCACGGTTCTTGTAGTATGCCGCAGCCTCACAGAGAAGCATCAGCGTTCCAACCGAGTCCTTATCCCTTGCATATGTACCAGGCAGACATCCAAATGTATCTTCAAGCCCGAACACATAATTGTGTTCACCTGTCTGCTCATAAGCCCTCATTCTCGATGCTATATTCTTAAATCCGATCAGGTTGTTGCAGTCACAGAAGGTGTTGTACTTCTTACATATCTCCTTGACCATATTGGTGATTACAACCGTTGTGACTATCGCCGGATTATCTGGGAGTCTGCCACTCTGGGCTCTCTGCATCAGCACGTAATCACAGAGGATCGCACCGAACATATTTCCTGTAAATTCTTTATACTCATTATTCTTGCTGTCATATCCATACATTCCGAGTCTGTCAGCATCAGGGTCTGTGACAAGAATCAGCTCGCCGCCGACCTTCTTCGCCAGCTCAAGACTCAGGGCATACGCCTCTGCGCCCTCAGGATTTGGGGACTTTACAGTTGGGAAATTACCATCTTGAACAGCCTGTTCCTCAACGACATGTACATCCTTGAAACCAAGTTCGCTGAGAACTCTTGTAACAGGCTTAAGGCCTGTTCCGTGAAGCGGAGAATATACGATCTTCAGATCTCCCGCCTTCTGAATCTCCTCCGGATTCATGACAAGCTTGTGAAGCTCTCCTATATATGCGTCATCGATCTCCTGACCGATCACATTCAACAGTCCTGCATCTATTGCAGCGTCCTTGTCCATAGTCTTAACCATGGAGAAATCTTCTATATTGTTGACCTCTGCAATGATCTCCTTATCCTGAGGAGATACGATCTGGGCTCCATCATCCCAGTAAACCTTATATCCGTTGTATTCCTTTGGATTGTGGCTTGCCGTTATATTCACGCCGATATTGCAGTGCAGATGTCTCACTGCAAATGAAAGCTCCGGTGTCGGGCGGAGCGCATCAAACAGATACACCTTCACGCCATTTGCACACAGGCAGAGAGCAGTTTCAAGCGCATACAGCGAAGCATTGTTTCTGTTGTCAAATGCTATAGCTGCCGACGGCTCTGATATTCCGATCTTCGCCAGGTAGTTAGCAATTCCCTGTGTTGCCATGCGAACCGTGTAAATGTTCATGCGGTTCGTTCCCGCTCCCATCACGCCTCGAAGTCCACCTGTTCCAAACTCAAGGTTTGTGTAAAATCTATCTTCAATCTCCGCTTCATTATCCTTTATGTTTACGAGCTCCTGTTCCGTAACATCATCTACCTGATCGCTGCCAAGCCACATCTCGTATCTCTGCTTTGCGTCCATCTTCTACCCCTTTCCTGACCTCACAGGCCACACAGATTTTTCCTTTTTATCTATCCACAATTTATCTTCCGTTCATTTTATTAGGCTATTTTTAGCTAATTTATTGTTATTTGTATAATATATTAAGCAGTTTTTAAATTCAATATTTAATCTTGCAATTTATATCACTTTGTTGCGCAGATGTATATTGCAGCCGTTTTATTATGGTGGTATTAACTAAAAGAATTATATTTTCTGCAATTGACTTGTAATATAACCGACCTTTTTTATTCCTTTACAGAGGCCATTTGTGATCTGCTCAAGATCAACCTGAGCGTTGTAGCCGGATTTGTGTACAGCAAGATCACGGAGGCACAGAAGGATCAGAAGGAGCTCGTAGTCCAGGTGGCATCCAGGGATCTGAAGAGCCGAATGCCGGAGTATGAACTGATCAGGATCATCGGTATACTGATCGATAATGCGCTTGAATCGACCGCCCCATTTGGCACTGCATATCTGTACCTGGACAGCAGGCAGAACCAGATAGAAATAAGAACAAGAAACAAGGGTTCCGTCAAAACCAACGAATTCCGCCAGAATATGTTCTCACCGGGATATACCACCAAAACCGGAGACAGACATGGCCATGGTTACGGTCTCTACAACCTGAAAAAACTGACCGACAAGTACAATGGTAAAATATATCTCGACACGGTAAATACCGACCAGGGAGACTACATACAGTTCGACGTCATCGTATAATGACAGCAAAGCGCCGTCCGGTCACCAGACCAGACGGCGCTTTTTTGTATTTGCTATATATTATACTTATGCTACTCTGCCAGCTTGTTGAGCTTCTCAACAAGCGCTGTCTGGAGAGCTTCAAGCTTTGCATCTGCATCATCAAGGCTTGTTCCCTTGATTCCGTAGTACAGCTTGATCTTTGGCTCTGTTCCTGATGGACGTACACATGCCCATGCGCCATCCTCAAGGTCGTAGTAGAGAACGTTGGACTGTGGAAGTCCTGACTCTGTGACCTCTCCGGTGGCAAGATCTGTGATCGTGTTCTTCTCGTAATCACGAACCTTGAGAACCTTGAGCGTATCGATCTGAGTAAGTGACTCAGCTCTGAGTGAGGACATGATCTTGCGGATCTTCTCTGCTCCTGTAACACCCTTGAGCGTTATTGTGTAGAGGCCTTCCTTGTAATATCCGTACTTCTCATAGAGATCAAGCATGTGATCCCACAGAGTGATTCCCTGGCTCTTGCAGTATGCAGCAGCCTCGCAGAGACACATAACTGCAACCGGAGCATCCTTGTCTCTTGCGTATGTTCCAACGAGACATCCGTAGCTCTCCTCCATACCCATTACGAAATTGTATGAATTATTCTGCTCGAAGAACTTGATCTGCTCACCGATGAACTTGAAGCCTGTTAGAACCTCGATGAGGTTGACATTGTAATCTGCAGCCAGTGGATCAGCCATATTTGTGGTTACAATAGTCTTGACCATGGCCGGATTCTTTGGCATGAGACCGCATTTTGTTCTCTCTCTGAACTGGTATTCAGCGATTATAAGTCCTGACATATTTCCTGTAAATGGCATATACTTGCCTGTCTTTGTATCGAGTGCGTATATTCCAAGACGGTCTGCATCAGGATCTGTAGCAAGAACTATGTCCGCATTCTTCTCCTTTGCCAGCTTGAGGGCAAGCTCAAATGCCTTTGGATCCTCTGGGTTTGGATACTCAAGCGTTGTGAACTCAGGGTCTGGAAGCTCCTGCTCAGGAACAATGTATACGTTTTTGAAACCAAGCTCGGACAGGACTCTCTTTACAGGTACAAGACCGGTTCCGTGGAACGGTGTGTATACGATCTTGATGTTCTCTGACTGCTCCTTGATGATCTCAGGATGAATGATCTGCTTCTTGAGTTCCTCCATATACGCGTCATCTATCTCGGCACCTATGATAGTGAGAAGGCCCTTGTCAAGTGCCTCCTGCTTATCCATGGTCTTTACTGTATGGAAATCTGTTACAGCCTTAACCTCTGCGATGATCTCTCTGTCCTTTGGAGCTGTGATCTGCGCGCCATCCTCCCAGTATACCTTGTAACCGTTGTACTCTGGTGGATTGTGGCTGGCTGTTATAACTATACCTGCTGTACATCCAAGCTTTCTGACTGCATATGAAAGCTCAGGTGTAGGTCTGAGTGACTCAAAGAGATATGACTTGATTCCATTTGCACACAGGCAGAGAGCTGCTTCTGCTGCAAACTCTGGAGAATACTTTCTTGAATCGTATGCTATTGCCACGCCCTTGTCCTGCGCATTCTGCTTCACAATGAAGTTTGCAAGACCCTGTGTAGCCTTGCGGACGGTGTAGAAGTTCATTCTGTTGGTTCCCGCGCCTATCACACCTCTGAGTCCACCAGTTCCAAATACAAGATCACGATAGAATCTGTCCTCGATCTCAGCCTCATCATCGGCTATGGCTGCAAGCTCCTTCTTGGTGTCCTCATCGAAATAATCATCTGTCATCCAAAAATCATATGTGTCTCTGTAACTCATCTTTCTACTTCTCCTTCTTTTTTCTCATTTAGCATGCCCTTTTATGAACGTTCTGCTGTTTGAGCAATCACTGCTCAGCGCTTCCTATTTTCTCAGGAATTCTAGTGGATCTCCCTCAGCCAGAAAATGTGTCATGAGGTATGCTCCTCTGAGCGACACCTGTTCCTCTGACAGGATTCTTCTGACCTCACCTCGGTCTGCGAGTATGACCTGTATGTCCTCTGTGCTCTCCTTGCTGTCGAGATTTGGTGTTCCTGTAACTGTTCCAAATACAGCACTGCTCATCTCATCCGTAAATCCCGGACCCATATAGAATGGCCTTCTGTAGAGTTCTTCTCCGCCCTCATATACATCAAGGGTAAGCCCTGTCTCTTCCTTCATCTCCCTGACTGCTGCCTGCGCCGGAGTCTCATCTCCATCCACCAGTCCTGCAGGAAGTTCATATATATATGTATCGAGTGGGTATCTGTACTGCCTTATGAGCACCAGCTTCGGCTCATCTTCCAGCTTAACTCCATATATAACTATTCCTTCCGGTTTTATATCGTGGGTCTTTATCTTGATGTCGTTCTCTTTATTCCTTGAAGCAAAGTAATAATTGAAGTCTTTTCCAGCCGTGTCAACCGCATCTATATGATAGAGGTTGAGGAACGGATTGTCTGTGAGTTTTTGTACACCTTTGTATTTCTCTTTCACTTCATCACATCCCTTCTGTGTATTTTAATGTATTCAGCCGACCATACATTCGCAAAACCGCACGGTTCCCGTGCTCTTTCGCTGCTGCGCAGCTATTTTGCTCATTGTATGGGGCGGTGACTCTATTCGAGTCACCACAGGATAAGAACACCTGATTCTTACATGCAAGCATGTCGAATCCGCTGTTCTTATCATGCACGGCTGAATATTTACCTTTATTCAAAATTAGCATAGTTTTTACAATATATCCTGTCTCTTATACACATCTCCGAGCCCACGAGACCGAGGCTGATATCGTA
>ERZ1027087.873-NODE-873-length-12500-cov-5.135878_pt1 | contig 12500 bp, 7 predicted proteins | sample MGYA00519413_ERZ1027087 | MGnify/ENA primary metagenome ERZ1027087 (study PRJEB26926, sample SAMN06164438) | human gut metagenome | biome: ENVO:00009003; feature: ENVO:2100002; material: ENVO:00002003 | host: Homo sapiens | place: USA | collected 2012 ...
CGAGATCAGCCTCGGTCTCGTGGGCTCGGAGATGTGTATAAGAGACAGGCATAATAGAGAATGAGCTAATTCCATTTCCTCTTTATAAGGAAAGCACGTATAATGCTTATAGATGCGATGAAATTTCTGGTACAATATCTATTGATTATAAATTTGTAACTTGTCTTAATGGGTCAGATATTGTAATCGCAGATATCAGTACAATGAATGTAAATGCAATATATGAATTAGGGGCAAGGCATGCATTGAAACCAAGATCAACAATATTATTATGTGCAAAAGAGAAAGAAAAAGAGTTTAAATTTTTTGATATAGCATATGTTCCAATTATTTTTTATGAACATAATGGAACATTTTTAAAAGAAGATGTAATTTGTCAAACCAAAAAACAATTAAATAACTTTCTCGATTTTGCAATAAACGATGATACCAATGTCCCTGATAACCCTATATACCGTGCATTAAATGAAAATCATGTCTATGTTAATGATAAAGCGTCAAATAATACAATATATGAATTATATAAAAGCGCTCGTGCTTTATTAGATGATAATAATTTTGAGGATGCCTTGGTAATATTGAATAACTTATATGCTACAGATCCCTCGGAAGAAAATCTTCTTCTTTTGGTTTTGGCAAAATATAAAATTGCTGAAAAAAATAATAGTTGTAAAGCTTTGATAGAATGCATTAATCTTATTAAGCAAAATACAGATTTGGAAAATTCTACATCCGAATATTTATATGGCAGATTGGCGGCAATTTGTTTACGCGCTTATAATTTATCAGGTGATTCTGCCTACTACTATTCTGCATTGAAATATTACGGGATAGGTGCGTGTTTTTGTAAAAAGAATTTGTATTGTCCTCGCAACTATTGTGCATTGCTATTAAGAATATGTGAAATTACCGAAGACCAAAATGTAATAAGAGAATATTATTATACAGCCAAACATTTTGCAAAATTATATTTAAATATAAATGTAAATGTCAAGAACAATGGAAGTTATGATGAATACCTTTATTATAAATATAATGTAATTGATCTTAAAGCTATTATTGCCGATGAGTATACAGACACCGAAAAAATACTTGCTCGTATTCAAAATGACAATGATATTACAAAGCGCCAAAAAAGCACATTAATAGCAGGAATAAATACTCTCAAGCAAAGTATCGACAACATCAAGAAATATATATAAGAATTTATATTTTTTTTAAATTTAAAAACAGGTAATACTCCGTTACTTTCCCTATCCATACGGCAATTTGTTGTTCTACGGTTTTATCATCAAAAAAAGAATCAATAGATGACAATTTAAATTGATTTGTTTTAACACAGAACCTGCCGCCTTGGAGTATTCCTTCTTCTCGTACTCCTTCTTCGTTAATTACTAACAATGGAAGGTCGTTAAGCAATCCAATTGTTCCTTCAATATGACAAAAAGGACTTGTTAAGGCTTGACCTGACATATCTGTTTCGACTGGATAGTAAAATGCAGAATCTTTTCGACCTCCTTTTTTCTTACTGCCAGTTTCTATAAATATTTGCTTAAAACCGATAATAGCAATTCCGTAGCATTGCTTAATCATACCTTTTAGATAATTTATTGAATCTGTTAAATCATAATTATCAGCTTGTAGAGTTACCGTTTGAATATTATATTTTTCAAAGTGCTCTTGTAATTTCAATATGAAATATTGATGAGAATCAAGAAACGGATTAGGTCTACTTAAAAAAACCAATATTTTATCATCATGCATAATGCAATCCTCCTACAACATTCTTCCGTATATCTGACGGATAACTAAGAATTATCCGTCATTAACTACCATAAAATTCCTCGGATGTTTATTCACCAGAATATCCTTCTGCTTAGCGCTGGACACATGAGTATAGATTTCTGTTGTGCTGATAGAGCTATGTCCAAGCATTTTCTGAATATAACGAATGTCGACATCCTGCTCTAATAGAAGAGTGGCAAAAGAATGGCGAAACATATGGGGGGTAATATGCTGCTCTATTCCTGCAAGGTTGGCATAGCGGTTGATCATAAAGCGGACGGATTGGTCAGATAATTTATGTTTTTGCTTGTTAACAAAGAAGTATCCACAGTTAGAAATATCTTCTTTAAATGAATCTTGATATGCTTTTAAAGCAACGATGACTTCAGGGTTTCCAATCTGCAGGATACGTTCTTTTGCCCCTTTTCCATATATCAATACAGTATTATTCTCCAGATCAATATCTGACGGATGCAGGGAACATAATTCGGAAATACGCATTCCTGTAGCAAATAACAACTCGATCGTGGCAATATCCCGTAGACAACATCTCAATTGATAGGCAGAAACTGCTAAATTCTTCTGCTCATAGAGTACAGACAGGAACTTCTGGATGGAATAAAAAGGAATGGTTTTGGGGAGGAGTTTGGCTTCGCGGAAATGCACATCCAATTTGTCGAAAGGATTCTGCTCTAAAAACTCTGTATATTCCAGGTAGTGAAAAAAGGCTTTCAAGCTTGCAATTTTTCGCTTAACGGACTTGGGCTTGTACCGTTTATGCAACTCTGTAATATACAGATCCAATGTGTTTTTGGATAGAAAATCCAGAGAATTATCGCAAAATACCAGATACTGATTTAAGTCGATCCGATATGATTTCAGAGTCTTGAAATTCAGACGTTTTCGATATTCGCAATAGCTGAGATATTCTGTAATGAATTTGCTTAAAGTAATCATAAGTAAAACCTCCCATAATAGTCTTTGTTTTTCTCTTTTTTACCAATTATGAATGACAGTATCAGGCTTGTCTATTTGTTCATACGATAACGATGTTGGAAATACAGATTCTAAAATCACATTATTGTAATATTGGGGGCGGAATGATATGCTTTTTGTGTGTAGAACAGAAGTGGAAAATCACGTCTTATTCATAATAGAGAATATCTGGAGACTTGTAATAATGGCAAGGAGGATCGGCATGGACATTAAGATTCTGATGGCAAAAATGTTGTTCATGATTTTTGATATGCATGCAACGTTATCTGAGGATAAATACGAAAGTGTATTAACAACCCTTAGCCAGTCATTGGCAGAAGTAGTATATGGATATGTTACATCAGTTGGGAATACGCAGCCTTTCGGGGAAAAAGAAATCAATAAACAGTTTCAGGAGGTTATTCAAAAAGCCGTATTGGAAATGGGAAATCGTCTGAATGCATCCGGAATCCAAACGGTTTGGAAACAAAAGGAAGCCGTCTTGACTTATGAATTGCAGAATCTTGACTGGGAAAACATGAAAATTGACGAATGCAGAGACACGATAAAAAGAATCTTTACCGAGCAATCTGCATTTGATGTAAAAGAGTATAGCAAAAAAGAGTACTTGGCAGGAGCAGAACAGTTTTTCAAAGATTGGATCCGACAGTTAGGAGGGCAACCACAGGCATCCACAGAGATACTGGTGAAATCTGTATTAGATATTTATATGCGGATAGAAGAACTTACGGGAAAAAACCAGGAAAAACAGCCAAGACAATTGATTTCGAGAGAAACAAAAAGACCCAAGAGCTCTTTTCATAAAGAAAGCAGAAAAGGAGAATTGGATCAGTTGATCCAAATACTGCGGCAAAATGAAAAGATAGGTTTATTGAATGGAATTGGCGGAATTGGAAAGACAGAAATTTGTAAATATTTATTTCATTCCTGTTATGTAGAGGGTGTTATTGAAGGAATTGAATATATAGGATGGCTTACCTATCGTGGCAATCTGGTGCAGACATTTTATGAACAGGTTCTCTGCGAAAAGGACCAGGAGTCGCCGGAACGGGCATATTATGATACACTTGGATATTTACAATCTCTTGGGGATAAATTACTACTGTTTGTGGACAACGTAGATAACTTGATGGCAGAAGATCCGAAGCTGAAACAACTCTTTGACTTGAACTGCAAATTAGTGATTACCAGCAGAATACAGTTCGACAGTTTAAAATCAATCAATATCGGGGCTTTGGATGAGAAGTGGGCCAAAGAATTGTTTTACACTTTCTATTTAGGGGAGAAGAATGAAGATTGTTTTCATGAAATCTATAATTTAGCAAAAGGCCACCCACTGAGCATAGAGCTAATTGCCAAAACTGCTCAAAGTAGCAGATTTAACCTGGAAGAGATGGTTCAACAATTAAGAAGCACGGGATTTGAACTTCCAGAAATGAAAGAGAATGTTATATATGAAGAATATAATAAAATCCTAATTGAACATTTAAATCGCATTTTTTCATTGTCGAAGTTATCAAATACATACAAACAAATTCTTTATCGGCTGTCCCTGCTTCCGATAGAACCGATAAGCGTAGATGAATTAATACAATGGAAAGTAGGAAAAACGCAGGAGGAATTTGAAATTTTATTTCATAGAGGATGGATCTATTTGGAATGTGACGGAGTCGTGATGCATCCGGCTATTTCGGATGCAATTCATAGTAAATCCTCGAAAAGATATACTATTTATCAAAATATGTATGTGGCGATGAGAAATGAGCTGGAACTGTCAGGCTCAACAAGAGCACATGAAAAATATATGCGAATGCTAACATTCTATCATGTGGTAAAGCGTAGGGAATTCAAGAGACAGGAATATGCTGAACTTCTAAATCAAATTGCAGTCATCCTTAAGAATATGGGGGAAAGGGAAGAGGCAATACGATTACAGGAGAAGACCATCAAAATAAAGAAGCAATGTGGTTGCGGGAAGTCTACTCTGTTTACCGGATACAATAATCTTGCATTAGCATATGGAAGAGCAGACCTGCGAAAAAATCTGATTTATTGTGAAAAAGCGGAAAAAATCGGACGAGAGCTTTTTAAAGAAGATCCTGAGGAATATGCCTTAAAGTTTGCCACGACGTTGAATAACTTATCCTTGTCTTATTTGAATAACGGCGATTTGGAAAAAGCAGAAGCAACACAGAATGAGAGTATTTCCATTAAAACAGAATATCGGGGCGAAGATTGCATTGAACTGGCACAATCATATAATAATATGGCTATCGTGAAAAAAAGACAGAATGAATATGATGAGGCATACAGATATCAGAAGAAATCCATTGCCATCAAGGATGCGCCGGATTATGCGACTCATTTATATAATATGGCAGGAATGGAAAATGCCAGGGGAAATAATGAGCAAGCAGTATATTATATAGAAATGGCAATAGAACTTTGGGAGGTAGACTCTGAATTTTATTATTATAAGCTTATGGAAGCGTATGAACGCGATTTGCAACTGTTGAACAGGGACACACTGACAAACTCCGTAAAAATTCAACAGGTAGTACGAAAAATTCAACAGTTGCAAAGAGAAAAAAGCAAGTAGCAGGCAAAAGCAGCTGGAAACAATCAGACTAAGGATTTCCTTAATTCCCGGATGGATTTCAGATAATCTTCTGCCTCGCCGGTTCCACACTTTAGAGCGCTGACTTCTGCCAGATCAAGGTGTGCAAGAGCCTCAGACAAATAACGGGGAGCATTGCACTGCCGGTAGGCTGCCAAACGGACGATGGCCGACTGATAGTAATTTTTATAGGAATCAGTTACTTCATCCCGTTTTTGATCCAACGCTATGCATGCATCGATTTTTTCAATGGCTTTTTTATAATTTCCCAGATAACCATAGTTTTGTGAGGCTATGTAATATAGTTCTGACAGATCCTTTTTATAGGCATTGCTGTGACTCCAGGGTTGACACTGCAATAGACGAATAGCTTTGTTGATGAGGTTTTTAGCCTGCTTTAAATTTTCATTATCCGGTTGCGGAATGACTTCTTCCAGAGCAGATGCAGTGGGAGACTGGCTGCTTTCACAGAAGATGGATCCCAAGATCTGAGCCTTTAATTGATAATCATTGACTAACAGGCTTGCATTCGGCCTCGTGATAGAGAGGGCAATGTCTATGTAATCAAGAGCGGAAGAATAATTATTCATGGTCCAATGGATATAAGCCATGTTATGGTATTCCAGGGCTTGATAATTGGGATTTACATAAGCCTGTTGCTGAAGCAGATAGTTAACTTTTTCCGACCAGACAGATATCTGCTCTTGAACCATATCCGGCTGTAGTAATAATCTTTCGGATTTATCACTGAAAAAGGAATAAATAGACATTCCGGTAATATAAGTATCAATTTTATTATCAATGGTTGCCTGTTCGGAAGCGGACTCTAAATAAGTAATCGCAGAGTCAATATAGTCCAAAGAACGTTCATCTCCGAGATCATCGTACATATCTGCAATCTGCTGGCAATAAGAGGCTTTGGAATAGTCATCGGCATCTCGATCCAACAGAATCTTCATTACATCTATAGCATCCTCCAGCCGGATTAAATCACTGAAGGTGTCAGCAACGGCAAAAATCTCTTTTTCTTCGTACCGCTGAGGCTGTGAGCGGAGAGATTTTTTCCAGGATGCGATAATGTCGTCCCAACAGTCGGCTAAATCGGAGGCATTTTCACTGGTAAAATCTAAAGATGAATTGGAAGATATCAACCACCAGTTATGGATGTCTGAAAGCAATTCTACAAGAGATGACCGTTCTTGTAATTGAACCAGTTGCCAACATATTTCAACAGCTCCTCTGTCACTGCCTGATTCTTTGAAATGCTCAATCAACTGTTTCCGATAGTGAATCACTTCTGCCGGTTCCATGTCTGAGATCAGATGAGTACAAATGACAGAAGGAATCGTATATAGATCTTCTGTCTGAATCGTGACAAAGTACAGCTGATATAAAATATCTGCAGGTCCATTGGTGAGAGCACACAATTCGTCTCGCGACAAGCCTCTTTCTGTAAGAGCTAATAGAGTAATGCTTTGCCGGACTTCTGCTGGATTAAAATGCTGCTGCAAATACAATTGCGTAGAGCAAAATATACCATATAAGGAATCAAAATTACGGAGATAATCTTCTATATTGAAACAGGAATCTGCATTTTTAGGAGTTCTGGGCTGATATTTCATAATTCTTAAAAATTGCTGAAGCCCCTCACCAATCTGCCTGAGTGACCAAGAGGAAGAAACATTTTCTATAATATTTTTTATGTTTGGATATTCCAGACTTTTTCCCTCACATGTAAAAATTTCTTGAATCAGCTGGCTTTTACGAACAGGAGATAAATTTTTCACAATGGTATGTTTGGCTGGCAGATATTTTTTAAGTGCGTTATTGGATGTAATAATAACTTTAACAGAAGGATCAGTTTTCGTGATTAACCATCCGACATCCATAGCTTCTTCCAAATGATCTATGCCGTCCAGGATAAATATCTGTTTGATAGGGTGTGGAATTGTGACAACATTATAAAAAGCTTCGGTGGCATCCGATTGATAAAAGAATTCCTTATGCGGTTCCTGAGAAAGAAGATCTATCAGAACCGTTGAAAGAAGAGCAGGACCCTCCTCATGAAACCAGCAATGGACAGATATATCGGTACGCTGAATGTTTTGGTTGACCCATTCAGCAAGGCACATAGATTTCCCGCAGTTAGGATTACCCGATAAAATAAAAGTGCAGTCAGAAGAGCTGTCAACATACTCGGAAATAGCAGTGAGAGCATCGGACTGGACGATGTTATATCGCAATTTTTTTGCAAGATATTGCAATTGGGAGGCGGACAATGTGTGATTCTCGTGAAGAGAAAAGGATATCGGCTGAAAACCACTGTATTGGATAAACTTTTGAAGAGCTATTGTTGTTAATGAGGAAGGCGCGTCGAAACAGATAATGTCAGCATTTCGTATAGTTAGGGCAGAAAGAAGCCGTGTCAGCCGGACATCCTGTGTACATCCGCTACGGACCAGAAAACACATGCTGTGAGGAAGATATAAACAGGCAGTTAAAATTTCCAGTTCCAAAAAGCTGATCATAGGATCAGAAGCTGCCTCAGGCATTAGAGAAATGCGAAAATCAGAAAATTCTTTTGGAATTCGCTCTATACTGATAGGATAACCGTAACGATCACCTAAAATACACATGAACAGATCAGCTTTTTTGACATGGGAAATACAGACATCCATGATCTCTTCAGCAGTCAGACCATCCGGGATTCCATACTCAAAATCAGTGATAAAAGTAGCGGTTCCATAACAACCGCTGCATTCATTAAAACGTGCAACGAGATCTCCGCGAAAGAGTTCCCGGTTCTTTTGCATATCGGGATCAAAACATGAGGACAAAAAAATCTGATATTTTATCATTGTTGTTCACCACTCCGAACATAATAATGTCTTTTCATCCATGAAGTAATGCCATCCAGACCCGGAAATAAAATTCTTTCGTTTATGTTCATCTGGTCCAGCATGTCGCGGATCCGCCATTTCAAGTCGGTGGAAATAATGTATTTTACAGTGTTCTGTGTTTCATCTAAGAAAGTCTCAATTCCGGTATCGTCCTGCAGATTTTCAATTCTGGAAGGAATGATAGAAAAATAGGAATATTGTCCAATGATTCTCTGATCAATGGAAGGAGGCTCTAAAAAAACCATAGAGGCAGTACCCATATCGGAATCATATCTGTTTAAGATATCATAGGTATTTCCGCCCCGGGTTAAAGAATCCATCATATCTACAGTCATCAGAAAGGCACTTTCGTTTTTTAAGGTAGTTTGATAATTTTTTGGAAGCCGCTTGTTCATTTCCAGAATATCTATTTGCCAGAGAACGGCATCGTTCTTGCTCATATCGTCCAGATTTTCACCGCTGGTGGCAAAATGTAAGGCAATTAAAACAGAATAAGTCCAATCCAGTAATCTGGAAGGAAGTCCATGGTGCTGTCCTACAATCATCTGACGCCATATGGAAGTTTTTAGGGCGGGATCCTCTAAAGCAGCGTATTTAACAAAATTACGCAGTATAGCCAATTCAATATCATTCTTCTTTTCTTTGCAATTTCTTCGTAGACTGGTCACCAGATGATAATTGGAATTAGGCAGTCCACGGTACAAATAAGGAGATCGATTGCGCATAAGTGTGCTCTGGTATTGCTGATCCCAAATGATTTTGCTAATTTGTTCCAGGGTAGTTATCTGTTCAACACGAATGGCCATAAGTATGCCTCCTATCTTTTGCAGTGAATTGTGACTGTAGTGTACTAATTCCTCTCAAGAAAGCTGGATTTGATAATGTGGTTTTATGTATATGTTACCATGGTTTTTCACCCAAGGCAATTATGGATTCTTCTTTCAGCCTGTTGCCATTTGCAGCAGCTGTTTTCTTAAGAATTTGTAGAACGGCAAAGAAAAGCTTGTACTTATGACTCAAATTGATTACAATAGAAAAGAGTATGCAATAAGATATGGTCTTATTAAAAAGCAGAAAATGAGGATATCAATATGCAACTTACAATAAAGGATAAAACATTGAATATATGGTCAAAGAAGCGGATATTATATACCATCTGCTTTTTCATGTTCTGTGTAATTGACCAGAGAACCAAGACGGGTTCCGGGCTGGATGGAATCATAGAGATGTTTCGGGATATGGCCGGAGTGCTCATGGCCGTTATTATTATGTCACACTATAAATGGGAAGAATTTATGGCATATAAGATTCCGTATGCTGTCTGGACAGGAATAGGTCTGGTGGCGGGGGCATTGTTTGTGGTATTGGGACAGCCTCTTGCATATTTCATGAACGAACGTGTGATGGTCAGTCTGGATGTTTTTCTCTTTGGCTATGTGGTGATCCATACGTTTATCAGTGTAGTGAAAGAAAAGAAGTATCCGAAACTGAACAGGGGAATGTTCGGGCTGTGGGTAGTCATGATGCTTCTGATGATCTTTTCCAGAAGCGATTATGTATGGCCATTTTGCTATTTTATTATGTTCGGATGTTTCTACCTTACAGATTTTACGGAAGAGGAGCAGGAGGACTTGTATCAGGGAATCATGAACGGAGTCATCTTCGCTTTTTTTGCGTTCCAGGCATTCTGCTGTGTGTTCCGGCCGTATGATCAGATAAGATATACTGGAATCTATAATAACTGCAACCTGAATGGTCTGTTTTATCTGGTTGTGTTGGCAGCAGTGTTTGGAAAAATACTGTATGTGACGAAAGAAAACAAACATAAATTCTGGAGAGTGTATTACTGGCTTGGAGCAGGAGTAGTGTACTCGTTTATTTTTATGACGATTGGAAGAACTGTATGGCTGGTATCCTTTATACTCGGTTTGTTATTCCTTGGATTTTATCAGGGAGTGAAAAAGAAAAAACATTATTTTAGAAACGGGTTACTTCTGATGCTGTGCATATGTATGATGTTTCCGGTGACGTTTGGGATGACAAGGTATTTGCCTCCGTTGTTCCATCATCCGGTATGGTTTTGGGGAGAATGGAGTGAGCAAAAAGTGCATTCTTGGGATGCGTGGAATTCGGAAAAATATGTAGAACTTGGTGAAGTACTAGGCAATGCAATAGGGAGAACAACAGAAATATCTGGAAAAATATTTGGGCAATCACCTTTTTACATAAGAGCATTGGCTGCAGAAAGCAATACTCAAAAGGAGGTGCTACTGTCTACCTATGAAGAATATTCGGATCCCTTTCTTGTGAGAAAAACAATATATACACAATATCTTTTGAAATTAAATCTAATGGGTCATACTAAAAGTGACCAAGGATTCCAACTTACATCGGATAGCTGGGTTGGACATGCACACAATATATATTTACAATATGCTACAGATTTTGGCAGTATAATGATAATATGTTTCATGACATTTTGCATGTTATCGGTTTCGCATCTGGTGAGAAAATATCAGAGTACTAAAAACCTAAAATATTTAGAACTGCTTTTAATGATGCTGATTCCATTACTGTTTGGGGTATTGGAATATTCATGGGGAAGTGGATCGGTTACAATTATAATGTTATTCTTTTGTTGGCAAACGGTTTTGAGTAATGCTGCCTAAAAATGATTTGCTTGTTACTTAAATAAATAATATACGAAGGGCTTAGATTTAGATTATGAAAGGAAATATTAATTTTCTAAAAATCCCAGTAAATAGAATAATTGCACTAGTTTTAATGGATATTATGTCCATTGTGGTTGCTTCCTTTGTGGCAATATATATTCGCTTTGACTTTAAATTTAATGGCATACCGGGAGAATATTTAATAAAATTTGAACATATTCTTCCATATAATATTTTACTTACGTTACTTTTCTTTACAATATGGAAGTTATATAAGAGTGTCTGGCGATATGCAAGCGCTACTGAGCTAATTAACATTGTATTTGCAACTACGTGCGCATCTGTAGCACAGACGGTACTTTGTCGTGTGATAAATGAAGGAATGCCCCGCAGTTATTATGTATTATATTGGTTTTTACTTTTTGGCATGACGTGCTTAATTCGCTTTAGCTACAGGATTTTAAGACTAATCAATTCAAAACGGTCAGAGATTAGACTAAAAAAGAATGGCAACAATGTCATGCTTATTGGTGCTGGAGCAGCTGCTAATGTTATTTTAAAAGAAATAGAAACTAGCCATTATCTTAATCTTAATGTAAAATGTATCATTGATGACAATCCGGGATGCCATGGAAAGTTTTTGCGTGGTGTTCCTATTGTTGGTGGAAGAGACAAGATCATGGATGCAGTAGGACAGTATAATGTGGATGAAATCATTTTAGCCATTCCCTCTGCAAATACACAGGTTAAGAAAGAATTGCTTGATATTTGTAAGGAAACGGGTTGTAAGATGCGGACCCTTCCTGGTATGTACCAACTGATCAACGGGGATGTATCTGTAGCAAAGTTAAAAGAAGTTGAGATTGAAGATCTTTTGGGAAGAGAACCTATTCAGATCAACACCGAAGAAGTACTGAATTATGTGAAGGATAAAGTAGTGCTGGTTACCGGCGGCGGAGGTTCCATCGGAAGTGAATTGTGTAGGCAGATTGCCAGTCATCAGCCGAAACAACTAATTATTGTAGATATTTATGAAAACAATGCATATGAGATTCAGCAGGAACTGATTCGAAAGTATCCCAAACTGAATTTGCCTGTACTGATTGCATCCGTACGAAATACAGAGCGAATTGACTCTATCTTCAAAAAATACCGTCCGAATATTGTCTACCATGCGGCAGCACATAAACATGTGCCTCTTATGGAGGTGAGTCCAAATGAAGCAATTAAAAACAATGTATTTGGTACATATCGTACAGCCCAGGCAGCGGATAAATACGGTGTGGAAAAATTCGTACTGATATCAACGGATAAGGCTGTGAACCCCACCAATGTCATGGGGGCATCCAAGAGAATGTGCGAAATGGTCATTCAAATGATGAACCGCCAGTCAAAGACCAACTTTGTGGCCGTTCGGTTTGGCAATGTGTTAGGCAGTAACGGAAGCGTAATTCCCCTCTTTAAGAAACAGATTGCAGAGGGTGGACCGGTTACGGTTACAGATCCCAATATTATTCGATATTTCATGAC
>ERZ1027087.876-NODE-876-length-12469-cov-6.003947_pt1 | contig 12469 bp, 18 predicted proteins | sample MGYA00519413_ERZ1027087 | MGnify/ENA primary metagenome ERZ1027087 (study PRJEB26926, sample SAMN06164438) | human gut metagenome | biome: ENVO:00009003; feature: ENVO:2100002; material: ENVO:00002003 | host: Homo sapiens | place: USA | collected 2012 ...
CTTCTAGCTTCGTCGGCAGCGTCAGATGTGTATAAGAGACAGGTCAAGGAGTGTCCATGTTTCAATGCTGAGACTATTTTGCAGGAAACGCCCGTCAATCCGGACTATTTTATATAAAAAATGTTATCAAATGAACAATGTCTGTGTATCATTGTTACTTTTGTAATGATTTCAATTTAATTAAAAAATACGATTATGATTACTGAAAAATTACAAAATGCAATTAACGAGCAGATTACAGCTGAAATGTGGTCGGCTAACATGTATTTGGCTATGTCTTTCTATATGGAGAAAGAAGGATATTGTGGTATGGCACATTGGTTGAAAAAACAGTGGGCAGAAGAGAACGAACATGCCTGTGCATTGGCTGATTACGTAATCAAACGTGGCGGTAAAGCCAAAGTTGATAAGCTGGATGTAGTTCCCAACGATTTCGGTACTCCGCTGGAAGTATTTGAACAGGTGTACAAACACGAACGCCGTGTATCCGAAATGATCGACAAGTTGGTGGATGTGGCTGCTGCCGAAAAAGATAAAGCAACGCAGGACTTCCTGTGGGGATTTGTACGCGAACAGGTAGAAGAAGAGGCTACGGCTGCAGGCATCGTTGATATGATTAAGAAAGCCGGTGCTACGGGTATCTTCTTTGTAGATGTGAAATTGGGCGAACGTTAATAGTCTTTTTGATATAGAATTGCCAAGCAGGGAAGCTGTCTGAAAAAATCAGATAGCTTCTTTTTTTGTTTTCTTGGGATTATGCATATTTTATTCTACCTTTGTTGCACTTATGGATCAGATAGTTGAATAATGAAGTATACATTTCTGTCTATATATGCATGGCTTTTTCTGTTTTTTTTCGTTTTGAACAGCTGTTCGGACCGGGAGGAGCGGCGAATTTTAATCGTGCATTCTTACGAGGAAAGTTATGTCGGCTATCCTGATTTCAACCGCTTGATAGATAAAGAATTCAGAAGAAACGGGGTTGATGCGGATATTCGTATCGTATATCTGGACTGTGAGGCTTTCCAGGAAGAACCGGAGTTGGAGTACATGTATCATCTGCTCGATTCGGTTTCTGATGGTTGGAGACCTGAAATAATTCTGGTGAATGATGATCAGGCTGCCTATTCACTGTTCAAGTGTTGTCATCCTTTGGTGACAGAAATTCCGGTGGTTTTTGGTGGAGTGAACTATCCTAATTGGGAATTATTGAAAGAGTATCCTAATGTGACGGGCTTTCATGACCGGATAGATCTGATGAAGAATATACGCCTGGGAGCAAAGTTATTTGGTGAAGATGTGGAGTTGTTTACAGTGCTTGATTCTACATATATCGACCGGCAGATACGGGCAGATATAGAAAATCAACTGAAAGATGAAAAAGTGACCTGTATGGTCGGCTATTCGGGAACTCCCCGTGAAAAGAGGCTGCATTATCCCCATAAAGAGGGATATGCCCGTTTTTCCAGTCTGTCGGTACGAATTGGAAAGAAACAGGAAACTGCAAACTTTATCTGGACTTTAAGTAAGTATTCCATAGGAATGTGCTACCTCCAGATGAAACGCGACTATACATCGGTTAATATTGGAAATATATGTGCAAGTCCCAGTCTCACTGCGATTAATGAGGCATTCGGCTATAACGAAAAATTGCTTGGTGGATATATCACGACATTCCCGATTCTGGCTGAAGAGGAAGTGAGTGCTGTCATACGTATTTTGCATGGTGAGAAGCCTTCGGATATCCCCATTAGGGAGAGCCGTAAGAAATATGTGGTAGACTGGAACGTGATGCAGCAACGGGGCATTTCCAAAGAGAGTATTCCGGCGGAATGTACGATTATAAATATTCCTTTCCGGGAAGAATATCCGGTAGCATGGGGAACCGGTGTTGTGTTGATTATCATTCTGCTTTCCACGTTGTTTGTCTGGCTCTTCTTCCTTTATCGCCGCGAACAAGGACGGAAGAGACGTGCCCTTTATGAACTGGAAAGTGAAAAGGAAACATTGGCGTTGGCTATTGAAGGTAGCGACACCTTTGCCTGGAAGCTGGAAAATGACCATTTCGTATTTGAAAAGGAATTCTGGATATCACAGAAAATGAGTGCTAAATCACTTGGTTTTGAGGAACTCTTGTCGTTTATGCATCCCGATCATTGGGATGAGGTGAGAGGGTACTGGAAAAACATTTCTAAGGCAGGCAAAGTGGTTTCTCAGGTGCGTTGTGACTTTAATGAAAAAGGCTATCAGTGGTGGGAGTTTCGTTATAAGACGATACAGCTTCCCGGTGGAGGATATAAAGCTGCCGGTCTGTTGCTGAATATACAGGCGATTAAAGATCGTGAGCAGGAATTGGAAGAAGCAAGACTACTGGCTGAAAAGGCTGAATTAAAGCAGTCTTTCCTGGCAAATATGAGCCATGAGATTCGTACGCCGCTGAATGCAATTGTGGGCTTCTCCAATATATTGGCGCTTGATGATGATGTGAGTCCGGAGGAACGTTTGGAATACATCGGCAGTATTAATAAGAATAGTGATTTGTTGCTGAAACTAATCAATGATATTTTGGAACTTTCGCGCATCGAGTCCGGATATATGTCATTTGAATACGAGAAGTGTTTGGTTTCAGAATTGGTCGATAGTATTTATATGACTCACCAGATGCTGATTCCCGAACAATTGGAATTCATCAAAGAGTTGGATGCGGTGCAGGTGGAAGTGACGGTTGACAAGGGGCGCTTGACGCAGGTGATCACTAATTTCCTGAATAATGCTTCTAAGTTTACTAAAACCGGATATATCAAGTTGGGATACCGTTATCTTTCTGAATCGGACCGAGTGGCTATCTATGTGGAAGATACCGGAAGAGGCATTGAACTCTCAGAACAGAAAATGATCTTTAGTCGCTTCTATAAACAGGATGAGTTTTCGCAAGGAGCCGGCTTGGGACTTTCCATCTGCCAGGTGATTGTAGAAAAATTGCGGGGCAAAATCGAACTGTGGTCGGAACCGGGGAAAGGAAGCAGGTTTACGGTGGTGCTGCCGGGAGTAAAAGCTACAAGCTACAAGTGACGAGTTGCAAGTTCCTTTCGGTGTGGTAGTCTGGCGAATAATTATTCGCTTACGAATACAGCGCAGCAACTTGTAACTCGTCACTTGTAGCCTGTAGCTTATCGCGCTTTAGCGCGATAATACTCCAAGTTCTTTTCCTACCTTGATGAATGCATCTATACACTTGTCCAGATGTTCTCTTTCGTGTCCGGCGGAGATTTGTACACGGATGCGTGCCTGGTCTTTCGGAACCACGGGATAATAGAATCCGGTGACGTAAATGCCTTCTTCTTGCATACGGGCGGCGTAAATCTGCGAAAGTTTGGCATCATACAGCATCACGGCGCAGATAGCACTTTGTGTAGGCTTGATGTCAAATCCGGCGGCAGTCATTTTCTCGCGGAAGTAATTAACGTTTTCTACTAATTTGTCATGCAGGGCATTGCTTTCTCTCAGCATATTGAAGACTTCGATACTTGCACCGATCACGGCAGGAGCAACAGAATTGGAGAACAGATACGGGCGGCTGCGTTGGCGCAGCAGGTCGATAATCTCTTTGCGTCCGGTGGTGAATCCGCCCATGGCTCCGCCAAAAGCCTTGCCCAGTGTACCGGTGTAAATATCCACACGTCCGTAAGTTTTGAATAGCTCGCTCACACCGTGGCCTGTAGGACCTACTACACCGGCAGAGTGAGATTCGTCTACCATGACCAGAGCGTCATACTTTTCTGCTAGGTCACAGATCTGATCCATCGGAGCTACATTACCGTCCATGGAGAATACACCGTCTGTTACGACAATGCGGAAACGCTGGGCCTGTGCTTCTTGCAGGCACTTCTCCAGTTCGGCCATGTCGGCATTGGCATAGCGGTAACGTTTGGCCTTGCACAGGCGTACACCGTCAATGATGGAGGCGTGGTTCAGGGAATCGGAGATGATAGCATCTTCCTCGCTGAATAGAGGTTCGAACACTCCGCCGTTGGCATCGAAACAAGCAGCATAGAGGATGGTGTCTTCGGTTTTGAAATAGTCGGAGATAGCAGCTTCCAGTTCTTTGTGGATGTCTTGTGTTCCGCAGATGAAACGTACGGAAGACATGCCGTAGCCACGGTGATCCATCATCTTTTGGGCGGCGGCAATCAGTCGCGGATGGTTGGACAAACCCAGGTAATTGTTAGCGCAGAAATTCAGTACTTCCTTCCCTTTTACGGTGATGGCGGCTTGTTGCGCACTCTCGATCAGGCGCTCTTCTTTGTAGAGTCCGGCCTCTTTGATTTCAGCAAGCGTATTGCTGAGGTGTTCTTTCATTTTCCCGTACATAGCTTTATAAATTAAAAGTTTGTCATCTTATTACTAAACGATACAAAGGACACGATTTTTCTTCAAATAAACAATAGCTTAATGATAGAAAAATCAATATCTTTTTGAATATCAGTATAGTTTGAGGCTGTTGAAAAACCTTCCGACAATAAATCGGAAATAAACTCTATTATGTGCTATCAAGATTTGTCTGTTTCATAAATCGTATGTTATAAGTTCTTATATTTGTGCATCACTAAAATGCTTATAATTATGATATCCGAGACTAAAGTAAATTTAGGAGCTAAGTCCTCTATTAAGCAAAATTATGTAAAAGACATCCAAGGCTCTATTGAAAAGTTACGGCAAATGGCGGAACTTATGCTTGATGGACGTGTGATCATGTCAGTTTCTGCTAAAAAAGATATTCAGAAAGCAGATACCACTCTTTACGCTGCATATTTAATTCAGGTTATTTCTATACTTGAATATCTATTCCCGTCAGAGTAATAGAGATGATACGCTAAAGATAGCTTTCGCAATTTCTACTACATTCGATGCACTCTCAAGCGCTGGGTTGGCTTTTTTGAAGAATTCTTGAAGCTTGCTTTTTTCTTCTTCATCTAAATTTTGGTAGATGAGTTCAATATTTCTTTTGAATAAGTCCAGCTCAGCACTGAAACCACCTTTCTCTTTTAGTATGTGTAATCCGTCTTTTATCAGATAATCGTCATAACCAATTTTCTTTAATAAGCCTCTCTCAACAAGACCTTCTATTATAATTTCAAATTGTTGTTCGCTGATTGGCGGATTAGGTATATCTTCATATTCAAAATGAACTTCTTTATTTCCTTTTGAGGCTTTAAGAATGCTATTGATTATATCATCCCTATGTTCTGACGTGATGAATTCAGGATATTCTCTTTCATCCTCTGGGTCTGCTGTTCTATAATTGCGCATATACAATTAGTTTTATGAGTTGTTTTTAGGTATTCTATGTATTAAAACTTAGCCCCAGGGCTTATGAATAGTTCCTTTGGATAATTAGTTCCACTTGGTTCGGGGAATTCTTTATCTTTTCCTTTTAATGTCATTTTCCCATCTGTGACCTTGTATTGGATATTGATTCCATCTTTTGTTGTTAATGTTAATATCGGTGGATTATATTGATAAGTACCTTCGGAGTTATATATATATAATAAGCCCTCACCTGTTTCTATATTTTCTAAAAACTTTTCGTCATAATACGACATAATGAACTCGTACTCATAAAAAAGGGTTATGAATCCAGTTTTTTCAAAATGTGCAATATCCTCCCAATCTATATTTTCAATAGATTGCCATTGAGTCCTTGATATTGTTGATGGACTGTTTTCGGTATCATCTTTGGAACATCCTGCTACAAAGAATGAAAGAATTGCAATAATTAGTAGTTGTTTCATTTGGTATGTAAATTTAAGATTATCGAATATTGCGTTCGTTTTTCAGCATTGTTAGCTCGCCGTTTAGTTTGCGAACCTTGTCTTCATATACTTGAATTGTTTTTGCCTGTTCATTGATTGTTCCTTGCAATGTGGTGATGGTGTCAACAAGCCGTTCAATGCGTTCTATATTTTTAGACTCATTATTTAAATCAGAAATTAACATAGGACCAACTCCTTCTACCAACCATTTTGTGTTGATGTCGCTATACTGCGATGATATTCTATAGACTAATTCAAAATCAATTGTATTACTCTTTTTATTGCAGTACTTATTTAAAGTTGAATAGCTGAATCCTATATTTATTGATAAAGATCGCTGTGTGAGCGATTTATATTTCATTAGTTGCTCGATTCTGTCAATGAATCCGTTGTTAATCTCATCTTTCACCATATTCATAACAATTAGTAAAAAGTTAAAAATAGCTATATTGCGATATTAAAAAGGGTTTTACGTTTGTTTATATCGCAATATTGCGATATATTTGCATCATCAATCAATCAATACTCCAAATATAGAGATAAAGATTGATTTTTCAAAGGAATGTTTCACTTAAAATAAACGCTAAAATGAAAAAGTACAATTTATCAGAAATTATGAAAACAGCTCACAATCTTTATAAGACTGGTAAATATACTTGGGCTGAGTCTTTGAAAAAGTCTTGGAAAATGGCAAAGTTTAGAATTTCTACAAGAATAGGAGCTTTGCAAATCAAACAAGAGATGGAAGCCGATAAGGATGCTGAGAGAAAGCGATTGCAAGAGATAAACGCTCAATATAGAGATGTCATTCCTGCAAAGAGAAGTCGCTATGACAGTTTAGATATTCCTGCATCTGCGTATTACAATCCAAACAGTACCGGAAGGTTTGGAGCCCACTACGTAGGTGACTAAATAAGAGTAATTCGCAAGAAGGTATTTCTCTTACCGGGCAAAAGAAGCTGGGGCATCACATAGAAACGCGTATATGCGAAGCCAACCGTCCGGGCGAATACTCTCCATTTGAAAGTCAAACCAAAAACTATAAAGCCGGGATTTCCCGGCACCCAGTCCGGCCTTTGAGCCTGCCATTGTGCCTGCCATTGAACCTGCCATTGAATGGAGACTGGGAACTATAAGAGAAGAGTTCTATGACTTATTGGCAAATGCAGTTTTGGAAGTTGATGCGAGCTGAAAGGGACGACTGATGTAGGCAAACTTCCCAACGACATAATGCTGTGAGGAAGGGTCAAACTCATGTCGTTGTAAAAATAATCAGTTAGACAATTTATTGTCGGTAAATCGTGGAATTTACTTTGCATATATAGGTGTCATAGCTCAGTCGGTAGAGCGGAGGACTGAAAATCCTTGTGCCCTGGTTCGATTCCAGGTGGCACCACTAATTTTTTAAACTGGAGCTTATGCACGTTTATAAGGACATTGAAACAAGGGATTTATTGAAATTGATCCCTATTGAAGACGTGATTGAGTATCACGGAATATACAATCTCATTTCTGAGTATGGTATTGATGTAACACTTGACCGGATAGGTGAGGAAGAGATTCTGAAGTATATTGAGGCGAGAGGGTTGCTTGATACAATTAAGAAAGTAACTAATAAATAGTAAAGTATGGAATGGAGTAAAGAGACAACTATGGGGGCCATCCGTAATATGGAGAAGGGCGAAAAGAAAGTGTTTCCTATTTCTAAAAGGTCGTATATCCTTAATCTTACATCATATAGGCTCAAAGAAAAAGAGCCTAATAAGAAATGGAAAACTGAATCTGATAGAAAAAAGGGAATTATCACTGTGATTCGTAAAAGGTAATGCTATGTACGCGGCCTATGCGAATGGTGTTGCCGAGATATTGCTTGACAGTATATTGGATATAATGTCTACCGAGACATTCAGCAAGGATAAGTCAGCATATATAGTCGGTGGTGAGAAGAAGTTGATGAGGCTTATAGAAGCCGGGGAGATTGATAGCGATAAGCCGTCTAATAGCCAAAATGGTAAATGGCGATGCAATGCCGCTCAAGTTCTGAGGCATTGCAGGTGTACGAGAAAGAAAAAGTATAAACGAAAACGTAAAAGTCAAAAGAATGAGAAAAATTAGAGTGGTTCAAATTTTGGCAGTTATCTGCGCAATGTGGGCGGCAGTTTGGTTGTCTGATGGCGATGGAGCCAGTGCAAAGGAACGTGCTGCTGGCGCAATTATTATGGCGCTTGTATTGGTGATGTTGACAATCCAGCATCTAATCGAAGAGCAGTCGAAAAAGAAAGCTGATAATTAATCGGTTCTTCGGTGTAGCTCAGTTGGTAGAGCGTATGATTTTTTGAAGGTTTTATCATAATGTCGGCGGTTCGAGTCCGTCCACCGGAGCAAGTAACTTGTGAAAGCGAATATGTATCATAACAATGGTGCATCATCAATCAATTAAAAGTCCACCGACTGTGGTCGGTGGCATTACGGACAATTAGCTCAGTCAGGTAGAGCGGTACATGAAATAGTGTTGGTAGTTTGTCATGGTATCTTTTTAATGGTTTCATCATGTACAGGTCGCGGCGTTCAAGTCCCGCATTGTCCACGAGGATAGTCCTCATATTATTAACCAATAATGCCGGTGAAAAGGACACCGTCGGGACAGCCCCGGTATTTATTTGATTTATAATTATTCCTAAAGTAGTTTGTTTACATCCCGGTGTAGCGTGATTGCTTATCCGGGAGCAAGTAACCCGCGAGGGGGAATGCATTTAATGAAATTTAGTAGTTTTGTCGTGTTTTATTTTGTGTTAGTATTGGGTGTATTGTCTGTGAAGATAGTACACCTTTTTTATTTCGGAGAAGTGGCGGAATTGGTAGACGCTTTATTTACAGAGATGGTTAAGGTGTAATGGTTGCACAAAGTCATGAAAAGGTGAAGGTTCGAATCCTTCTAATCAAAAATGTAAATAAGTTCAGACGTGAATCCCGGTTCGAGTCCGGGCTTCTCCACAAAAGTGTTGTTCCATAATATCTTTTTAAGTCAGGCAGGGTACGGGTTTGAACTCACTGCTGTGGAAACTGGAAAGAGTTTGGTGTGAATGTGAAATTACGTTATCCGTTGTCTGTGAAGATCGCGGATAAATCGGGCGGTTAGCTCAGTCTGGATAGAGCACCGTGTGTGGTGGAAGGTTGAGAGTTCGATTCTCTCAGGATGATTCTTAGCTTAATGGGAGAGCACCACAAACGGAGGTCAGCGGTTCAAATCCGTTACCGTCCACGAATCGGAGAAATGGCGGAATTGGTAGACGTTAGAAAGCTATGCAGATACTCGTTGCACTTCACACTGTAAGTGGCCAATCGGTTGGAACGCTGCAATCCCGGTTCGAGTCCGGGTTTCTCCACAAGCCTTTAGGATGGAAGAAGCGAAATAGAAGCAAAAAGGCTCATGTAGTTTACGGGCTGCTGGTATAGATTCTGGCTGACACGACGGAAAGACGCCGAAAGACTGCATGGGTGTTTCTATTAGAGCTGAAGTTGTTATCATGTGAATGCCCCGGAGAATACTCTTCGGGGTTTTTAAATGGTGAAAATGGCGTTAAAATGGCGAAGTTTCTGTTTGCTTATCTTGTCAATAAAGGATAACTTTATAGATGTAATAAACTATAAGTCAAACCAATAAATTAAATTATGAACGCGAATACTTATCCAAGTGTTGAAGAACAGGAAATGAATCTCAGTATTTTCAACGGTGTTAAAAGTGTACCAGCAGAAGCTCTTAGAGAAATTCAGGCAGGACGTCTCAGAGGTAAAAGTGACATTAGCCCAATGTGGCGCATCCAGAAGATGACAGAAGTGTTTGGAACTTGTGGCATTGGATGGAAATATGAGATTGTCAAACAATGGCTTGAATCGTTTGAACAACAGATTCGTGCTTTCTGCAACATCAATCTTTATGTGAAGATTGGTAATGAATGGTCTGCCGCTATTCCTGGCACTGGTGGTTCATCTTTTGTAGATCAAGAGAAAAATGGCCCTTACGTTAGTGATGAATGCTATAAGATGGCATTAACTGATGCATTGTCAGTATCCATGAAAGCGCTTGGAGTTGCTGCTGATGTCTATTTCGGGTATGATGGTAAATCCAACAATACTAAATATAATACAACTCCACCTTTTCAGGATAATCAGGGCGGAATTACACCTGTTCCGGCTGCACAGCCTGCTAATTCTACATTTAAGGTATCTGATTTGGAAAAGGCTCTTAAAGATATGAGAGAGGTTAAAAGTAGGGAAGAGCTTGAAAAGGTCTGGTATGCAAATAAGCCTTTGACGAACAACAAGGAGTTTCTTGATGTGACAAAGCAAATGAGTATTATTTACCCCAAAAAAGAAAGTGTATGATAGATTTGATAAAATCAAATGTGGTCTTCAATGAGGAAGACCACACTTATTTCCTTGGAGACAAGGAACTGTTCGGAATTACCGATATGATTGACAGGCAATTGTTTCCAGGAAAATATGGTAAGATTCCTAAACATATTTTAGAAAAAGCGGCGGCCAAAGGACATTTTATTCATTCGCAATGCCAATTTGTTGATGAAACAGGTTTGTGCACTGACTGCATCGAGGCTTCTAATTATTTGAAAGAACGTACTTCTGCCGGTTATGTTCCTCTAGCCAATGAATATCTGGTATCAGACAATGAGTATTTCGCTACTCAAATTGATAATGTTTGGTTGAAAGTTGATAAGATTGCTCTATGCGATATAAAGACAACTTATTCTCTTGATAAAGAGTATTTGTCATGGCAACTCTCTATTTGCGCCTATCTTTTTGAACTTCAAAATCCTTTGCTTAAAGTAGATCAACTCTTTGGCATCTGGCTCCGTGACGAAAAGTCTGAGGTAGTAGTGATCGAGAGAAAACCAGATTCTGAGGTGATACGGCTTCTTGAATCCGAAAAGAGAGGCCAACAGTTTGTAGCTTCTGCTCTTGTACCAGCAAATGATAATCAAATAATTGCTGTTCAAAATCTAAATTCAATAATCGAAGTTGAAGAAGCTATTGAAGCATTAGAGAAAGTGAGGGATGGGTATAGGGCTGATTTGAAAAAAATAATGAAGGAAAAGGGTATCAAATCCTGTGAAGTTGGGAGGTTAAAAGTTAGCTATACTGTAGCTTCCAAACAAAAGAAATTTGATTCAAAGAAGTTTCAGGCAGATCACCCCGATTTGTACTCTAAATATCTGACAATTACAAATAAGTCTGACAGTATTCAAATTAAACTAAAATCGGATGAATAGAATAACACTTATCGGGAATGTTGGCAAGGAACCCGAAATTAGAACATTGGAAAGCGGTGCTAAGGTGGCCGTTTTCACTCTTGCTACAAAAGACAGAGCGTTCACTTTACCTAATGGTACGCAAGTTCCAGAACGGACCGAATGGCATAACTTAGTATTATGGAAAGGATATGCTGAGGTAGCGGAGAGTTATATCCATAAGGGAGATAAACTCTATATTGAGGGTAAATCGAGAACAAGATCTTATGATGGAAAGAAAGGTGAGAAACATTATATAACTGAAGTGCATGTTGAGGGGATGGAAATGCTGACATCTAAACAACAAACACCTTCAGTTCCCGTATCACCTTCCCCATCTCAGGAGCATATTTTACCTTGGGAACGAGAAGATATAGTGTTACCAAATCCGTAAAGTTATGGAAATCCTGCTATTGAATACTCCTGAAGGTCTTAAGCCTTGCTATGATAGAGACTATGACGAAAAAAAGAAATTAGTACTCGGTAAAATGTATAAGGCAAAGATTACAGAGCCTCGTAACGTTGGATTTAATAACAAGTATTTTAAAATGATAGATCTCGCCTGGGAGTATCAGAATGAAAAGGTGTGCGAGCATTTTAAGAATGATGTGAAACGCTTTCGTAAAACTGTTGAGGTTGCTGCTGGCCATTGTGATACAGTCTTTAATCTAAGGACGAAAGAGTGGGTGGATGTTCCCAAATCCATATCTTTTGAAGAAATGGATGAGTTTCAATTTCGGGAGCTTTACGACAAAGTGAAAAATGTACTCTTTACAGTTTTTTTACGTGATATCAAGGTGGAAGAGTTTGAACGCTTTCTGAATTTCTAATGAATATCTCTAGAACTGACATCCGGGCAATAGAGCATTTGCTAAGGCAGTGCTCCATTTTTATTGAACGTACTGCACCAAAGGTTTCGCCTGATCAGGACCTGGCTCGTCGATGTAAACAGATGATTAAGAAGTTGAACAAAAAAAAGGATATATGATGCATACATGGTTTGAATGTAAAATCCGTTACGAGAAAGTGATGGAAAATGGTATGAACAAGAAGGTCACGGAACCTTATCTTGTGGATGCTCTCAGCTTCACAGAAGCCGAAGCGCGTATAATTGAAGAAATGACACCGTTTATTTCAGGCGAATTTACAGTATCAGACATCAAACGTGCCAACTATAGCGAATTATTCCCCAGTGAAGAAGAGGCCGCCGACCGCTGGTTCAAATGCAAACTGGTCTTTATTACTCTGGATGAAAAAAGTTGTGCCGAAAAGAAAACATCCACTCAGGTGTTGGTACAAGCCAGTCTCTTATACACATCTCCGAGCCCACGAGACCGAGGCTGATCTCGT
>ERZ1027087.887-NODE-887-length-12337-cov-4.870461_pt1 | contig 12337 bp, 10 predicted proteins | sample MGYA00519413_ERZ1027087 | MGnify/ENA primary metagenome ERZ1027087 (study PRJEB26926, sample SAMN06164438) | human gut metagenome | biome: ENVO:00009003; feature: ENVO:2100002; material: ENVO:00002003 | host: Homo sapiens | place: USA | collected 2012 ...
ACGAGATCAGCCTCGGTCTCGTGGGCTCGGAGATGTGTATAAGAGACAGAATCATTACCTTCTAAAAAATAATTCAAATAATAATAATCACCATCTAACTTACCTAATGTGATATTGTTATTGTATGCATCCAAAACTTTTGCAAACGAATTTTCATCAAGAGATCCGGAATTACCAGAAAATATGGATAAATCAAGATAGCCAGAATCTACTCCTGTACTTACCATACCAAGCGATTCAAGTACCTTAGTTCCACCGTCTTCAGTAACCAAAATATATTCGTTATACACGTTTTTAGTTTCTGTAGATGCCACATCGTCTTTTACAAGATACATGACATTATCCTTCGCTTCTTCAACAGTAGGAAGTTTGCTAACAATTTGCTTCTTCCACCCTGCCGCCGAAACAGCATCATCTATGTACTGTTTTGTTACATGATCTCCCCATGTCATATTACTAAGAAGAGTCTTGCTACCGTCTTGACTTCCGGCAGGGGGAGCCGGGATAAGGCCTCCTTTGCCCGACTCTGAGCCCGTCCCAGGAGCGGCCTGCACCACATTCTCAAGCCTGGAATCAACCTCCTGACCTTCGAATTTACTGTTATAACCTACTTCTGCCATTTTTTATTTTTTATTGATTTTGTCCAACAATTTCTTGATCTGGTCTACGATATCCATCACCGCCCCAACCTTGTTTTTTACGTCCTCAACCTTCTGATCGATCTTAGAGTCCAAAGCCTTTAAACGGTCTTCGTTTTTACGATACACTAAATACAGGGATAAACCGATGATTGCTATCGTAAGGATATTAGCCAAAACGCATCCGATTATTATCTGAAACATGATGATTATATGGTAGATAACGCTACCACACGCTTTAATTATTCAACTTTCCACAAATATAACAATTGTCCCAACCATAACAAGATCAAAGACGCTCGTTATTAACATCGGACACCCATTCTTTAGATGAAAGAATAGATTCAAACTCAGAAGAAGAGCTGTCATATACCGGATACGGGTATTGAGGATCGTCATCAGCCTGCATATCTAAAGACTTGAATAGATGGTCATAATGTTCTATGTGCAAAATAACTTTAGAACCATCTACACTAGTTCTTGGACTGCCTGTTCCTAATTCACGCCTCTTTTCTTCAGATACGGAATCATATACTTCTTTTGGTATGATAATGAATTTCATATTATTTTGATTTTAGGGTTTGTAAATAGTTATATGCTTTGATACAGTCGTCTTTGGAAAGAATCTGATTGTTATATATGCCTAAGTTCTTAAAAGCTATTTGGGTATAATTATTTAAGTTAAATCCTATATTCAAACTTGATTCAACGATCTCAAAATTTTGATCTACGGTATATTCATACTCAACCCAATTTAGATCATATAATCTACCATCTGAGCAAATAGCATGCAATGATTTAGTTCCAAAACTTTGTAAACTACGTGGATTATTAATAGATATAAGCAATCCATTAGCAGTGTTATACAGATAAACATTTTGAGCTTTTACAATGCCACAATTGATCTGAACATTTGATAACAATTCCCAATCTCCAACAATCGTCCAATCTTCGTTCATTGTAAAACTAGAGCTCTGAACTTTATCATCCACCCCATCAGTAACCAGATAACCTTCGTATTCGGGGATTTGCTCTATGGTGATGTCACAGGTTTCTTGTACCTTATTGAACTGAAATCCATACCATGATCCCATGCCTGCGAAATCAAATCCAGGTAATATATATATACCATCTTGTGTTATAGGATAAGAAATGCCTCCCGATACCCTATAATTAACCGTTTGACCATCTGTAAGACCTGTAACTTTTATAGTATAAGAAGGAACGGTGTAGGGAGATTGTGATGGTTCTGCGATATACTGAATCTGAACTGCAACTTGATTGATAGAAGTAACATTAAATGTATCACTCTTTTTTGTACCCGTAATACTGTTATTGATAAACCATCTTGAATTAGAATAATTCTCAACATACAACCCATACCCACTCCCTTCTGCAAACCCAAAATTAGACAGTACAAGATCATTACCATTGCCCGTAATGTTGGCAATAGTAGCACGATCTTCGTCCTCGTTGGTTTTGCCGGTGACAGTCCATGCCTGGTCGGGAAAGAGCCAGGGATATTGCTTTTTGTGCCAGTTGAGAATATTTTCATCCTCTTCATCGGTTGTAAAGTGACCGTTGTCGATGATCTGACCGGCAATGCCGGCTCTAGCAAAAGATGCATAAGTTGCATTCTTCCATAAATAATATAGCCCAGCGTTTTCCACCCAGTCCCCACACGTACCTGTTACAACTTTATTAGTTAATAAGTTCTTAATACATATATTATTACCATTTCGTTTACAAGCAAACAAATTAAGCCCATTAACAAAATCAGCATTTATATAATAGTTATTACCCGCTACAAAAGATACATAAACCAAAGACGAATATTGCATGGAAAAAGTTTTTTTGCTATCAGCTCCACACAAAATCATATTCCTTGTCGGGTTATTCTGGAACGGAATAAAAGCTGTGTACACCGTATAGGTATCCTCGAAGTTAAGCTCCTTCTCTGTAACTGCAAAGTCGTCTACTCCGTCACCGAGGATAAAGCCGGGGTAGAGGGGAAGGATTTCAATCGTAAACTCTCCTCTGGTTGCTCCATATCCGTTATAAAAATATACAGGTTTACCTACTTCAACTACTGCTGAATTAACAGTATATATGCCATCTTTGTCCCATGTACCGTAGACAGTATTCGTTGTTCCAAAAAAAGCTAATGTTAATTTATTTCCAGGCTGTAACCCCGTTACCCTAAACGTAAAATTCATGTGCTTAACACCAGGTGGGCTAGCTATAAAGACATAATCATCTAATGTGAATTTGTAGAATGTTTGGTAATTTTCATCGCCATACCCGCCAACCCCGGACATCCCTTTCCAAGCGAAATTCTTGAAGGATAGGAACCTACCTTTATGGTCCGCATCCTCGATCCTCGGATCGTCCATAGCCGCCATCATCTCGTTCGTCAGGCCGCCAAAATGCCAACGAGTGACATCGCCCGGAAGTTTAGGAAAATCATCTACCTTACAAGGTAAATCGGATATCATCTTCGCATACTCTTTAAAGGGTATGGAGGTAGGTACATCATACCCTTTGAGTATAAGGGCTTGCCTTATATCCTCCTTGGTATTGATGATCCTCATTAACTTATCTGATATGGTTCCCATTACACTTCCTCCCCATTTATGTAATCTAATACCGAACCTATGTCTCCGATGTCCGATTTTATTGACTCTCCTTGAGAATGTATTTCAATAAGTTTCTGATATAAGGTGTTATCCCCTATACGATTCTTATCTGTAGCTTGTTCTTCTATCTTAGTTATCGTATCAGGATCCTCGTACTTAACGCCATCAGGACCATACCATTCGTCTGTTAAATTCGTGTATTTATGACGAACTGGAGTCGGTTTAGACTCCAGTGTTACTAAAAAATATTCGTTACAACTCATGATAATAAGATTTAGTGGTTACAACAATTGCATCTACAAACCGTTCTCACGTAGCCAGAGGGAATGGCAGCCAGCTCCGTCCCTACGGCGATCGCCGGGTCAGTGCTTTCCATGACCGTCAGCGCCATCTTGTCCACGTCAAGGTCATTGTCGTAAACGATTTCTCCCTCAACGTAGATGCTCCCTGCATCAGAAACGTAGCAGTTTTTGACCTGTCTTATATGGCGCTGTGTAGCAGACGCAAAATCACACTCGATACTTAACCATCCTACCGGTATCTGATCGATATTGGATCCGATATTGTAATCAGGGTCGGTTGTTTTAAGCACCATATGTCTCAATTCCCTTGTATTTCCGTATCCGTCCATTGTTATATATGTCCGGATCTGAACCTTGCCTTTTTCCGTCTTATAACAGTTTTCTACTATTTCTGTGTCAGATGTAGTAGCATCAGGGAAATCACAAACAATACGCTGCCATCCTTCTTGTATTTTGCTGAATGTGGCGCCTCTTTGTATATCAGGGTCGGTCGTTTCTAAGACAATAAGATACTCGTCCCGGACTCCTATTATGCTATCTACCGACCTGTATCCACCAAGATGTATTTTACCACCAGGAGTAGTATAACATTCATCTACAGACATAATATGTCTTTCCGTAAGATCAGGGAAGTCGCATTCGGTTTTCGTCCATTCGTTAGGTATCTTATCTATTCTTGTCCACTGAGGATAGGCGGCGTCCGTTGTCTTAACAATATAATAATACTGTTCCCTTACACCAAGAACGGCATCAATAGCTTGATAACCTTTTATATTGACCTTACCACCATCTGTCTTGTAGCATTCGTCTACTTCAACAATTTCCCGGTCCGTCATGTCAGGAAAATCACAGACCATCCTCACCCAATCTTCGGGAATGGAATCCAGCACGGCCCCTACCTTAATATCAGGATCGGTTGACTGAAGGACGGTGTAGGCCTCTTCCCTGGCTCCAAGGATGTTATCTATGGCTACCAAACCTTCTACTTGCACTTTTCCTTTTTTAGTAGTGTAACATTCAAGAACGTAAGTTACGTCTCGTTCTGTCATGTCAGGAAAGTCACAAACCATTCGAACCCAATTCTCTGGAATTAGTTTAAAAACATGGCCGGCAGGGAAATTATCGTCCGTCGATTGAATAACGGTATAAATAGATTCCCTGATATTTATCTTATCATCTATGGCCTCCAATCCTTCTATTTCAACCTTACCATCCGGAGTCTTATAACATCTGTTGACGAACGTAATGTCGCGTTCTGTCATATCAGGAAGATCGCAGTCGATCATAACCCACTCGTCCGGTATTTTAGTAAGAACTTTACCTACCGGATTATCCATGTCGGTACTGTCGGTAATTCTATGAGTTTCTTTAAGAACATCCATCTGATCGTTAAGAAGATACCAACTCCATACTTCGACCTTTCCACCAGGTGTACGGTAACAGGTTTTGAAATCTTTGATAACTTTCTCAGCTATGTTAATCCACTCCCATTCGGTTGTGGCCGGAATACCAGAAACAGGATGCTTCTTACCTTCTTCGTCAAGATACCAATAACAGCCATTTAAGGACACAACCACTTGGTAGATTTTGTCCCCTATTTTTATACCGGATTTGCTGTCATCTACCGGTTGGGAGGAACCCCATTTTCCAACTATGTTGGTTATTTTATCAATGCCCCTACCAAAGGCACCGGATAAAAAATCCACGCCATTCATATGAAACTAACTTATTTCAAATTGTTTTATTACAAAAAAGGGGGTGGAGGACCAGCCTCCTCCCCCTTGGGATATATAGAAAAAAGGAAAATCAAATCTTGCAGGGCTTGATATTTGCCGAAGCAGCTAACAAGTCCATAAGGTCTTGAATACCTTCGTGAGCGCCATACGGTACATGGAAGTGTACTGTAATATGATCATCAATTACCCTACCGAAGCCGTTAGAGTAACGTGCCGGCTTCAACGTTACTGAATAATCAGCATACGGAGCCAACAGGTCTAAGCGGGTTTCTTCGTTGGTAAACATCCGTTCCATAAGTTCTTGGTGAGTCTTACGGAAGTCGAAGAACATACGTTGTTCGCGTTCTTTATCCAGCAATTCAGCGCCGAGGTGAGTACGCGGAGCCCAGTGCTGTTTGTATTCGGTATGGATCGGGTTGAAGTACGTGCTGATAGCCTCGCGCTGTTCATCCGGATAACCGCCATTTACAGCAATACGAACAGATCCTTCTTGGAATGTCAGACGGTCAATCAAACAGTCGGACGGAGAAATCATGTAGTCAATACCACGGAACAAGATACCGCATTTGCAGTTCTTAGGAATCGGATCGGCGATAATGGACTGATCTCCTGCTACGGCACCCAAACGTTTCCAGTTACGTCCACGATAAGATTCGGGAGCTTTCGATACGAAGAAGTCTTTGAAAATTTTATCGCATTCGTCGCAAACCATGTTAGTAACGACCGTTGTTTTGAATTTGTGTTGACATCCACCAGGTGTACCGTAATCTTCGATTGTCAGATACGGGAATGCTGCCTGCAATTCTTCTTTAGCACTGTTACCACATTCATCATCCGGCAACGTAATTTCATAAGCTTCTTTCGAAATCTTACAAGAACCACATGCTTCCCAGCTAACGGTAGTAACAGTAGGATTGCTACACATATCTGCTGTTTTAGCAACGAACGTTACTGTGGCAGTCGGATTGGTTTCTACAAATGCATCAATATCAGCCTTCGTCAGTTTCTTGCTTACGGCCACAGTGTACATACCTACGCCGCCATCTTGGGCTGCTGTTTTCTCGGCAGTGCTACTAACGGCATTCTTAATGCTTTCTACTACAGTAGACTGATCAACACCATCATCCTCTAACGTTACGGCATAAATCAAACCTCCGTCTACCTTAGTATATCCGTCAGGGCACTCTTCGCAGCCTTTCATGATAGAAGACAGCTTTTGAGTATAATCAGAAGGCTTACCACCTTCTTTCATCACCTGATATTTAGATGTAGAAAGATGACGTCCGACTCTCTTGATATCCAAACCAGGATAAGCAGCCTTAAGCTGAGCCAGGGCATAAGCATCACCGGTATCACACATTTCCATGCAATAGAAATTCATGTCGGTTTCCACCGGAGTTTTTTCCATTTCATTGCAAGAATGGATAGGATGGATTTCTACAAAATCACCTACCTTTCCACCACCTGCAATCGGCTGATTCTTGATACGTTCGATTGTTTTCAGAATAGCAGCCAAAATATCAACATCTTCGCAAGGATCACATTCTGAGCACATATCCTCACGACCAGGACAGTTTTCGAAAATGATGTAATCATCGATATTCACCTCACCCATCGGATAACCACGAAGCTCAAACAAACGTCCTGTCAGCTTAATATGGATAGGAATACGATCGCCTTTTCTTGCTGTAATAGCGGTACTGTCGTCAATTCCGTTATAACCGAAAATAACTTCATCTACTTTAATTTCTTTACTCTTCGGAGCAGAAGCATACACTTCTATAATTTCATCAATAGCAAACGTAGGTGTAGAGAATGATTTATCATCAGATACACGGTCGTTCACCATCTCATTACGTCCGATTCTGATCTGGAAACGTTGTTCGTCCTTACGATATCCTTTCAAGTCTTTCAACGCTTTCAAACCATCTTTAGTCTGATCACCATCCAAATCATAGATAGCGATCTGACCTTCTTGAAGCAACAAAGAATCTACGTCCGCCAACTTAGCGTGCGGAGGACAGATAATGTGTCTGTCATACGGTTTATGGATAGCCATAGCCTTATAATATTTTAAAAATTAATATTCTGTTATCTGTCTCAAAAATAGTGATAGTCATATAAGCAACAAAAAGCATTATGAATTAATTAATTCTTAATGCTTTTTGATAGTCTTTAATTTAGGATATGCCTTTCTTCTGCTACAAAGGAGATTGGACGTTGTTTGAATCTATTTGATAACGTCCGTATTCGCTTTCATTCAAAGCAAATTGCTTTTCAATCATGTTAAGGATAATACCAATTAATTTATCATCTAATTCAGGATCTATATCAGTTGAATTAGAACCATCGGATTTAATATATCCTTCGATGTCAACTTCCTTCGGATAGCGGTAATATGTAAGGTAAACGGTGTCTACATCAAAACCAGACTTATACACCCTTACCGAATCTTCTCCTATTGTATAGAATGTTTCCCTAAAATCAAAATCAGGTTTGTTAAAAGAGTCGGCAAGAAGCTCATGCGGATTTTCGTTCTTAGCCTCCCACATGGTAAAATCAGTGACCGTGCATTCACCTTTGGTAAATACGCCTGATATGTTTGAAAAAGAGAAGAAATCAGAAGGCAATGAAAATAAAATGCTTTCCGGATTATCTTTATCTCCTCTATCATCAAGTTCTTTCGAATACACAACCAGCTTTTGGATATAACGTATATCCTCTTCATTTTTCTTATCAAGGATATAACGAACAAGGCGGTTTTGTTCGTCATTAAAAAGCTGAACAAAACGTGCCTTGTCAAGTTTTATACCACCGTTGGTCATGTTTTCTTCAGCCTTCTGTAAGGCCCGGAGATAACAATCAACGATTCTCATAAATTATTATTTTTTGTCAGCGTATTGATCAACATCGAAACCTTTCTCATCTTCCTTTTTCTCCTTGTCAGACTTAGTGCCTTCTATTTTTTTATGCTTGTTCTTTAAAGCGTTATACGCTTCCAGGACACGTGACTTAGTTTCTAACATCGACTTATTGGAAGCAAGAGCCATAGATGCAGAGATGGCGTCGGCGCCCAGGAGCTCGCCATTCAGATACAGTCCGTCGGTGTTGACGGTGACAGCCAAGCCCTCAATCATTTCCCTGATCATACGATGGAATTTAATCACCTGCATCCCTTCGGAAGATTCGTCGTCAGATAAAAACCTTGAGCTTGCTTCTTTATACATGTCAACGTTCGTATTCTTGGCGTCAATCCAATTAGTGAATATGTATTGAACCATGCTCTGATCAAGCTCTACGCTGTATATGATGTCAAGATACAAAAGCAGATCGTAGATGCTTTTTCTTTCAGCCTCAGATCCTTTCAGTTTGTTCATGAACTCATATAAAATATCAGCCTTATCAATCTGACGTTGTTTCCTGATATCTACGGCCGTAGTCTTGTCTTCTACACAATAATAAGATTCGACATACATCGGATTACCATCTTCCTCTTTAGGAGTAAGAGACTTGGACAAAATAGCTATATACAACTCAAATAAATCACGAACGTCATTAGTGTAGAACAAACGACCATCATACAAGTCTATTCTGTAAGAATCCCAGAAATCGAAATTCTTTTGGTCCAGGTCCTCATTGACAGTTTCTTCAAACGGATACCGAATATTCTTAATACGCATATCCATTTCATTCTTCTTGTCTTCAAGTGAGTAACCTTTATAACATGCTGAATTGATGAAGAAACCGGTATCATACACCCTAAGATCCTTATCCCATCCACAACAAGATACTGTCTTGTTCCCAGGGAAAGGAGTCTTGGAAATGCCTCTTTCCTGATATCCGGAAGGAGCTTCTTCATCCATCTTACCTGTTATAACATAAATAGAGTCGGAATATATCTTCATTCCTCCTACGGTAGCCAGCAGTTTCTTAGACTCATGGCTTTCTTCAAAAATCTTTTTTCCCATCTTTTATATATCCTATGAAAACAAAATTTGCGGCCGGTTTTAAAGCCGACCGCAAGTTAATATTAAAAGTTATGATCACAAAGAACTTGGTAACAATTCAATTGTTACGAACCGGCTGGTATCTTTTACCCAACAAGCCGATACAGAGTGGCACCAGAATTGTTCTGACATACGAGGATGGCTGGATACAATTTCTTGAGCCGATACTCTGGATGACCATCTACCTTGTTCGTAACCCCACCACATAGAACCGATATCAGGCTTAACGTAGAATACGTTGCTGTTGATATTACCAATACGAGCTTCGGATGAAGCAGGAATACCGGCGAATGCATTGGAATATTCAGGAGCGGTCAAGTCTTCCATAATACATGAATATGATGTGATAGGAGTCATGCCGTCTACCAACTGGCTTCTATCTACCATATCAACGTAATCCAAAGAAGGTTCGTGTTCTACAATGACCTTACCAATACCCGGAATAGTAACACCCTTGATCTTTACAGGTCCTAATTCAAGAGCATCGTTTGATCCTGTTACCGGGTTATTGATGATACGTTCTGTACCCATAAGAGGAGCCAAAGCACCTAATTGAGCGAAGAACTCATCACGGAAGATTTCAACGATGTTCTTATAAGCCATAGCACCTACCTTGAATTTCATTACACGATTTTCAATCGGCATATCGCTACGACCACGGAAAATATAGTCGGCAGCAGCCAGGAAGTGTTCACGCTTGATACCGCCCGGACGTGCATATGAGATAACGAAACCACGGCGAAGTTGATGGTACAAACCTTCGTTTTTCATCAAAACACCATTATGACCCTTGACTCTACCTCCACGCATGAACATAAGTTCGTATGCTTCCATCTTAGCCAATTCAGCCAAACAGAACAAAGACACTGTATTGGCTACACGAGCTTTACGCATATCAATGCTTCCGTCACCAAGACGAGAACCGATGATAGCATAACTTGCATCACCTCCTCTGATTTCAGAAAGCTGACGAACTTTCTGGTAAGCCTTGTCGATGAAATTCTGTGTACGTTCGTCCGCATAAGCCAAAGACTTAATACCAGCGTACATAGTCGTTTCACCTTCAACACCACGGTGTCCACCAAGCGTAAATTCACAAGTCATAGAACCAGCCTTAGAAGCACCTCCTACACCAGAGAACTGAGTAGAGAACTCACCAAGAACGTTTGTTACCTTCCAGTATTTAATACCGGCACGAAGCATGTCTTTCGGGAAGTATTTAGCACGAGAACGACCCCACAGCTTACACCAGTATCTCCAGTTTTCACCTTCTTGTTTAGGAGGACGCTCTGTAGAGATAAGAGCCTGGCAACCGTTAATCACATCGTAAGTAATAACATCTCCTTGTTTAAATTGTGCATTCAACACAATTTCGAAGAAGCTTTCATCAATACCAGGTTTTGCATATTTCAAAGACGTGTCTTCTACTGTAACCACCTCATACGTTTCTGATACCGGAAGATCATAACGGAATGAACCATTGATACCATTTACGGTAATAGTAGCATCCTGTTTGATCATACCCATATACATAGGCAGAGGATAGTTTGTAATGTTAGAAAACAACTCAAGCATACCCAGATGGTTCTTATCCGGATCTTCGTAGTACCAATCTTCTAAAGAGCTAAGATCGTGTTCTACGATACTTTGCTTAACGACTTTAGCGTCGGTATATCCAATCACCGTGTCACCATTCATGGTGGCCGGGAAATTTTTTGTTAAAAGTACATTAGCCATGAACGAAAAAATGTTTTAATTTTTAATCTATACTGATTTCATCGAACTTCACACCTTGAACTTGATCACCTTTATCATCTACCGGAGCCACCCTCTTGTCTTTATTTGTATGGCTGATGAGCTTATAAATTTTCTTTTTCTCATCAACTACAGCTTGATTCGACTTCTGTTTTATGAACTCTCCTGGGTTCATAAGAAACATAATCAAATCTGGCGCTTCTTCCGGATTCATCATCATCTCCCTTACCCTATTAAATGCTTTGGTAATTCCGGGATTCGATTCAGAAGGTTTTAGGGCGAAATCAAGAGCTTTAGATACCATAGTGTCATTTAGCTGATACTTTGCCTGGATAGAAGACTTAAGGTCTTTCTTATACCTTCTAAAATCTTCTGCATCCTTCGCCTTCTTTTCGGCAGCCTCTTTAGTACGTTGCTGGATAATATCATCCATTCTCTTATCAAGCTCAGCTTTATACTTTATAGCCTTTGCCTCAACATACTCTTCTCCTTTATTGATAATGCCTTTGAAAAACTCATCAGCTTCATCTTTAGGCAACCCAAGAAGATCAACATAATGGCGAACGATCTTAATCTGATCTGCTTTGTTTTCAATGTCAAGCTTTTCTATAGGAGCGACATTCGTATCATATTGCTTAAGAATATCAACGATATTCGCGCCGGCCTTATCAGCCTGGATAAGCTTCTTAGTAATATCAGAAACAGAGGTAACATCTATCTTATCCTTAACAATGTCCTCTTTCTGGCTTTCAAGGACTGTGGATAATATGTCACACAACGAATCTTCTTTACTAAAATCAAGATCATTGATAGTAATCTCTTCGCCGTTTTCACCGCTAAACACCACATCTTTCAAATCGGGAATGATTCCCCTTGAAGAAAGGGCATCCAATACTTTTCTGTAATTGACAACCGGAGTCTCTACCTGATCCTGATTAACATCAACTACATTCTCTTCTCCTTTTTTATCCTCTTTAGGATCAGGAGTAGGATCAACAACCGGCTCTTCTTTAATTTGAGAACCTTCTTCTACAGGCTTCTCATCTTTTTTAGCCGGTTCATTACCATTAATAGGCAGAATATCTTCTTCCCTATTATAAACATCATCAACCGGACCGATACTAAAAATATCGTCCAATTCTACTATTCCATTTTTTTCTAATTTTCCCATACTGCAAAAATATTTAAATACCTATATTTCAGATAAAAAACTTATAAGCTGTCTCTTATACACATCTGACGCTGCCGACGAAGCTAGAAGTG
>ERZ1027087.888-NODE-888-length-12334-cov-7.174281_pt1 | contig 12334 bp, 7 predicted proteins | sample MGYA00519413_ERZ1027087 | MGnify/ENA primary metagenome ERZ1027087 (study PRJEB26926, sample SAMN06164438) | human gut metagenome | biome: ENVO:00009003; feature: ENVO:2100002; material: ENVO:00002003 | host: Homo sapiens | place: USA | collected 2012 ...
GAGATCAGCCTCGGTCTCGTGGGCTCGGAGATGTGTATAAGAGACAGGTTATAGAGTGACCATATTATGTGCCACTCTATAACTATCCATCAAATTATTTCTGCAAACCGGTTCGCTGAGGATTTTGTCCTCTCATTGGCCATGCAGAATCCATAGCATACGATGCTGCTTTAGAGGATGCGCACACTATTTGCAAAGCACCATCCTTCACTACCGGTACAAATATATTGCCCTCTCTGTCCATTACCGGAGTGGATGCAGAACTATCACCCAAGCTCATGGAAGAGAATAGCGTACCGTCCGGTTTCAGCACGACGTAAGTTGCTTTAGCCGTAATAAAATGAATATATCCGCGATCATCTATTAGCGGAGAGGTTAAAGCATCTTCTGTTGTAGGATAGTGCCACTTCAGACTCCCATCCGCATTCAAAGCTACTACGCCTGCCGAAGGCTGGCTTGCCAGCATATATCCGCCATTCGCATATACAGTTCCATCTGTTCCGATAACAACACCACCATCTGGCATTCCACCCGGTGTTGAATAGGTCCATTTCACAACACCATCAGGGTTCAATGCAAATACAGTACCACCACCTGCAGCATTATCTGTAACAGAATAAATGATACCATCTGCTCCTATTGCGGCTGTTGCACCCCTTAACGCATTAGTAAATGCAGGATTTGCACCTCCGAAATCCGTGTTGTAAATCCACTTATTAACATCTGCTGACGTGTCATAAGCAAAGAAACCCGTAGCGGCATTACCAAATCCATAAACTACCCCTTCTTTAGACAAAGACAGTCCGCCTGTCACTCCCGGAATACCCTCCGAAGTAAATTCAGTGCAAACTCCCGATGAAGTAAGTTTCCAAATTTTATTACCTCTATGGGCTACAAAAACATTACCATCAGCATCAATAGCCGGTGTAATGGCATACACATTCTTGTCTACTCCAGCATACGCCCAATTCACACTTCCGGTTTCTTTCACGGCAAATACAAACAACCGACGGGCTGCCCCCGCATCTTTCAAGTCTCTAACCGTAAAATAAACATCCCCGTTACTACCTACAGACGGGCTGCCATAGATATCTTTAGCACCTGCCACTGTGCTTCCGCCATCATGGTTATCCTGCATTGCTTTATCAATATTCAATGTCCATTCAGGAGTTCCTGTGGAAATATTATAGGCATTCAGCAAACCTGCATCGGTATTACTCCCACCGGTAAGCATATAAACCATCGAACCATCAGCAGATATTGCCGGAGATGAGCCACCGGTAACAGAACCAGGTAGAGCTGCAGACCACAAGATAGCAATCGCTTTACTCGGGTCAAACACTGTTACATTCTTTGTAACACTTGCTTTCAAACCATAACTATCTGTAACGGTGAGTTTCACGGCAAAAGCTCCGGCATCCGTATAAGTGAAAGTAGGATTTTGTTCAGTTGAGGTTGATTTATCTCTATCACCGAATTCCCATAAATAAGCTGTTATCGTAGTACCGGATTTTGTAGTTGTAGCATCTGCAAATTTCACAACATCACCCATTTGGTACTCTTCCTTATCTAATATAAAGTCCGGAGAAGTAGGATTAATCACTCTGATTTCCCTCTGGCTACTCGCCTTCAACCCGTTAGTATCTGTTACTGTGAGTTTTACAATATATATGCCGTCTTTTTTATAAATGAATGTCGGACTCTGCTCTGTAGAAGTGGATTTTGCTACATCACCAAATTCCCATAAGTATTTTGCTATTGTAGTACCAGCTTCCGGAACCGTAGCATCCGTAAACGTTACCGTTTGTCCTACTTCATACTCTTCGCCAGTTGTAAAACCCGCTTTGGCAGCCGTATTATAGACAACATCGTCGTCTTTGCATGATGTTACTAATATCAGTAACATTGAAATCAAGATATAAGCTATATTTTTCATATTAGTTTCTTTTTAGTTATTTTTATCAATGCCTGAACTATGTAACCCGGGACCACCGCCTGCTGTATAACCATAACTTTCACCAGTTGTCTCCGGTGAAATCCAGAAAGAGTAAATCTCACCGTCCGTTACATAGAACTTCACTTTTATATTTATTCCCTTTAAAGATGCCAGGTTTTTATTATTATTCCATTCTACCCGCACTTTCACTCCATCACCTGTTACCGGCTTACAATCAGATTTGGCAAAACCGGATATAACGCTGCCATTTACATTCAACAGTTCTACCCTTAATTCGCCCAATACTTTAGCATTTACATAGAAGTACTCTCCTGAAAACTTCAATTTCGGTGTCAACAATTCACCCGTTCCTTTCATGGAAACGAAACCGTCACGACGCAATGTTCCTAATCCGGTTGAAGTAATTTCATTAGTTCCCTCCAACTTGCGTCCACTCAAATAAAAATAGAGTTTGTCACCTACAATAATGGGGGCACCAACAACGGATTGCAGGTTTCCATTATTCCAAGCAGACCGGTTTTCGTCCACAGGCAGAAAAGGATTCATATCTTCCCGATACCAACTATAACCGTCTCGGCTATACCCTACCATTATTTGATTACGCTTAATTACGTTATCAGCTGAACAAATTTCATTTTCCGGTCCCTGCCATACAGAAAAGAATCCCAACATAATGCTTTCATAAGGTATCGCATCCATATTATAAATTCCGGGAGAGCCATCACTATTCTGATAAGCCGGATGCTTAAATTCATTCGGCCATGGTCCAAACCAGAAGTTACTCAAATTCGCCTTAACATTCTGATTTCCCGTAACCGGATCAGTATGCTCATAATAATCGCGTGCACGTACGGTATAAGAATCAGAGGAACTAACACGCACATTATGCCTCATACTCCATGTCCATACATCACGAAATGGATTTTTGTACACTGTAGAGCGGTCAGCTACTGCCTGTGAGGGCGTAGAGTTATCACGCCATTGTTTACCGTCAGCTGAAGTCTTGTAATGATACTTCCAGTTACCTTTTCCGCCGGAAACCTGAAACATCTTATAACGTCTGGAAACATTCGCTTCTTGTTTGTCCAACCAAACAACAGATGCATCACGTTCAGAACCTTTGTCTACTATGTTAGTACCGGCAACCACGGATAATATTGGTTTCGTCCAAATAACTCCATCGGTAGATTCAGCATAGCAAGTTATTCCTGCACTATTTGTAGAATAAATGCCACCACCTGCCATATACCACATTTTATATTTTGAATCCGTTTCATCATACCAGATGCCGTCACTGAATGGGGCTGCAAAAGCCGCTCCTTTAGTTCCTATCTTTTCCCAATCCTTATCCGGCTGAAGTACCGGATTAGCAGAATGGTATTCCGGATAATAATAAGTTCGTTGCAACGTAGTGCTTTCTATCAAAAAATTGTCTACAAACAACTGTCGGCCCACAGATATATTCACGACTTCAGGTTTAGCTGACAAATAGAAAGGATGCATTCCACTTCGTATATCAGAAAGATAAGAACGCTTTGGCGGCCATTGTTCAGGCAATATGATGCCATTATATAATACTCCGGGGTCATCCGATTCCGGTACAACCACAGGAAGTTCCGGTTCCGGCGTGGGTTCCGGCAGAGAAGCTCCACCATCTTTTCCACAGCCAGCAACGGCCAAAACCCAACAAGCACATATAATATAGAACCAATATTTCTTCATCACAACTACTTTACAGGTTTGTCAACACCATCAGCGGATAATCCCGGACCACCACCGGCAGTATACCCACGGCTTTCACCGCTTTCCCAAGGAGAAATCCAGAAAGAATACAAATCACCATTCGTTATGTAAAACTTCAGACGAACTGCTTTTCCGGAAAGAGCAGATAAGTCTTTTTCATTCTTCCATCTGATCAATTGCTTTGTACTATCAGTTTTCTTCAATACAACACACTCCTTTTTCGTATATCCGGCAATAGGATTTCCTTCTGTATCCAATACTTCTGCTGCCAATATTGCTTTCTTATTTTGTACGTCTGCATTAACAAAGAGAAATTTCCCGTCAAAAGAAATTTTTTCAGTAATCAGATAACCTTCCGCTTGGTCTGCCTGCATTGAAACAAAACCATCACGACGAAGAGTAGCAAGACCTGTAGACGTATAACTGTCCCACATGATGTCGTTCAGACGGCGTCCACTTGAATAAAAATACAATGAATCACCAACAATCAATGGTACGCCATTAATGGACTGCATATTTCCCCAATTCCATGCACCGTCTGTTTCATTTACAGCCATAAATGGTTTAAATGATTGGCGGGAAAAATGGAAACCATCTCGGCTGTAGCCTAAGAATATTTCATTCTTCTTTTGAATGCCCAATTCGGCACAAACATTATTTTCCGGTCCTTGCCATACGCTATACAATCCCAGCATAATACTCTCATAAGCAATAGCGTCAAAGTTATAAATGCCTGGATCTACCTCCGGAAATTTAGGATGGCGCGGTTCTTTATCACTCGGTGTAAACCAGAAAACCATGTTCTTATCAGGAACATTTTTACGAATGCGATGTGCCATACTGACTGCAACTTCAGGGTCTACATTTTCCAAATAACTTCTGGAGCGTGAAGAAACAGAAGTACTATATCGCATACTCAATGCCCATACACCACGAAAAGGATTGTAAAAAGCAGAAGAACGGTCGTACATGTCACCGGACTGTGCCACTCCATTATTCCAATGAATACCATCTGCCGAGTATTTCAAGATGAATTGCCAACGACGATCAGTAGGGCGACGTTCCACATTAAACATCTTGTAACGCTTTACAGGGTTCTTTTCCTGTTTGTCCAACCAAATTGTGGCTGCATCGCGATTGCAAGTATCAACAATATTAGTGTTATCGTAAATATCCAACGCAGGCTTTATCCAGTTTTTACCATCCATAGACTCCGCATAACCTGTATAAAAAGTCTGCTTATCTTGCTTATGTATGATTCCGGCACCTGCCAGGTACCACATTTTAAACTTACCTTCTTTCTCATCATACCAGATACCATCACTAAACGGAGCTGCATAAGGGGCACCCTCCACCGTTTTTTCCCATTCTTTATCAGGCTCCAATACAGGATTTCGGGCATAGAAATTGGGAGTATGCGCAACTTGCCGCAAGTTTGTTTCTGCAATCAGAAAGTCATCTATAAAAAGCTGCCTGCCTACATTTACAGGTATTACCACAGGTTTAGTTTCCAAATAAGGTACAGGCATATCTTGCGCAGTGGAAGGCTCCTCATAACGAGGAGGCCACTGCTCAGCATACACAATTCCATTATGCAATATCTTCTGCTGTGAAAATGCTGTCAAACAAACAGCAAAGAGACAGTTCAAGAACAATATAATTTTCTTATTTTTCATATACACATTTGTTTTTAATACCCTGGATTATTCTCTTTTATATACGGATTAGAATTAAGTTCATTGATAGGTATCGGTAACCATTCATGTTTGTTAGTTACAAAACCTTTGTAGTCTGTTGCCGAAATAAATTTCTTAAATGAAGGGTCAGAAGAAGTCAAAGCTGAAAAACGACTTGTCAATTCCCCCCAACGTAGCAAATCATAGAAGCGGTGTCCTTCCAGTGCAAGTTCCAGCAGTCTCTCTTGTTTCACATTCTCCATTGTCACAGAAGGCAAATCTGCAAAATTCGCACGATTACGCACTTTGTTCACTGCTTGAAGTGGAGTCATCATACCTTGTGTTCCTCCCGACAAAACAGCTTCCGCATACATCAACAACACATCGGCATAACGGATATAACGCCAGTTCACGCCATGTGCACGAGGTTGATTATAGACATATTCTTTTGTTCCGGCTCCTACTCCCGGCAACTTAGGACTTCCATCGGAATTGGTCATCATCGGCATTGAATAATCCAGACCTTTTCTGATACCAGCCTTGAAAGAATGAGCCAATGTATTCGCTACTGTTCCGAATCCCTCTTTGCCATCAACCTTTGGGTATAACTCTTCCCAGCGGAAACCACCCGGCCCCTCCAAACGGATAGAATTACCGGAAGCATCCATATGCAGTTTAATCTCAGGCTTTAAATCATCAAACATCAATGTAGAGAACATTCGAATATCAGTACAGCCGTTTTTATCTATTGAATTTACAAAAGCATCGTATAGCCAATCGTGAGCAACTCCCTCATAGCCAACTCCCGCACCGGGCAGCATCAGACCGCGAGAGTCGAAAGCCAAACCAGAAGTGGCAAGTCCCGGATTAAAAGCATTGTTCTCAACATCACCTAAGAACTGAATCTCCAAAAGAGATTCTACATTGTTTTCATGAGCTACGTCAAAGTTATCCGCATAGTTAGCCGTCAAATCGTAAGTTCCATATTTACCGTCTATGATATCACCAAACTCTTTTGCAGCTTCACTATAGAATGTCGTCTTATCATTTCCGTAATGGTTTTCAATTCCACTACGATACAAATAGCATTTGCCCAGCAATGCCGCGGCAGATGCTTTCGTTACACGTCCGGCATTATCAGCATTCCAATATCCCTTAACCGGTAACAGTTCTTTTGCTTTCGTCAAATCTTCCTGAATAAAATCCCAAACATCTGCCGGCGCTTCTAAAGGACGTATATAATCTTTCGCATTACGAGGCATGTGACGAATCGGGGAAATATTCCTAAAATTAATCAGCAGATAATAATGTGCAAAAGCCCTCCAGAAATAAGACTCTCCGATATAAGCGTTGCGTAACTCCTCATTACCGTTAAATTCAACACTAGGAGCTGTTTCTATAATATAGGATGCCTGAGATGCCGTCGTATACATTAAAGTATATGGCTGTTCTATTGTGTAGTAACTGGCATTTAGGTCATTTCCATACATACCTGGTTTTCCGTAATCAGAGTTGGAAGAAGCCTCATCTGAACGGATTATTTGAGTCTTTGAACCGGACGCTCCTAAGCAACGCTGTGTAGAAATGTAGCCATACATGGTCAAGACTGCATCATTTACCGCCTCCGGGGTGGTGAAATAAGAACTCATACTTGGTTGGTTAGGGTTAATGGCTAGTTCATCAAATACACCATCACAACCTTGTAACATCAAACTACCTCCAACAAAAAGAGTAGCCACTATTTTTGATATATTTTTCATATTCGTATTTTTTAGAATGAGGCATTAAATCCAAATGTAAAAGTACGGGCATTCGGATAAGAAGCTGTATCAATTCCACGTGAGAATAATGCATTAGAACTTACTTCCGGATCATAACCGGAGTAGTTAGTTACAGTAAACAAGTTCTGTACCCCAGCATATATGCGTAGTTTATTGAAAGAAATCTTATTAAGAATACCTTTCGGGAGATTGTAACCAATTTGCAGATTCTTGCAACGAAAATAAGAACCGTCTTCTATATAAAATTCACTGGGGAGAGAATTACCGCCATTTGTATTCTGCGTTTTCATAATAGGAATATTTGTATTCCTGTTTGTTTCACTCCACGCATTCAAGACGTCCGTCACACAGTTATTAGAGTAATCAAAATAGTAAGTATACTTTTTCTGGTTAAAAATTTCATTGCCATGTACCCCTTGAAAGAACATTGTTAAATCAAAGTCTCTATAAGACATCGAAAGATTCAAGCCATAGCTGAAATCCGGAATCGGATTACCCAATATAACCTTGTCATTGGCATTGACGATACCATTGTCATCTGTATCTGAGAATATAAAATTCCCTTCTGCATCAAATCCATCAATCTTATAACCATAGAATGAACCAATCGCTTCGCCAGGTTTTGTTATAGAGGGAGAGTCGTTAAAGAAACTTGACATTGCGCCCGATGTAATAGGCTGTACATTATCACCTAAGGATAAAACTTCATTTTTTAAAGTTGAAAGATTGAAAGTTGCATCAATACTGAAGTCTTTCGTCAGTTGCTTGCGGTAGTTCAGTAAAAATTCCCACCCTTTATTCCTTACAGACGCGGAGTTTACATAAGGTTTTTCACGGGAACTATTAATCTCAAATACTTGTCCCGAAGATAGATTCAAGTCTATTTGCGCTAACAAATCCACATTTTTCTTCACAAAATAATCGACCTGCAAAGTCAAATCATTATTCAAGAAACCTAATTCAATACCAATATCTGTAGTCTTGGCTGTTTCCCATTTTAAGTCTTTCGACTTTAAATAAGCAGAACGTCCCGTTACATAACGTTTTCCGCCCAATGTATAAGGAATAGGCCCATAAGCAATGGCATCAAAATTATAAGGAGATAAGAAGTTAGCACCCAATTCACCATAACTGGCACGGATTTTCAGTTTACTTACTACAGGATTCTCAAACCAACTTTCCTGATGCACATTCCAACCACCGGAAATTGACGGAAAATAACCTACCCTATTATCCTTATGAAATTTAGAAGATTCATCGCGTCGAATACTTGCCGACAACAAATACTTATCTTTATAATCATAATTCAACCGGGCAAAAAATGATAGTAAGGCAGCATTTGAATCACCCGCTGAAATTTTCCCATCCACATCACTGAAACCTGTAATGTCAGTTCCTCCCAAATCATCAATCGTCGAGATTGCCATGCTTCTATAATACTCACGCATCCAGCTGGTACCCACTAAAGCATCAATTGTATGTCCGGAGAAAGTTTTATTATAGGTAATCAGATTGTCTATGGTATAAGTAAATTCTTCTCCTCTCGATTCTGAAATACTATTCTTCGGATTCCCATAATCTCCGTCCGGGGTACCATCGGCATTCCATTTGGTATAATACTCCGGAGTATGTGTATAATCGTGCGAATTGCTATAATTTCCGCTAAATGAGAATTTATATTTCAATCCGTCCCAAATATCCAACTGAGCATTTATAGCACCAATGATGTCCGTCACCTTATTATATCTATCTGTATAATACAACGGGGCAATCTTATTTTGTGCTTTACCATCTTCCGGATTAATGTAATAATCCGGCCCTCCGGAGAAGAATCTACCTTGAGAATCATAAATAGGAAGTGTCGGTAAAGTGATATTAAAAGCTGTTGTCGGTGTTTTATCTCTATGAGAGATTGATATATTCTCCGATAGAGAAAAGATACCTTTCTTATATGAAGAATTTACTCTGAAGTTATAACGTTTATAATCTGAGTAGATTGTCATGCCCGTCTGATCCAGATAGCCAATACTTGTGCTAAATGTAGAATTTTCACCGCCACCAGATATACTTGCATTCAAGTTCCACATAGGAGCATTTTGAATCCATTCTTTCGCCCAATCTGTATCAGCGTTGGGATAAGTAGGATTATCATTCTCGGGAGCATGTGCCAAACCACTATTATCAGCGACTTTATTGGCAAATGTTCTCCATTGTGAAGCGGTCAGGAAGTCCGGAATATTTGTCGGAGTTTGAAAAGCATAAGAGCCGTCAATCTCAATAACCGGTTTTCCGCTCTTACCTTTTTTCGTCGTAATCAGAACAACGCCATTCGCTGCACGAGAACCATAAATTGCAGCGGCAGCACCATCTTTCAAAACCTCTATAGACTCAATATCATTGGGGTTTAGTGAACTTAATCCGCCATTACTGAAAGCTCCGTCAATCACATACAATGGTTCGGTTGCCCCAAAGGAAGCAGCGCCACGGATTACAATATTCACATCAGCACCTGCAACACCAGCTTGCTGGATGATATCAACGCCAGGAGTACGTCCTTGCAATGTAGAAGCAACATTAGAAGATACTTGCTTTACAATTTCTTTACTTGAAACAGATGCTACTGCACCGGTCAAACTAGATTTCTTCTGAACGCCGTAGCCTACAACTACAACTTCAGACAACATTTCAGCATCATCACTTAGTGTTACATTCAGCAAAGATTTACCGAAAACCGGTATTTCTTGCGCCTTATAGCCAACAAAGCTGATTACTAACGTAGCCTTCTCTGAAACAGTGAGCGAACACTCTCCATCCAAATTAGTAATCGCTCCATTGGTAGTCCCTTTTTCAAGAACTGACGCACCAATGACTGATTCATTATTCGTATCGATTACCTTTATTGTAACCGTCTTTTGCTGTGCCATTGCAAACATAGATATGGCCAGACAAAACAACATTAATAAATACTTCTTCATAATTGTGTCATTAATATTAGAGTTTAAGGAATCATTATTTATCAGATAGTAACTCTTGACAGAGTTCATTGCACTTTATCATCATCCGCGGAATATGAAACGGCCCTTTAAATAAATTGCCTTTAGCCGCTTGTGCAACAGTTCCGTCGCGATGGAGATATCCATACCATTCACCATACTCCGAATCCGGAAAATGAGCATAAGTCCAATCACTTATTTGCTTGTGCATTTCAAGATACTTCTCATCATGCGTTGCTTGATAAGCATAAAGAGTCGCGATAATTGTTTCAGTCTGCGGCCACCAGAACTTCATATCCTGGGCATAATCTTGCGAAGGAAGATTGCGGCAATCCCTGAAATTGATAATACCGCCATATTCTTCATCCCATCCCCACTTCCACGACCAATCAAGAATAGCCAGAGCCATTTGAAGCAAATCTTTATCCCAGTTGCGATACTTAGCTTCTTCCATCAGGAACCAGGAAGTCTCGATACAATGTCCCGGATTGATGGTACGCCCATTACAAGTATCAATAAATTCGCCATCCGGTCCTACCGTCTCAAGCAATGCCGGGAACTCGGGATGAATGAAATAATTGCGGAGATCTGCCAGTGACTGATCTATTTGTCGGTTAAGTATAGGGTCGGAAATGACTGCACGGATGCGGGAAGCTGTATTAATCAGAATCATTGTGATGGAATGTCCGCGAGTTTGCAATGTTGGCAGATATTTCGGTTCCAGCAAGTTGGGGGTAGAAAGAAATTTCTGTATCTGCCTGAATAAATTCAAGGCTTTTTCCGCATACGACATATCGCCCGATGCAATGGCATATTCAGACATTGCAATAGCAGCGAATGTCTCAGAAAAGACATAACGGCGTTTACGCAAAGGTACGCCCGTTTCCGTAACTTCAAAAAACATTCGTCCGTCCGTATCAAAGCAATGCGCTTCAATAAAGTCGATACAACTTTTAGAAGCCGCAAGCCACTCCGGATTCTTATCTATAGCATTATAGGCATTAGCCGCAATAAAACCGAAACGACCCTGAAACCATACCGACTTGGTGGTATCCATCAGACTGCCATCACGATTCACACAAGTATACACACCACCATGCTTATGGTCTAGTCCGTATCGCAACCAGAAAGGCATAATATTCACTAACAAGTCAGTCTTGTAAGAATCCGCCCAGCCTTTCAAATATTCAGTAACATCCATAGCTCAAGGTTTTAAAATTTATTGCAACGGTTGAAGAAATTAATAGCTTCAAGTTCAGCACCCATCCGAGATTCTTCTTCATCGGTCATATTCTGGAATGGAACACGGTTCTTACCCAAATCAAGACCGATAAGTTTCATGATTCGTTTGCCGCCTACAATATTCCCGCGATAATGGCAAATGACATTAATAACTTCCTGGGAGAAATTCTGAAGTTCACGTGCCTTCTCCAAATCCCCGGCATTCCAGGCATCAATAATGCCAACCAGATTGCAACCATTGTAGTTAGTAGTACCGCCTATGCCACCTTGCGCCCCGCCCATAGCCAAACAAGGAAGGATAGTTTCGTCTTGTCCATGCAGCATATCAAACTTACCATTCTTATATAGACGGCATTGATTATACTCATACAAACTTTCATACGTATACTTGATACCCGCAAAATTAGGAATACGCCCATCTACGGTTTCAAGAAATGCAAGCATTGAAAGATACGCCCCATTGAAAGCTGGAATATGATAAAAATAAAAAGGAAGTTCAGGAGCAGCACAAGCAATCTTTTCGCAATACTTCGCCAACTCTTCAACGCGGTTCACTTTAGGAAAAGGAGGCGCCATCGCACCAATTCCCCATGCACCAATCTTTTGGGCATGTTCTGCCAGTCGGCTACTGGATTTCACACAAGTACTTCCCACATGAACAATCACTTTAAAATTCTCCGGTGCTACTTCCACCCAACGCTCTGCCAACTTCATACGTTCTTCTTCCGTCAACATATAACCTTCACCGGAGGAGCCATTAATAAAGACACCTTTCAGACCATTTTTCACCAGCATATCAGCATAAGCTGCTATAGGTTCATAATTCACTTCTCCATCTTTATAGAAAGGAGTAAAGGGAGCATTAATCAAACCAACAAGTTTTTCCATACTATTGTATTACTGTCTCTTATACACATCTGACGCTGCCGACGAAGCTAGAAG